>ERZ1090879.1682-NODE-1684-length-11738-cov-5.643414_pt1 | contig 11738 bp, 8 predicted proteins | sample MGYA00478472_ERZ1090879 | MGnify/ENA primary metagenome ERZ1090879 (study PRJEB33644, sample SAMEA5815723) | chicken gut metagenome | biome: Chicken; feature: Gastrointestinal Tract; material: Caecum | place: Ireland | collected 2019-01-01 | study: A study of the...
ATTATTCTCTTAATTTTGCGCCCCCCCCCCCCGCACCCACGCCATACCACCTGACCCTGGATGCTTTCTGGGCTTGAATTCCGGAGCGTCATAAGCTGCAGGGGATGGTGTAGTTGTTGGATTCGATTATATCTGAGCTTCACACCTTACAACCGGTACATCCGTTCCGTACTTTTCGGTATCAGAAAACAGAAAAAATCCCTGTGCGGGCGGCATCCGTGGACGGGGCATCTGAAAAGCGTCGAGAAAATCTTAGCGTCCCGGAGCCGTTCGGACCGGGGCAGGCGAAGTGCTTCTCGCACTGAGCCTGAGGAGCGCTGAACCGGGAATTGATAAACAATTCCTGGTGAATCGCTCCGGTACCCGGTCCGGACGGTTCCGGGACGGTTAGATTTTCCGGCGCTTTTCAGTCGCCCCGTCCACGGATGCCACCCGCGCAGGGATTTTTTCGTCCGCTTACCCAATAAAGACGGAACGGATCTGCCGACATACTTTATTCACGAAAAATTCATTGTTTAATTTGCTAAAAGGTGGTAAAATAATAAGGCATGTAAAAAACGGAACATAGAAGATTTAGGAGTGTATACACATGAAAGTAGCGGAAAAGCTTTTCGGCACCCACAGCTCCAGAGAGCTGAAGAGAATCACGCCGATCGTAGATAAGATCGAGGCGCTGCGCCCCGAGATGCAGAAGCTCACAGATGAGGAGCTTCGTGCAAAGACAAAAGAATACAAAGAACGTTATCAAAAAGGTGAGACGCTGGATTCCCTCCTTCCGGAAGCATTTGCCACCGTACGCGAGGCAGCAAAGCGTGTGCTGGGGATGGAACATTACCGGGTACAGCTGATTGGTGGAATTATTCTTCACCAGGGACGTATCGCGGAGATGAAGACTGGTGAAGGTAAGACGCTGGTATCCACTCTGCCTGCATATCTGAATGCGCTGACCGGACGCGGCGTTCATATCGTTACGGTCAATGATTATCTGGCTAACCGAGATGCCGAATGGATGGGAAAAGTCCATGAATTTCTGGGACTTACTGTCGGTGTCGTGCTGAATGATATGAAAAATGATGAGCGCCGCAAGCAGTATGCCTGCGACATCACTTATATCACCAATAACGAACTGGGCTTTGACTACCTTCGTGACAACATGGTGATTTATAAAGAACAGCTGGTACAGAGAGATCTTTGCTACTGTATCATTGACGAGGTCGACTCTGTCCTGATCGATGAGGCGCGTACGCCGCTGATCATTTCCGGACAGAGCGGAAAATCCACAAAACTTTATGAGACCTGTGATATCCTGGCGCATCAGATGGAACGCGGGGAGGCCAGCGCGGAGATGACCAAGATGACCGCGATCATGGGCGAAGAGATCGTGGAGACCGGAGACTTTATTGTCAACGAAAAAGATAAGATTGTAACCCTGACGGAACAGGGTGTTCATAAAGTAGAGGAATTCTTCCATATTGAAAACCTTTCCGATCCGGAGAACATGGAGATCCAGCACAATATCATTCTTGCGCTGCGTGCCAACTACCTGATGTTCCGGGATAAGGATTATGTGGTAAAAGACGATGAGGTTCTGATCGTCGATGAGTTTACCGGACGTATTATGCCGGGACGCCGTTATTCCGACGGATTGCATCAGGCGATCGAGGCGAAGGAGCATGTAAAGGTACGCCGGGAAAGCAAGACGCTGGCGACGATCACGTTCCAGAACTTCTTCAATAAGTATGAGAAGAAAGCAGGTATGACCGGTACCGCTCTGACAGAAGAGCAGGAATTCCGTGATATCTATGGAATGGACGTTATCGAGATCCCGACCAACCGTCCGGTGATCCGTAAGGATCTGGAAGACGCGGTATATATGACCCAGAAAGAGAAATTCCATGCGGTTGTGGAAGCGGTCAAGGAAGCGCATGCGAAAAATCAGCCGGTACTGGTAGGTACCGTAACCATCGAAACCTCTGAACTGCTCAGCCGGATGCTGAAGAAAGAGGGAATCAAGCATCAGGTGCTGAACGCGAAATTCCATGAGCTGGAGGCGGAGATCGTTGCCCATGCGGGTGAGGCTGGCACCGTAACCATTGCCACCAACATGGCAGGACGTGGTACCGATATCAAGCTGGACGATGTGGCGAAAGAAGCCGGCGGTCTGAAGATCATCGGTACAGAGCGTCATGAGTCCCGCCGTATTGACAATCAGCTCCGCGGACGTTCCGGACGTCAGGGAGATCCGGGTGAATCCCGTTTCTATATCTCTCTGGAAGACGATCTGATGCGTCTGTTCGGTTCTGAAAAACTGATGACGGTATTCAAGTCTCTTGGTGTTCCGGAGAATGAACAGATCGAGCATAAGATGCTTTCCTCCGCAATTGAAAAGGCACAGAGAAAGATTGAGGGAAATAACTACGGAATCCGTAAGAACCTGCTGGAGTACGATCAGGTAAACAACGAGCAGCGTGAGATTATTTACAAAGAGCGCCGCCGTGTTCTCGACGGAGAGAGTATGCGTGATTCCATCTTCAAGATGATCACAGATACCATCGACAATGTCGTGGATCTGTGCATTGGCGAAAATGCAGATCCGGAAGACTGGAACCTGACAGAGCTGAACGAAGTGCTGATCCCTGTGATCCCGGTGAAAGTGATTCAGCGGGAAGATGTACGGAAAATGAGCAAAAATCAGCTGAAACAGCATCTGAAAGAAGAGGCTGTGAAACTGTATGAAGAAAAAGAAGCAGAATTTCCGGAAATCGAGCAGATCCGTGAACTGGAACGTGTGCTTCTGCTGAAAGTCATCGACCAGAAATGGATGGATCATATCGACGATATGGATCAGCTCCGCGAAGGAATCGGCCTGCAGGCTTATGGTCAGAGAAACCCGAAAGTAGAGTACAAGATGACGGCCTACGATATGTTCAATGAGATGCTGGCATCCATCCAGCAGGATACCCTGCGTCTGCTGTATCACGTACGCATCGAACAGAAAGTAGAGCGTGAACAGGTGGCTAAAGTAACCGGAACCAACAAAGACGAGACAGGACCGAAAAAACCGGTACAGCGCGCCGAAAAGAAAATATATCCGAACGACCCATGCCCATGCGGAAGCGGAAAGAAATACAAACAATGCTGCGGACGTGTTAGGGTTTAACTCAGGTCTGCGCACATGCTGCGCAGACCGTAAGAATGTGATTCAGGAGTGCAAAATCCCATCGCCGAAGGCGATTTTAAATGGATTTTGCAGGTAACAGTTCAGCAGAGCTGAACTGTTACGCGGACGTAAAGTGGTATAAGGAAAAAGGTTGCATAACTCCTATGCCGATGGTATGATGGAAAAGAAATACAAAAAAGAAAGCAGGTGAAGCAATGGTTGAATTAGACCAGTTCAAGAGCGAATTGAACACATTTGACGAACCATTAGTGGAAGTGAGGGATTCACTTTGACCTCGCTAATAAAGAGCGCAGGATCGAAGAATTAGAGCGCCGCATGGAGGAACCGGATTTCTGGGACCGTCCGGAGGAAGCTCAGGAGTTAATGAAGCAGTTAAGCAGCATGAAGGATGACCGGGACACGTATCAGAGACTTGTATCCGCAAAAGAGGATATGGAGACGCTGATCGAGATGGGCTACGAAGAAAACGACGCGTCCGTTGTTCCGGAAATCCAGGAAATGCTGGATACATTTAAAGAGGATTTCGAAGCAATCCGTATCAAGACACTCCTTTCCGGAGAATTTGATACCAACAACGCGATCATCAAGCTGAACGCGGGAGCGGGCGGAACGGAAGCCTGCGACTGGTGCGGAATGCTGTACCGGATGTACACCCGCTGGGCGGAGCGCAAAGGCTTTACTCTGGAAGAACTGGATTTCCTGGAGGGTGAGGAAGCCGGCGTGAAGTCTGTGACCTTCCAGGTCAACGGAGTGAATGCTTACGGGTATCTGAAATCGGAAAAAGGCGTGCACCGTCTGGTGCGTATTTCTCCGTTCAATGCGGCAGGAAAACGTCAGACCTCCTTTGTGTCCTGTGATGTCATGCCGGACATTGACAAGGAGATCGAGGTGGAGGTCCGCGATGAGGACCTGAGGATCGATACCTATCGTTCCAGCGGCGCCGGCGGACAGCATATCAACAAAACTTCCTCAGCAATCCGTATCACCCACCTTCCTACCGGAATCGTGGTAACGTGTCAAAATGAGCGTTCCCAGTTCCAGAACAAGGATAAGGCGATGCAGATGCTCCGCGCCAAGCTGTATATGCTGAAACTGCAGGAGCAGGAGGAAAAGCTTTCGGGAATCCGCGGCGAAGTGACGGAGATTGGCTGGGGAAACCAGATCCGTTCTTACGTTATGCAGCCGTATACTATGGTCAAGGATCACAGAACCAATGCGGAGACAGGAAATGTGGACGCGGTGATGGATGGTGGAATTGACCTGTTCATTAATGCGTATCTGAAGTGGATCGCACTTGGAAACAAAGAAGCACAGGAACAGTAAATTACAGACCGGGCGGACGACCGGGTAGTGAAAGTGAAAGACCGTCTGGTGTCAGCGGACTGCGAACATGCAGCGGAGCGTGACATCAGGCGGTCTTTTTCTATCAACGCTTTGCGGTATGGATAGGAGGTAGTCATTATGGGAATTATCAGAGCAGCAGTATCGACAGTAAAAGGAAGTCTTGAGGATCAGTGGCTGGAGGTAGTGGAACCTTACGAGATGGACGCACAGACGGTGTGTACCAGAGGTGTTGTCATGCGCAAAGGGCGTGAAAAGAAGGGAAGCCCGGATGTTCTTTCCAATGGTTCTGTGATCCATGTGGATGAGAACCAGTTTATGATCCTGACGGACGGGGGAAGGATCATCGATTATACGGCGGAGCCGGGATACTATACCATCGAGGATTTCGCTCAGCCGTCCATGTTCAGCGGTCAGTTCGGGGAGGCGCTGAAGGATACTTTCAACCGTTTCCGCTTCGGCGGCGGAACGCCTCAGTCTCAGAAAGTGTACTATATTAATCTGCAGGAGATCACAGGAATCCGCTTCGGAACAAGAAATCCTGTCAACTATTTTGACAGTTTCTATAATGCGGAACTGTTTCTGCGTGCTCATGGAACCTATTCCATCCGTATTGTGGATCCTCTGCTGTTTTACGCGGAGGCAGTTCCGAGAAATGCAGAGCGGGTCGAGGTTCAGGACATCAACGAACAATTTCTCAATGAATTTCTGGAAGGAATTCAGGTGGCGGTCAACCGGATGTCAGCGGACGGAATCCGGATCTCCTATGTGGCGTCAAAAAGCACAGAGCTTTCCAGATATATGGCGGATGCGTTGGATGACAGCTGGCGGGCGCGCAGGGGAATGGAAGTACAGTCGGTGGCGATCGCCAGCATCTCTTACGATGAGGAATCTCAGAAACTGATCCATATGAGAAACCAGGGAGCAATGCTGCAGGATCCTGTCATCCGCGAAGGATACCTGCAGGGTGCTGCGGGACGCGCGATGGAGGCGGCAGCTTCCAACCCCAACGGATCCATGGCAGGGTTTATGGGATTTGGCATGGGAATGCAGAGCGGAGGAAATATCCTGAGTGCGGCGTCCGCAGCCAATGCACAGCAGATGCAGAACAGCCAGCCGGGACAGAACTGGAATCAGGCAGCGCCGCAGGGTCAGCCGGGACAGAGCTGGAGCCAGGCAGCGCCGCAGAGTCAGCCGGGACAGAGCTGGAACCAGGCAGCGCCGCAAGACCAGCCGGATCCTATGCAGAACGGCAGCGGAGTCTGGACCTGCGGCTGTGGTGCGGAGAATACAGGCAATTTCTGTACAAACTGTGGAAAACCGCGTCCCGCTGCGGCATGGATCTGCAGCTGCGGGACGGCAAACACCGGAAATTTCTGTTCTAACTGCGGCAAGCCGCGTCAGTGAGGGAATGCAATATGGCGGTGATTTCTTACAAATGCCCCAACTGCGGGGGCGAACTGGTCTTCGACCCTGAAACACAAAAGTACAAATGCGGTTACTGCCTTTCGGAATTCACAGATGTGGAAGCGGAGCAGGCAAATCCAAAAGCAGCCGCCGGGACTGATGCCAGGGAGGAAGAGCCCTCCGAAGCGGTGGTCTATACCTGCCCCAACTGCGGCGCGGAACTGCTGACCGACGGGACAACGGCGGCTACTTTCTGTTTTTACTGCCACAGTCCCGTCGTGCTTTCCGGACGGGTTTCCGGAAAGTATCTGCCGGACAGGATCCTGCCGTTTGTCATTGACCGCAAGGAAGCGGTGGACCGGTTTCTGAAAGACGTGCGGAAAAAATTGTTTATTCCAAAGGATTTCTTTTCCAAAGCGCAGATCGAGAAGGTTTCCGGTATCTATTTTCCGTACTGGCTGTACGGAGGCTCTTTCGATGTGGATTACAGAGCGAAGGGAAGGAAAGTCCGGACCTGGAGAGCCGGAGAGATGGAGTATACGGAAACCAGCATTTTTGATGTGGAGCGAAAAGGAGACATTGCGCTGGAAGGACTGGGCCATAATGCGCTGCAGAAAGCCAACCGGGATCTGATGGAGAGCGTGCAGCCTTATGGAATCGATGATCTGCAGCCGTTCTCCATGGGATATCTTTCCGGATTTCTTGCGGAAAAGCGGGATATGGAATGGGAGGTATTTGCCGGGGAGACGAAGGATCAGAGGGAACAGATGATACAGAATGAAATGCGCTCGACAGCCGGGGAATATGTGTCGATGACAGGTGAAAGCCTGGACGTTCGTGTGAAAGATGAGAAATGGTCTTATGTGATGCTGCCGGTCTGGACGGTGACTTATCGGGGAAAAGATCAGAAGATCTATTTCTACGCAATGAACGGACAGAACGGAAAGATCAGCGGAGATTTTCCCATTGCATACGGAAAGCTGTCTCTTGTTTCAGCGGTATGCGGGATCGCCGTCTTTCTGCTGGCGCTTTTGGGAGGATATTTCTTATGATAAAAAGAAGTGCTGTTCTGATACTGACATTTGTTTTGTTGGTTTTCTGTCCAACGATATCCCTTTCCGCACAGGAGACAGAGACCACGCATGTTTATGATGAAGCCGGCCTTTTGTCCGATGAGGAAGCTGCGGTTCTGGAGCAGAGGTGCCGGGAAATCGAGACGCAGAACCGGATACATATTTTGATGGTGACGACAGAGGACACCGAAGGGAAGACCCAGGAAGAATACGCGGATGATTTCTATGACAGCGTTTACCCGGAGGAGAAAGATGAAAACGGCGCGCTGTTTCTCATCGATATGGGAGAGAGGGAACTTTGGATTTCCACTGCGGGGATTATGCAGTACTATATGTCCGACCGGGAGATTGATGAACTTCTGGATCATATGTATGACGAAGTCAGCCAGCAGGATTATTCCGGCGCTTTCCAGGACGTGGCAGACGATGTGGAAGCGGTCATCGCCCGGGGAGTGTCAAGCGGAGATTATCTGATCGATGAGAATGGAAAGATCCTCCGCTACCGCAGTATTACGACAGTAGAGGTTGTGCTTGCGGCTATCGCCGGAGTGACAGTGTTCTGCCTGGTATTTTTCAGTGTCCGTTATTCCTATCAGAAGAAGGTGAAATCGGATGTCAGAGGTTACGGGCGGATCAGCGGTATCAGGCTGGAAACGAACCGTGATACGCTGATCGGCCATCATGTAACTTCCCGCCGGATTCCCACCGGTCCGCCGCCGGGATCCGGCGGTCCGGGAGGAGGAAGCAGCGTTCATACTTCCTCCAGCGGAAGAAGCCATGGCGGCGGAGGGCGCAGTTTTTAAGTTTTGCTTGAATATCCGTTCAGAATATGCTACTATCTTTCTAGTAAAAACAAATGTATTTCTCAGAGAGAATTTCCAGGGAAAACAGATAGAAAGCATACGATAATGAACGGGAGAGAGCAATGAATACAGGAAAAACAAAATACTATGTCCTGAAAGAGAAAGCGGTTCCTGAGGTATTGCTGAAGGTGATCGAGGCGAAGAAGCTCATGGAAACCGGGCATCTTACGGTTCAGGAAGCGACTGAGAGGGCAGGGATCAGCAGGAGCTCATTCTATAAATATAAAGATGATATCTTTCCGTTTCACGACAATGCAAAAGGCAAGACCATCACCTTTCTGCTGCAGATGGATGATGCGCCGGGCCTTTTGTCTGATGTACTGAAACAGATTGCTGCATGCCACGGAAATATACTGACGATCCACCAGTCCATCCCCCTGAACGGTGTGGCGTCGCTGACGATCAGCGTGGATATTGCCAGAGATGTGGGAGACGCGTCGGCAATGGTGGAAAAGATTGAGAGTCTGCCGGGCGTACATTATTTTAAAATTCTTGGACAGCAGGCACAGTAGTATTCTGCAGAAATGACATGAAAAGACAGACAGCACATGGAAGTGAACGGTCTGGGAATAGAGGAGGAGAAGAACAATGGTTCAGATTGCAGTTCTGGGTTACGGCACCGTAGGCTCAGGAGTGGTAGAGGTAATAGATACCAACCATGAAAGTATCAACAGAAAAGCAGGGGATGAGATCAACATCAAATATGTGCTGGATCTGAGAGATTTCCCGGGAGATCCGGTACAGGAAATCCTGGTTCATGATTTTGAGACGATCATCAACGATCCGGAAGTGGATATCATCGTGGAAGTTATGGGCGGTCTGGAACCTGCCTATACCTTCACAAGAAGAGCGCTGGAAGCAGGAAAGAGTGTCTGCACTTCCAATAAGGAACTGGTTGCGGAACACGGCGTGGAACTTCTGGAGCTTGCAAGAAAGAATAACATTAATTACCTGTTTGAGGCGAGTTGCGGCGGCGGAATTCCGATCATCCGTCCGCTGAATTCTTCACTGACCGCCGATGAGATCGACGAGGTGACAGGAATCCTCAACGGAACCACAAACTATATCCTGACGAAAATGGCAAGTGACGGTTCCGAGTTTGAGGAGGCGCTGAAGGAAGCACAGAATTACGGATATGCGGAGAGAAATCCGGAGGCGGATGTGGAAGGCTACGATGCCTGCCGGAAGATCGCGATCCTGTCTTCTCTTGCCTACGGAAATCATGTGCGCTATGAAGACATCTATACGGAAGGAATTACAAAGATCACTGCGGCGGATATCAAATATGCTGTCGCGATGGGAACCAGCATCAAGCTTCTTGCCACCAGCAGAAAGATGGAGGAAGGCTTCTATGCGATGGTGAGCCCGGTGATGATCAGCAAAAAGAGCCCGCTGTACAGCGTCAACGGAGTGTTCAACGCGATCTTCATTCACGGAAATGTCCTGGGAGACGCGATGTTCTACGGAAGCGGAGCAGGAAAGCTTCCGACTGCCAGCGCGGTGGTTTCCGATGTGGTGGACTGCGCGAAACATCTGCACAGAAGTATAATGGTGAACTGGAGCAACAGAAAACTGGAGTTGATGAACATCGATGAGGTGAGAAGCCGTTTCTTCGTGCGTGTCAGCGGAACGCCGGCACAGAGAAAAGAAGGGGTGGAGAACCTGTTCGGTCCGGTGGATATTGTCACAGTACCGGGTCTGACGGAGGAATTTGCGTTTGTCACCGGAATGATCACAGAGCGTTCGTTCCGGGAACGCGCCGAAAAAATGGATGGAATTCTCAGCAGGATCCGCGCGAGAATTTGAAAAAACTTATAAAAAGGCAACCGTTGGAATGGTCTGCGCAATTGCTGCGCAGACCATAAACATATCAGAGTTTTCGGCAGGGAGGGAACAAAATGAAGTATATCGTGGTACTTGGAGATGGAATGGCAGATGAACCGTTGGAAATGTTGGGCGGAAAAACGCCGCTGGAATATGCGTCTACCCCGCAGATGGACCGGCTGGCATCGCAGTCGGAGATCGGCATGGCGGTGACGATCCCGGAGGGAATGGCGCCGGGCAGCGACACGGCGAATCTTTCAGTCCTTGGTTATGATCCGCAAAAGTATTATACCGGACGTTCCCCGCTGGAAGCGCTGAGCATCGGAGCCGGAATGGAAGAGGGAGACGTTGCTTTCCGATGTAATCTCGTTACATTGACGGAGAAGGATGCGCCCTATGAGAAACAGACGATCCTGGATCACAGTTCCGACGAGATCCGTACCGAAGATGCGAAGATTCTGCTCCAGGCAGTTCTGGACCGGATGGAGGTTCCAGATGGAAAGTTTTATGTGGGAACCAGCTACCGGCACTGTATGATATGGAAAAACGGCATGCCCGGGGAACTGACTCCTCCCCACGATATTCTGGAGCAGGAGATCGGACCGTGGCTTCCCTCTGATCCGCGGCTGCTGCAGATGCAGAAATGCAGTTATGAGATCCTGAAGGAGCATCCGCTGAATCTTGAACGGAAGCGGCAGGGAAAGAATCCAGCCAACAGTTTCTGGTGCTGGGGCGCGGGTACACGGCCGGCGCTTCCGGATTTCAGGGAAACCTTCGGAAAGAGAGGCATCATGATCTCGGCGGTGGATCTGCTCAAAGGAATTGCCATCGGCGCGGGGATGGACTGCGCGGAGGTTCCGGGAGCAAATGGAGGCCTGGATACCAATTATGAGGGCAAGGCTCAGGCGGCGGTGGACGCGCTGCTGAAAGACGGGTATGATCTTGCGTATCTTCATATTGAAGCGCCGGATGAGATGGGGCATCAGGGAAGCGCGGAGCGGAAGATCCAGGCAATCGAAAACATTGACCGGCGGGTGCTGGGACCATTGACCCGCCAGCTGGATGATGCAGGAACTCCGTACCGCCTGCTGGTGCTGCCGGATCATCCTACTCCGGTGCGTCTGCGCACCCATGTGGCGGAGCCGGTACCGTATCTGCTGTACGACAGTACGGAAAAGCGTGTTCATTCCTGGAACTATAATGAAAGAGAAGCTGCTTTATCAGGAGCGGCTGTGGAGCGTGGATGTGAGCTGATGAAACTTCTGCTGCAGCAGGTACGGCTATGACCCATGAAGAACAGAGGATCTATCTGATTCGGGAGCTGTTGGCAGAAGAACCGGGATATCGTGAGATTGAGATACCAGACCATGAGGAGGAACAAAAAAGGCTTCTCCGAAGTCTGATGAATATTCGCCCTCCACGCCCGATCAGCAATGAGTTTCTGAAAATTCAGGATGAATATTTAAAGGAAGAAGTTGCAAGAAAAGGAGTCACAGACAGTGCATCGCTGCCCGTGTCATCCCTTGATCGACGTCTGGTACTGTGGCGTGGAGATATTACAACGCTGAAGATTGATGCCATTGTAAACGCAGCCAACAGCGCTTTGCGGGGATGCTTCATACCCTGCCATTCCTGCGTGGACAACATCATTCACAGCGTAAGCGGGATACAGCTCCGTTTGGCTTGCGATAAGATTATGAAGGAGCAGGGATACGACGAGCCAACGGGAAAGGCGAAAATCACACCTGCGTATAATCTGCCTTCTGAATATGTGCTTCATACGGTCGGACCAATCGTGTCAGGACGCTTGACGGACAAACATTGCAGGCAGCTTGCTGACTGCTATCAATCCTGCCTGAAGCTTGCAGCAGAGAATGGACTGAAAAGCATTGCATTCTGCTGTATTTCTACGGGAGAATTTCATTTCCCGCAGAAAAAAGCAGCTGAAATTGCGGTACGGACAGTCAGGGATTATCTGAAGACGGACACACGCATTGAGAAGGTGGTCTTTAATGTATTCAAACAAGAGGATTATGATATTTATCGGGA
>ERZ1090879.1683-NODE-1685-length-11734-cov-14.444130_pt1 | contig 11734 bp, 10 predicted proteins | sample MGYA00478472_ERZ1090879 | MGnify/ENA primary metagenome ERZ1090879 (study PRJEB33644, sample SAMEA5815723) | chicken gut metagenome | biome: Chicken; feature: Gastrointestinal Tract; material: Caecum | place: Ireland | collected 2019-01-01 | study: A study of...
ACCTGGCAGCTCTGGCGTTTGGTACCATGGCCGAGGACGGGAACCTGAAATTCATTACTTCCCTGACCTCAGTGGGCAGCACCTATGACAGTGTGAAAGGCTCTGCCCAGGGAATGTTTGATGCGACCACCACACCCATGCAGCAGATGGAGGCAAACACCCGGAAGCTACAGCAGGCGCTGGTCCCTTTAGGGCAGAAGCTGGCGGAGCTTGCCAATGCCATCCTACCGCCTCTGGTGGCAGTGATTACCACGATTGGTGGATGGTTTGAGCGACTGCCGGGACCGGTGCAGAACTTTGTCATCATCCTTGGTGCGCTTCTGGCGGCTTTTACGGCATTGACGCCTGTGATTGCCGCCATTTCTGTGGCGATGGGGGCTTTAAACATCTCCATGCTCCCGATCATCGGTGTGATTGCGGCAGTGGCGGCGGCCATTGCAGGGATTATCGCGATTATCCAGAACTGGGGCGCGATTACGCAGTGGTTTGGAAACCTGTGGAATACCATCTGTACCGGGATTGGTTCCATGGTGGAAGCCTTAAAGACCTGGTTTACCAACCTGTGGATCCACCTGCAGAACGTGTGGAATGGCATCTGCAACGTGGTACAGACTGCCGTGATGCTCTTAGGATCTATCATCCAGGGCGCTGTACAGATTATTACCCTGCCGTTCCAGATGATCTGGGAGAACTGTAAGGGGATCGTGACTTCCGTATGGAATGCGATCAAATCCGTGGTATCCTCGGCCATCCAGGCGGTGTCCGGGGTGATCTCTTCCGTGATGGGGACGATCCAGAATGTCATGTCCTCCATCTGGAATGCCATCAGCAGCAAGGTGTCTTCGGTGGTAAACGCCATCAAAAATACGGTCACCACGGTATTTAATGCCATTAAGTCCGTGGCATCCTCAGTCTGGAATGGAATCAAATCGGTCATTTCCACGGTGGTGGATGGGGTTAAGAGCAAGGTATCTTCCGTATTTAATGCGGTAAAAAGTACTGTGACTTCCGTATTCAATGGGATCAAGAGTACGGCAACTACGGTCTGGAACGGCATTAAGACAGCGATCGTAACACCAATCGAAGCGGCGAAGAACACCATTAAGGGAATCGTGGATAAGATCAGTGGCTTTTTCTCCGGCATGAAGCTGGAGTTGCCACACATTAAGTTACCGCACTTTAAGATTAGCGGAAAACTTTCCCTTTCTCCTCCCAGCGTCCCTCATCTGTCCATCGACTGGTACAAGGAAGGCGGTATCATGACGAAACCGATCATCTTCGGGATCAACGGTAGCAGCCTCATGGCTGGCGGGGAAGCCGGGAAGGAAGCGATCCTGCCGCTTCGGGGCTTTTACAACCAGTTGGAGCAGATCTTATCCACCCGGATGAATACCAGCGCCATGGAGAAATACCTGGCGGTCATTGCGGCCAACAGCAACAAGGGGATTTACCTGGAGGATGGAACTCTGGTAGGTCACCTGCTCCCGGCCATTGACAGTAAGCTGGGGCAGGCACAGAAGCTGAACAGGAGGCTGAGTTTATGAGACCAGATGTGAAGATCAATGATCTTTCCTTATTTGCTCTGGGGTGGCTGCGGGAGAGTGTGGACTTTCCCACACCACAGTCCCAGACGAATACGATTGTGGTGCCGGGTCGGAACGCCCCCATCCGTTATACAGAGGCTCTGGGGAGCATTTCCTATCAGCCCAGGGAGTTTACCATCCTCTTATCCATGCTGGGGAGCAGGGCACAGTTTGAGTCGAAAGTGGCAGAAGTGGTGAACCGCTTTGCCGGAAGGCTCTGCAAGGTCATCTGTTCTGACACCCCACAGGTGTATGCCATTGGAACTCTCGAAGCGGAGCCTGCCTATGATCCGCTGACCGGGAAAGGGCAGCTTACCCTGTCCTGTGAGGATGGAGATTCCTACCTTTACCATGTAAAAGAAACCGTGGTCACAAAGTCTGGCAGCGGCATCGTTACGCTTTCCAATGATTACATGCCCGTGGTTCCTGTGGTGGAGACCACCGGGGAAACAACACTTGCCTGGAGAGTCGGAGAGGATGAATTCCGTAAATCAGTCAGTGCCGGTACCTGGGAGTTTCCAGAGATGGAGCTGCAGGCCGGAGAAAACCAGCTGACGGTGACCGCTGAGGGGATGACCACCTTTTGCTATCGGGAGGGGAGACTATGAGTCTGTTTCGTGTCTATGTGGACGGGGAGTTATTCTACCATCCAAACCTCTCCAGGCTTGCCATTACCCAGGCCCAGGTAAAGGAGGATGCGGAGAACATTGACAGCCTGACGCTCTCTGCACCCTTTAGTCATCCCTATCTTTCCAGTATTCAGCCCATGGCTTCTGTGATCGAATGCAGGAAAGGAGATGTCACAGTGTTTGAGGGCCGTGCCTTGGATGATGGTATTGATTTTTATAATACCCACACCTGGACCTGTGAGTCTGCACTGGCGTATTTAAAAGACACGATCCAAAAGCCGTATTCCTACAAGGGTCCGCTCCGTGGCCTGTTGGAATATTTTATTTCCGAACATAACAAAAGCGTAGAGGAAAAGAAACGGTTTACCATTGGAACCGTGACGGTGACAGACCCGAATGATTATATCTCTTACAGCAATTCCGAGTATTCCGTGACTATGGATGCTATCCGGGAGAAGCTGATCAAGACACACGGTGGTTATCTGCAGCTTCGGTATACAAAAGAGGGGAAGGTTCTGGATTATCTTTCTGATTTTACAACCGCCTCGCTTCAACGGGTGGAATACGGGAAGAACCTGCTGGATGTGACGATCCATCAGGATCACACAGAGCGGGTGACAGCCCTGATCCCTCTGGGAGCCAAGATTGAAAGGGAAGAATCCTCTGACGGAGAAGAAGCGGATACTGGCGACCCCGTGGCTGAGAAGCGTGTGACTATTGAGAGTGTCAATGATGGCCGGAATTATGTATATGACAAACAGGCCGTGGAGGAGATCGGATGGATCTGGACAACCGAAGTCTGGGAGGATGTGACGGTTCCGGGCAACCTGCTCCAGAAAGCAAAGGTGCGGATTGCAGAACTGGCAAAAGGCATCACCAGCATGGAGCTAAACATTGTGGATGAATCGGACACCGGGGCCGATATCGGTTCCATCCGGGCCAGGCAGTATGTGGAGTGCTATTCCCCGCCCCATGGGATTGACGGGCGGTATCTGTGTGTGAATAAAACCACCGATTACCTGGACCCATCGGGGAATACCATTACCATCGGTGCAAGCGGTGTCACCCTGACCTCCATTTCTGTTACCCAGGATAAAAACCTGGGACTGTTGGAGGAAGATCTGGCAGGTCAGAACAGCCAGATTTCTGATGTGACGGATAAAGTGGAGGAGATCAGCAATGCCCGGATGTACCGGACGGAGCTTTTAGTGGAGGGGGTCAGCATCTTCCGCAACCGGGAGCAGCAGAGCGTCCTGCACTGTCGGGTGTATTCCTGGGATCAGGATATCACGGATACGCTGGAATCCTCCCAGTTTCTCTGGCATAAGAACTCCGGCAATGAGGATTCTGATGCCGAGTGGGACAGCCGCCATGCCGGAATGAAGTCCGTGTTCATTACCACGGAGGATGTACAGGACAATGCGTCTTTTTATTGTGAAGTAACGATTTAAGAAGGAGGAAACACACATGCCTACAGTATTGACATCCAGCCAGCAGACCTTTGTGGACATCACAGACCAGAGGAAGCTGTCGGCTTATATCACGTCCAACCTGCCAAAGACCCAGAGCGAGAACCCGAATGTTCTGCCCCATACCTATGTGCCAAGCTGGGCAGAGACGCATCTGGTGCTGACTCCGGTGCTGTTTCTGGATCAGATCAATCTGGAATTGGATGCGGCTGGCGTGACGATCACATGGAAACGGAAGGATGGTACCGGAGCGGAGGTGTCCCTGGTTTCCGGGGAGGCAGTGTCTGGCGGGATTTTGACAGTCAGCAAGGATAACCTGGCAGCATCCTCTTCCGGGATGCTGACTTATCTCTGCTATGTCAGCTACTACGATTCGGAGACGAGGAATACGGTCAACATTTCTTCGGACATCACGTTCACCTTGGTCCGCAACGCAGAAAACGCCAAGCTGTGCCTGGTAAATGCGGATACCTATGTCTTTAAGTATAATACCAGTTCTGCCCTTATGGGGGCCACACAGGCCACACTGACGGCCCAGGTGCAGGGCGTTTCCATCAGCAAGTGGCAGTACAAGGACAGTTCCGGAGCCTGGGCGGATTATCCGACTACCCAGGATAACAGCAGCATTACAGGCGGAACCCTGGTGGTAAAGCCTACCCATGCGGTGTTCTTTAACAATGTAGCCCAGATCAAGCTGGCGACCGATGATCCAGATGTGTATGATACCGTTTCCCTTACGAAGATTTACGATGGAGCCAAAGGCGATCCCGGCGCAGCAGGCGGGGATGGACAGGGAGGACTGTCCATCATTCTGGGAAATGAGGCCCAGACAGTGGCCTGTAATGCCAACGGAAATGTGGCGGCAGAGCTGACCGTGACCATTCCCTTTACCGCTTATCTGGGGATTGAACAGGTGGCATGTACCTGTACGGTAGGGACGCTGCCTTCCGGTGTGACCGTGAAATCTAATACGGCGGCCACCACCTCGAAATCCGGGAGTGTGGTCCTGGTGTTTGCGGCCAATGCGACGTTAGGAGGCGCATCGGTTTTAAACGGAACCATTGACCTGACGTTTGCCGTATCCGGAAAGAGCGTGGTGAAGAAGTTTGCCTGGACCAAGTCCAGTAAGGGGAGCAATGGGGTCAATGCGGTGGTGTTTTCTATTTATGCCCCTAATGGAACGGTGGTACAGAACCAGTCCGGTTCCCTAACCCTTGCCACCTCTGCCTACAGCGGAGCCACACCCATCAGCACGGCCACCTACCAGTGGGCGAAGTACGAGGGCGGGAAATGGGTAAATATCAGTAATGCCACGGCATCTACCCTGACGGTTGCCGGAGCGGATATCATCAATATCCAGTCCTACCGCTGTACCATGACCTATGGCGGGCAGCAGTATACGGATGTGATCACGGTGGAGGACAAGTCAGACCCCTATGTGTCGGAGATGCTTTCCATTGGCGGGTTTACCGTAAAGAACAACCTGGGAGGCGTGGTCCCCTATGTGATTGTGCGGACCAACCGTCAGGAAGTGGACCCGCTACTTGGAAGTATCAGTGAAACGGCCCCGTCCAGTCCTGCATCCGGTGCCTTCTGGTACAAGGTGGACCATACGGCAAAGACGGTCACGCTGATGAAATATAACGGGGAAACCTGGGCGGCAGCCACAGAAAAGCAGGAACTGACCTACACCTGGTATATGCAGGATAAGGATGGGCAGTCCGTGGAGTATGAGAAAACAGGAAAGGTGATCTATCTGTCTGCGGAGGATATCGATAGCCTGGTCACGCTTCAGTGCGATGTGTCAAAGTAGGAGGTGGCGGGTATGGCATTACTGACCTCCTGCCAGGATTCCTTTCAGAGCATGGAAGATCTGGAGGAAGTGAAAGACGATGTGGATGTGGTCAAGGAAGAGATCCGGAACTTTGCCTCAGAGATCACCAAGACCTCGGAGGAGATCAAAACTTCAGTGCGGGAGGAGTATGTATCCAAAACCGACATGGAGATCATCCAGCAGGACTTCCAGGCCAGTATCACCCAGAACAGCTCGGAAATCCGGATGGACTTTACCACGATCACCAATGACATCATTGACAAGGTATCCGTCAACCAGACGCTTCTGGAGGAGTACATCCGGTTCAAAGGGGCGCTCATTGAACTGGGAAAGGTGGGAAATGCCTTTACTGCGGAACTCTCCAATGAGGAGCTGGCTTTTAAGGAGAACGGCCTGAAGATCGCCTATATCTCCAATCAGATCCTGGTGATCACCAATGCGGAGATCCGCAACAAGCTGTCCCTGGGAAATGAGAGCCGGGGATGGTTTGACTTTATTCCGAGAACCAATGGGAACCTCTCCATCAAGTGGAGAAGCCCATCTTCTTAAAGAACCGTTAAAAAAGGAAGGGAGGGAATACCGATGGCATCCAGTGGCAGCTTTTCCGGCTCCATCCGAAGTGGGCATTATACCGTCCGGGTGGACTGGACCCAGGCAAAGAATGTATCAGCGAATACCTCTACGATTACCTGCAAGATTTATCTGGTCAATGACTGGTCCCTGTCGATCAGTGGAAGAACCGATAACACGATCACCATAGACGGGGCATCTCAGAACTTCTCCTCCCCGGCCATTGGAAGTACTGGAACCCATCTGCTGGCCACCGTCTCGAAAAGTGTGAACCATGGGAGCGATGGCAGCAAGAGCCTTTCCATGAGCTTTTCCTTCAAGATCCGGGCCACTTTGTCGGGAACGTATTATGATTCCATCAGCGGCAGTACCAGGATGACTTTGGATTCCATACCAAGAGCATCTTCGGTTTCCATGCCGGAGACAGCCATGGGAAGTGCCGGGACGATCACCATCAGCCGGGCGTCCTCCTCTTTTACGCACACACTGGCCTATACCTTTGGTACGGCAAAAGGGACGATTGCGACTAAGACAACAGCTACCAGTGTGTCCTGGACGCCGCCCCTGTCCCTGGCAAACCAGATCCCCAATGCGGTATCCGGTGTGGGGACGCTGACCTGTACCACTTATAACGGGAACACCTCGGTGGGCAGCAAATCGGTAAACTTCACGCTGACCGTTCCGGATTCTGTGAAACCAACCCTGACCAGTATAACAGCGGCGAGGATTGACGGGGATGTTCCCTCTTCCTGGGGGATTTATGTACAGAATAAATCCAGTGTGAAGCTGACGATCAATGGAGCGGCAGGAGCGTATGGTTCTACGATCAAGTCCTATTCCATCAGAGGAGGCAGCTATGCGGGAACCGGAAGCACCCTGACGACAGGGGCTTTGGTGAGCAGTGGAAGCCTGACCTTTACGGGAAAGGTGACGGATTCCAGAGGCCGGGTATCCGATGCAAAGACGGTTACTATTAGTGTGGTGGCCTACTCGGCCCCGGCATTCTCCTCCTATCTGTCTCAGCGGTGCTTAAGCAATGGCACCCTGGATGAGGACGGTACCTATGTCCATGCCCTTCTGCGTTATGTGTATTCCTCCTGCAGCGGAAAGAATACCATTACCACAAAGACGGAATACCGGAAAGTGGGGGACAGCCAGTGGATGAGTGCCGGAAAGACCTTTGCATCAGGGACGGCGGTTGTCTTTGGAAAGGGACAGATTTCAGCGGATTATTCTTACGAGGTGCAGTATTCCCTGACCGATGCGTTTGGCACGGTCAGTATTACGGATGTGATCTCCACGGCTGCGGTAGTCATGGATTTCAAACAGGGCGGCAAGGGTGTCGCTGTGGGAAAGGTGGCAGAGAAGGACAATACCTTTGAAGTCTCGGAAGAGTGGGATGTCCGGGTGTACGGTCAGCTTTTAAAAGATTACATCCAGAGCCTTGTGGGAGCCATCTATCCTGTGGGCAGCATTTACCTGAGCGTGAAGCCGACCAATCCGTCCACGTATTTTGGAGGAACCTGGGTGGCCTGGGGCAGCGGACGGGTCCCGGTGGGGATCAATACCAGTGACAGCAACTTTAATACCGTGGAGAAAACCGGCGGTGCGTCCACGGTGACGCTGACTGCCAGCCAGATGCCAAGCCACACCCATACCTTTACCGGAAGTTCCACCACCACCGATAGTGCCGGAGGCCATACCCATAACATTGGGCGGGATACCGATGGAGGTGCAGGAAGCAGCCGCTATACGGTGCATAGTGCGGGAACCTCCGGGGCGCAGGCAACCTCCCCTACCAGCAGTGCCGGGGCGCATACCCACACGCTGACGCCAAAAGGTACCAATGCAAAGACCGGAGGGGGAGGAGCCCATTCCAACTTACAACCATATATCGTCTGCTATATGTGGAAGCGGACCGCATGATGGAAAAATCAGCCGGGAGGCTGTTTTTTTAATATAGGAAAAAGAAAGCGAGGGAGCGAAATGAAGAACTTTGTAGAAGCAGCACAGTTTGCCTTTGCTGCCCTAGGCGGAGCCTTGGGAGCCGTCCTTGGAGGCTTTGACGGTTTTCTGTATGCCCTGATCGCCTTTGTTCTGGTGGATTACCTCACCGGAGTTATGGTGGCAGTGGTGAACAAAAAGCTGTCCAGCGAGGTGGGATTCAAAGGGATCTTTAAGAAGGTCGTGATCTTTGCCCTAGTAGCTATCGGGCATATCATTGACACCTACGTGATCCAGAACGGGAGCGTCATCCGGACTGCGGTGATCTTTTTCTACCTGTCCAATGAAGGGATTTCCATTCTGGAAAATATATCCGTCCTTGGTCTTCCGGTACCGCAGAAGCTCAAAGATGTGCTGGAGCAGTTAAAAGATCACAAGACAGAGGAATAGCATCGGGAACACACCCGGTGCTTTTCTTTTGACGGAAATCAGAAAGAGAGGTTTGAGAAATGAAGTTAGTACAGAGTATTTTAACGAAAAATCCCTGCTATACGGCAGGAAGAAAGATCACAGTCAAGGGGCTGATGCTTCATTCTGTGGGCTGTCCGCAGCCGAAGGCGTCTGTGTTTATCAATAACTGGAACAGCCCGTCCTATGACAGCGCCTGTGTCCATGGGTTTATTGATGGCAATGACGGGACGGTATACCAGACCCTTCCCTGGAACCACCGGGGCTGGCACTGCGGTTCCGGCAGCAGAGGCAGCGGGAATAATACCCATATCGGAGTGGAGATGTGCGAGCCTGCGTGTATCCGGTACACGTCAGGCTCAAACTTTACCTGTTCTGACCTGTCCACGGCAAGGACTGTGGCAAAACGCACCTATGAAGCGGCGGTGGAACTGTTCGCCATGCTGTGCAAGCAGTACAATCTGAATCCAACCGCAGACGGTGTGATCGTCAGCCACCGGGAGGGCCACAGCCGTGGGATTGCATCCAACCATGGCGATCCGGAGCATCTTTGGAACGGTCTGGGGATGGGATATACCATGGATGGATTCCGCAAGGCAGTAAAAGCGGCCATGGGAGGAAGCGCGGCCGGAGGAGGTTCTTCTTCTGGCAGCGGCAGCTCTGGAACTTCCGGTTTCCCAGCGGTTCCCTTTACAGTAAAGGTACTCATTCCGGATTTGAATTATCGGTCTGCCCCGTCCATGAGCGGAAGCGTAAAAGGCCAGACGGGAAAAGGGATCTTTACCATTGTGGAAGTAAAAAATGGATGGGGACGTTTGAAGAGCGGAGCCGGATGGATTTATCTGGAGAATCCATCCTACTGTACTGTACAGTCCTCTGGTTCCGGAGGCAGTTCCTCCAGCGGCTCTTTTCTGGTGCAGGTATCTGCCACAGACCTGAACATCCGGAAAGGTCCGGGGACCAACTACGGAACTACTGGAAAGTACACGGGAAAAGGAACCTTCACGATTGTGGAGACTAGATCCGGACAGGGCTCCAAAGCCGGATGGGGAAAGCTGAAATCCGGGGCCGGATGGATTAGCCTGGACTACTGTAAGCGAGTTTAAGTGAAACGAATGGAGTAGTGGGAGTGCCTGCAGGCTGTGCGATAGATGCATGGCCTGCGGGCCTTATTTTTTTGCCTGTGATCCCCCCTCAAAACGCCATATAAATCTCCGTATTCTGAAGGAGATTATCCTTCAGATAGGAGGTACATTATGCAGGAAGTTAACAGAAGTGCAAAATTGATTCCAGTACAGGAAAAGTACGCCCTGACAATTCGGGAAGCATCGGAATATTTCAGTATTGGAATAAAGAAAATGAGACGTCTGGCAGAAGATAATCTGGGCAGGTTTGCTATTTATAGTGGGAACCGCTACCTCATAATCCGCACAAAATTTGAAAAATTTATGGAGGAAACTTCTACGATATAACTTCTTTTTCTCTGCCAAAAGTAGTTGCTATTTCTCCGGTTTAGAGTGATGAATGTCATGACCAAAGAAACGGGAGGTGGCACGATGCAGGATATTCATAAGACTCCAGAAAGCCGGAAAGTAGAGATTCCGATCAGCGAAAAGTATATGCTGACCATCAACGAGGCGGCTGCCTATTTCAGCATTGGAGTTAAGAAGTTAAGAAGAATGGCAGAGGACAATGAAGGAAAGTTTGCGATCACAATGGGAAGTCGTTACTTGATTGTCCGGAAAAAATTCGAAGAATACATTGAAACATTGATCAATGGGGAAGAGGAGGAAATGAATGAGCAAACCGATTCTTAAGGAAAAAGACATTTTAAATCCCAAAGAGGCAATTGAACTATTTGTACTCAGCAGAAGAAAGTTCTATAAGCTTCTGAAAGAAAACCGGAAGCTGGGATTTCTGGCTATGTATGGTTCCAGAAAGCTGATTATCCGGTCAGAATTCCAGAAATACTTGGATAAGCACCCGGAATTGAAAAGGAGGGGAAGCTGATGGCAGGTAGGAGGCGTGACTCCAAGCACCGGGTTCTCCGGCGGGGAGAATCCATCCGGGCCGATGGGAAATACCAGTTTAAGTACCATGTGAATGGGACTCCGCATTTTGTATACAGTTGGCGGCTGGAGCCAACGGACAAGCTGCCAGCAGGGAAAAAGCCCTGCCTGTCCCTTCGGGAGTTGGAAAAGCAGATCGGCTATGACCTGGATTCCTTATCTGATCCCACTGGGAAAAACATGACAGTGGAGGAATTGGTAGAAAGGTATCTCTCAACGAAAACGGGTGTGAAGCCGAACACCCTGGCGAATTACAAATTTGTGAAAAATCTTTTGAAAAATGAACCTTTTAACGGAAAGAAGATTTCCCAGGTCAAGACTTCGGACGCAAAGCTGTTCCTGATCAAACTTCAGCAGGACGGCAGACGGTACAGCACGATCAAAACAGTCCGGGGCGTGCTGCGGCCCGCTTTTCAGATGGCGGTGGATGATGATGTCCGCCGTAAAAACCCATTTGGTTTTGAGCTTGCCACGGTGGTAGTCAACGACAGCGTGACCAGGGAGGCGATTACCAGAAAACAGATGCGACAGTTCTTGAAATTCGTCCATGACGATAATGTGTACTGTAAGTATTACGAAGTGGTTTATATCCTTTTTCATACAGGAATGCGTATCTCGGAATTTTGCGGACTGACACTGAAGGATCTGGATATGAAGAATCGAATCATAAACATTGATCACCAGCTACAAAGAACTTCTGACATGCGGCTGGTTATCGAATCAACGAAAACCAATGCAGGAACCAGGAAGCTGCCCATGTCCGAAGATGTATTCCGGTGTTTCCAGGCCATCATCGAGGACCGGGAAGCACCAAGGTATGAGAGAGTGGTGGACGGATACACAGGATTTCTGTTTACGGATAAAGAGGGGCTTCCCCTGGTGGCGATGCATTGGGAGCATCGATTTAAACATATGGTAAAACGATACAACGATATTTACCGGGTTCAGATGCCGAATATCACCCCTCATGTCTGCCGCCACACTTACTGCAGCAATATGGCGAAGTCAGGCATGAATCCAAAGACACTCCAGTATTTGATGGGGCATAGCGATATTGGAGTAACGCTGAACACTTATACCCATCTGGGCTTGGAGGATGCCGTGGATGAGTTGAAGCGGGTGGAAGAACTGGAGAATGCCAGGAAGGAAATGGAAAAGATAAACGGAG
>ERZ1090879.1686-NODE-1688-length-11718-cov-29.136672_pt1 | contig 11718 bp, 8 predicted proteins | sample MGYA00478472_ERZ1090879 | MGnify/ENA primary metagenome ERZ1090879 (study PRJEB33644, sample SAMEA5815723) | chicken gut metagenome | biome: Chicken; feature: Gastrointestinal Tract; material: Caecum | place: Ireland | collected 2019-01-01 | study: A study of...
CCTGCTTGGTAAAGGTCTCGGCGGCAAGCTGTAAAACGTCTGCCGTTGCCGAACCCCGCTGTTCTTCGCTCACGTTCGCCGTGCCGATCACTCGTAAAATGTTGCCGATTTGTTCTTCTGTCATTTTCCTCCTTCGGTTGGTCTATCATCGGCTGAACGGGCCGATGAATTGGTTTGTATCCTACCATATTTCCCTGATAAATGCAATTGTTTTTTTAGAAATATTCAGTTGTAAAAAAGTTACTTTGTCCATGACGACGAATTGCCGCGAAAGGGCGGGCGCTTGCTTTCCCAGCGGCGCTTGGCTGTGTCCATTGCTTCCTGCAATTTATCGGGCGCGTGGGTCTTGAGCGTGCGCAAAGCATCGGCGTCCCGTTTCAAAGCGGCATTCTCCTTTTCCGATGCCTGCAATTCGGTATAGAGCCCGTGCTGATCTTTGATGCTGTACTCCAATTCTTTTTCAAGCCGCGCGTTCTCCGCAAGGAGCGCGGGGATCTGCCTTTTGTCGGGCTTTTTTCCGCTCGCCTGCCGGAACGCTTCGGCGGCTGCCGAGAGTGGGGCAACTTCGCGCGTCAAACGCTCGCGTTCGCGTTCGAGCCGCTGCGCCTCCAGTTCCGCGTGGGCTTGCCTTCCCTCTGCAAGATCGGCGCGGAATTGTGTTTGCGCCAATCGTTTCTCCGCCGCGGAGATGCTCGCTTCCGCCTCTTCGATCTGCGCGTTCGTCTGCATAAGTGCGGTGGCTCTTTCGGCAAGCTCTTGTTCTTGCTGCTGTTTCTGCCATTGATATTTGGTCGTATGCTTTTTGCTGCTGCCGACCTCGCCTCGCTCCAAGCCGTAGTACCGCGCCACCTGTTCGTGGAATTCGTCCTGCAAATTCCCGAACGAGGCTTGCGCGCCGCGCTGTTCCCAAAACTCCGAGGAACAAATTTTTGGTTGCTCTAACAGCACTCTCTCGTAAAGGCTCTTGCCGTTCTTGTCCTTTTCCTGAACGGGAGAGCCTTTCGCGTTGCGCAGTACCTTGCCGTCCGCACCTTTGGCATAGACCTTCTTCCTTCCTTCATCGACGACGGGGATGTAGTAGAGCTGCAAGTGCGGCGTGGTCTCATCCAGATGCACGGCGGCAGACAAGATATTTTGGTCGCCGCCGTGATAGCCGATCTGCCGCAGGGCAAAGGCATAACAATCTTCAAAAAACTTTTGCAATTCCCGGGGCAGAGGTTCGCCCGGAACATATCCGCGCTCTGTAAAAAATTCGTGGCCGCTCGTAATGACGAGCCCCTCAAAGGCAAACGATTTTTTTGTTTCCTTGTAGGTCGCCCCAAAGTTTTGCATCATGTTGTTCCAAGCCTGCGCAAGGCCGCCCTCCGATTTTTTGAAATAATAGTTGAGCGGCGTGCGCTCACTGTCGATGTCCTCGTTGCGGTGACTCTTTGCCGTGCGTTCCGTCTCTGCTCCGATCATGGCAAGGTCTCCCTTTTTGAATTTCTTAATGCGTAATACCTGATAATTGATAATGCTGTTTCTCCTTTTGTCATTTATTGAAAATCCCCCCTGCTGCGGCGAGATTCGTCGCTTTGCGATGTATCTCTATCTCACTTCGTCGCGACAAACTTTTGCCTTATGGCGTTTTATCAAACGCCAATTTTGCAACGTTGTCGCTCCTCTTCCCCAAAAGTTCTTCGATACTTTTTGGGAGCCCTGTTTTTATCTTAGTTCGAACGGCTACATCGCCTTTGGCAGTGTAGCCATATCTCACTAAGATACAACGCTTCGCTTTTGTATCCCGTTCGCCCTTGCAGGGGGCTTTTTCTGTGGTCGGTTTATGAATGGTTTCCGTTCTCTTTCCGTGCAGACGTGTCGCACTTTTCGGGAACGCGGCTTTCTTGCGGCGGATTTTTATTCTTTTTCGGCCTGCCGCCTTTCGCGCCATTATGTATCCGCTGTTTGCTCTCGTCCAGCTTGCGTTTGCAGATGTTGAAATACTTGAAGGCATCGCCGTCAGACTTTGTCGGCTCTTTGTTTTCGAACATATATGCACCGATCATTTTGACGAACGCGCCGCCTTCGCCGTCGCTTAAAAAGGTAAAGGCCTTTCGGTAGAACGGCAAAAACGGAAAATGTTTGTACCGCTTGTCCAGCCCGAAGCTTTTGCCTGCCGATTTGCGGTACGTTTCCAGATCGATCGGCGGAAAGCAGTATGTCCGCATTGAGGTTTCCGAGGCGGAGCGCGAGGTTTTACGCAAAAAGGATGACGAAGAATATAACGACGAGCGCAGTGCGCACAACAAGAGGTGGACGGCAGATATTCCGCGGCTTCAGGATGAGGACGGGGAAGAGATCGATTTTTGGAGCGACCGCGCGGAGGATAAAAGAACGCACTACATCGAGGACGATATCTGCGAGGAGATGGATCGCAGAGCGGCAGTCAAGTGTTTGTCGCCTCTCGAACGGCGCATTTATCGAGCGGACAGAGAGGGCTATACGCAGAGCGAGATCGCAAAAATGGTCGGGGTAAATCAGGCCACCGTTTCTCGCAAATTGGACAAAATCTATGAGCGTATGGATGCCGTTCGGCTGTACGACGGAGAACGGACGAAAAAAGAACTCGCGTTTGAAATCGGTTGGGAAAGTTTTTTGCGGAATCGCTTTATGAAAAACGATGCCGACGTCCGGGCGTTTGCTTTCTTTCTGCGCGCGCAGGGGGAACTTCTGGCGCTTTTGTACAAGTGGTTCTTTACACCGGGCGAACTGCTGCGCTATACGGTGCGGTATCTGATGATGGGAGGGTCGGAGACAAAAGAGGAGCTATTGGCACAGCTTTCTGCCTATGGACAGGCATTTTTTGCGAGGCAGGAATTTGCTGATGAGGTTGAACAGCGTCTCTGTTTGCGTCTCTTGCGGGAGGTCGAGCGGCGCGCCGTAACTATTCCCGAACCGTCCGGCAACGCCTTCCACCACTATGAGGAGGAGATCAAGGAGCTGGCGCATCGCCGCAGGCTTCCATACAGTTTTTATTTTGAAGAGATCCTCATGCGCAAGTACGAGTTGCGGCAGATTTGCAAGACGCTTTCTTACGCCAAACGCATCGCTGCACGAATGCGGAACGCCGCGCAAAAGGCTGCATTGCGCAGGGAAATTGCAGCCTTAGAAAAGGAAAGTATAGCCCTCAAACGCCTCCTCGCCCGCCTCGCCGAGCGCTATGCTGTAAGGCATGAAGAAAAGAAGAAATCATGAAAACACTTCACGTTTTTTGGCGAAATATTGCTTTTGCGATCAAAGTTTGGTATAATAGAGAAAAAGCACAACGCAAGAAAATTGTATAGGAGATAATTTATGTTACAGGAAGGAATGCAGGCACCGGCGTTTACGCTCGCGGATAAAGACGGAAAGATAGTTTCGCTGTCCGATTTTCGCGGTAAAAAGGTGGTTTTATACTTTTATCCGAAGGACAATACGCCCGGATGCACGCGGCAGGCATGTGCTTTTGCGGCCGCTTACAGCGAATTTGAAAAGAAAAACGCCGTCGTCATCGGTATCAGCAAAGACAGCGTTTCTTCGCACGAAAAATTTGCGGAAAAGTATAATTTGCCTTTTGTCTTGCTTTCCGATCCCGAATTACAGGCAATTCAGGCGTACGGCGTATGGCAGGAGAAAAAACTGTACGGAAAGACAAGCATGGGTGTTGTCCGCACAACTTTTATCATTGACGAGCAGGGTAAAATTTTGAAAGTTATGCCCAAAGTTAAGCCGGACACTAACGCGGCAGAGGTGTTGATGCTGTTATGATTTAAGCGGTTCGTTTTTAAAATATCTTTTAATATCTTTTGTTGAAAGAAAAAGGAGTAAAATGAATACAATTTCTCTTCCGCCCTATGCCCCTGTGCTGATGGAGTCTACTCGTGCGATAGGTTATTCTATTGAAGCAGCAATAGCAGATCTTATTGACAACAGTATAGTCGCTAAGGCTTCCAGTGTAGATATTGACTTTTTCCCTATTGGAGAAGCGTACATCTCTATCTTTGATAACGGCTGTGGAATGGACAAAGATACTCTTATTAATGCAATGAAATACGGTAGCCGTAATTCACTTGAGGTAAGAGATGAGAATGATCTGGGCCGATATGGACTTGGCTTAAAAATGGCATCAATGTCTCAATGCCGTATTCTTACAGTTATAAGCAAACAGAATGGGAAAACGAACGGGTGTCAATGGAATTTAGATTATATTGCAAACGAAAGCAAAGACTGGTCTCTGATTCTTCTTGATGAGAAAATTTTAGAGCAATTTCCTAATTACGAAAAAATTAAAAAAGCAGAGCATGGTACCCTTGTAATCTGGCAGAATTTAGATAGATTGGCCGTAGGAGAAATTCAGATTGAAAAAGCGTTCAGAGATAAAATGGCTATCATTCGAGAACATTTATCTCTTGTTTTTCATCGATATATCAGCGGAGAAAGCGGTCTGATAAAACTTAATATAAGAATGAATGATCTAAGCATTGAACCAATCGACCCGTTTCTTACTAAAAAAAGCACCCAATTAATGGATGAAGAAATTATTGTTGTCAGAGGGAAAAAAGTCAAGGTAAAACCTTTTATTTTACCTCATACATCAAAACTTACTAAAGCAGAATTGATTCAGCTGGGAGGCAAAGACGGACTAAGGAAACTGCAAGGATTTTATGTATATCGCAATAAAAGGTTATTGATTTGGGGAACATGGTTTAGATTGATGAGGCAAGGTGATTTGACAAAGTTATCTCGCGTTCAAGTAGATATTCCCAATTCGCTGGATGATCTTTGGACATTAGACATAAAAAAATCAACTGCCACTCCACCAGAAGAGGTAAGAAATAACTTAAAGACAATTATAAATAAAATTGCAGAAGGAAGCAGACGCACATGGACATTTCGAGGCAAAAAAGAAATTTCAGATAAAATGGTACATGTGTGGAATAGAAAAATAACCAGAGACGGGAACGTTTTTTATGAAGTAAATAATGAACATCCGATGGTGGTCGATTTTATAAATCGATACCCGCAATCGGAAAAATATTTGACAAACATTCTAAAACAAATTGCACTTTCATTGCCGTTAAATCAGTTGTATATTGACCTAACGGAAGATGAAAAAATATCCAACGACAGTGATGCGAATGCAAAAAATATAATCGACTTACTAAAATCCATTTTATCGTCGATCCCAGATGTTGACCGAAAATCTTATCTGGAAACATTAAAATCAATAGAACCGTTTTGCAATTTTGCTGAAGAAATTGACAAAGCTATCAAAAAGGGGGAAATACAATGACTCAAAACGCTGAAATGATTTATGGACAAATTTATGCGGCAATAAACACCAAATTTAAGGAAGACATCCCTTCTGTTGATGATATTGAGGCCGAAGCAATTAAAATTAAAGAGTTGTTTGCTTCTATATACCCAATTTCAGATGAAGAATTTAATCAAATTAAACGAAAATTAAATGCAGAAATCTACCATAAGATAGGTGAAGCCATCACCATAAGAGGGGCAGATTCAAACCATAAACCCTGGTATTTTACTCATACAAACGATGGATTCTATTGGGAAAGATATAAAAGATATCTGCGTGATAAGAAGCATTGGAGCAGAAATATCATTGATCGGCTACACAAAACAACGAATGAAATTATGGATGATTTGGGCGATCCGAACAGCACAGAGCCTTTTCAGCGAAGAGGCCTTTTGTTGGGAGATGTTCAGTCAGGTAAAACTTCTACATACACGGCAATCTGTAACAAAGCAGCAGATGCTAACTATAAAGTAATAATTATTCTAGCCGGTATGATGGAAAATTTGCGAATTCAAACGCAGGAACGACTTGATGCAGAATTTGTAGGCAATGAAAGCAAATTCATACTCGATAAAAAAGCTGATAGCATTATGAAAAATGTTCCTGTCGGTGTCGGCAGAATAGTTGCGAACAAAGAAAAAGCTGATAAACCTATTGCATGTTTTACTTCAAGCGTAACAGATTTCAATAAAAATACATTAAAAGCCTTAAGATTAAGCCTTGATAATCTAAAAGGAGTGGCTCTTTTTGTTGTCAAAAAAAATAAAAGTGTTTTAAATAATTTGCTTTCTTGGCTTACAAGTACTTTTCAAGATAAGCTGATTGAATATCCTCTCCTGCTTATAGACGATGAAGCTGATAATGCTTCTGTAAATACTAATTCGGAGGAGAAAGACCCTACTGCAATCAACAAAGCAATCCGAAGTATCTTAAATTGCTTTAAGCAAGCATCTTATTTGGGAATTACGGCAACTCCATTCGCAAATATATTTATTGATCCGGACGTAGAATTTAACGATGCCAAAGACCTCTTTCCTCGGCATTTTATTACAGTTTTGCCTTCTCCGGATTTATATATCGGAGCAGATAAAATTTTCGGAAACGGCAATGCTGACGACTGGGATATTGATGGGGATAAATCACGCACTGAGGGGGAGTTTAATTCCTCTCTTATCCCTATTATGAATGAAGAGCAAAAAGATTTTTTTGTTTTTAAACATAAAAAAGATTTAGCAGATTCCTTAAGCGATTTACCGCCTAGTTTATACGAGGCAATAAATTATTTTATTTTAGTAAATGCAATAACTGATTATAGAAATGACACAAAAGAACATCGCTCTATGCTCATTAATGTCAGTATGTACACAGACGTGCATATTGTTATTGCTGATTTTGTTGAAACGTACGTCGCGGATCTGTGCAGAGATATAGAAGACTATGCACAGAAACCGATAGAAAAAATCATGCAACTTAATTCATTTAAAAAGCTATTTGAAACATGGCAGAAATACCATTTAGAAGAAATCTCAACATTGTCCTGGGATACTTTAGTTAAAGAATTTCTTTTTAATTCTATTCGCAGAATTGAGGTTCGCGCGGTTAATCAAAAGACAGGGGCTAAATCATTAGACTACACTAAATATAAAGATATCGGTCTTAGAGTCATAGCCGTAGGTGGCAACAGCCTTTCCAGAGGATTAACTCTCGAAGGCCTTTGCGTCAGCTATTTTTATAGAAATACGATGATGTATGATACCCTTTTGCAGATGGGCAGATGGTTTGGTTATCGACCTAATTACAGTGATCTTTTCAAAATTTGGATGGGCGAAGACGCGATTGATTGGTATGGTTATATTACAGATGCAATCAACGAGCTTAAAGACGAATTGATTGCCATGAAAAATCAAGGCATGACGCCGGAAGATTTCGGACTTAAAGTCCGGAGGGCACCGGGAGCGCTTTTGGTTACTGCAAGAACAAAAATGCGTTCTGCAACGGCAATAAAACAGCCAATTACAGTATCCGGAAGATTAATAGAAACTCCGCGTTTAAGATATAGTTTGGAAGCATTAAACGCAAATGAAAAACTTTGCAGAGATTTTATAAAAGAGTTGCCTGTACCATACAAATATGATCCAGATACAAAAGCATTTATTTGGAAAAATGTTCCCAAAGAAATGGTTCAACAATTGGTTTTAAATTTTACTACACATCCATGGAACTTAAACTTCCAATCTAAAGCATTGGCAGACTATATCGGTACTAATACGAGATATCCTTTTTGGGATATTGCTATACCGGAAGGAAGTTCTGAAAGTTGCTCTGAACTTATCTTATCTGACGGAACAACTATAAACCCTTATCATGAAAGCAGAATTATTGAAAAAGATATTTCGGCAAAAGATATGCTGAAAGTCTCGGGGCATCACGTGCGCATCGGAGCCGGCGGATGTACTAAAATCGGCCTTGAAAAAGAAGAAATAACCAAACTTCGCAATCAAGCAAAAGCGGCAGGACAAAAAATCAATGATTCTACGTATCTCGTTGAAGAAAGGAATCCCCTTGCGATAATTCATCTTTTAGAGAATTCTGCTGAAGGTGACTTATCTTTACCTATGCCGATTTTTGCATTAGGTCTTGGTTTCCCTAAAGGGCAAGAAACAAGAGTGGCAAATTATATGGTCAACATTACAGAGCTTAAAAATTATGTTGATGAAGATGATTTGGAGTATGAGGATGATGATATCGTTTCCTGAGTTACAAGAGAGATGGAACAAAATTACTAACACTGATGAAAACTATATTCTTGTATCCGGTGATCATACGCTGTCGTTTCATATAGGTTATAACAATCTTAAACAACGAAGTTTCGTTGTCTATAATACCGGAAAAATTGATGATGTCCCAAATTCTAAATCTATATCTGCAAAATGTATTAATACAGATTCAGGAATATATTCTTTACAATTCTCATTGCAATATCCTCCACTCAGCGAGATGTTCACGTTGCTATGTTGGGATTTAATGGATAACTCTGATCTTGAAATCGGAGCTATAAATGCCTTAATTGAAAGATATAAGAAATGGCAGAAACTTTTACAGAAAGCCTCAGTATCATTGTTATCTAATAATGAAATCAAAGGACTGATCGGGGAACTTCTTTTCCTGTCTCAATATATAGAATTATATGGTGAAGAAAAATCTATTTTAGGTTGGCTTGGCCCAGATGGTGCTGATCAAGATTATATTTTTCCTGATTGCTGGTTCGAAATAAAAACTGCTACAATTTCTGCAAATGAGGTGGGGATTTCATCTTTACAACAGCTTGAAAGAACAGACAATGGGCGTTTAGTGGTGTATTTTATGGATAAAACATCACCTAATGATCCCGCGGCTTGTTCATTAGCTTCGGTTATAAGTGAAATTGACACAAAGTTAAAATCCCAAAAGATGCGTGATAAATTTTGGTGCAAGTTAGCGCAAAAAGGATGTTTAAAATATCAAATAGAAAGATATTTTGAACCAAAATACCGCATCTCGGAAAGTAGAATTTATAACGTTGCTATTACCTTCCCTCGTTTATCACGAGCCAATGTTCCTCCTGAAGTTACAACGGTAAAGTATTCACTTTCACTTGCTGCAATTGAAAAATATAGGATTCAGAGAAAATAGATTATGGATGTAAACGAGTTTAGAAAGGATTTATTGGAAGAAGTTAAAGCTACCGCTGCAACAGAAGGCGGCGGATCTAGTTTTGCTTTTGTTCAAACTATAGCAAATTATTTAGTGGAAGCGCAATATCTTCCGGATTTTTCTTATGCATTTTATAATGGCATAGGAAAAAATAATAGAAAAATTAGAGTCGACGGGTACGTTTATGATGAGTTTGATCAAACGATGAATTTAATTATTGCAGATTATACTGGGGATATCAAACGAGATACATTGACAAAAACTACAGCAATTCAATTTTTTGACCGTGTACAATTTTTTTTGGAAGAGGCTCTCAGTGGCAGACTGGTAAAAGATATTGAAATAAGTTCAGCTGCGGCCGATTTAGTTGAGCTTTTAAATTTTAAGAAATCCGAGATCAGAAAATACAAAATTTTTCTTTTTACGGATGGCTTTATGAGCGATCGAATAAATAATATTGAATCGACCGCTTATGACAATGTAATAATTGATAGACAAATTTGGGATATTGAACGTATTTATAAAAATTTTACTAATACGGAAAGCGATACTATTGAAGTCGATTTTTTAAAGTTTACACATGGCGTAGGTATTCCTTGTCTAGAAGCAAGTGTTGCAAATAGTGAAAATTATAAAAGCTATCTTTGTATAATTCCCGGAAATTCATTAGCAGATATTTATGATGAGTTTGACAGCCATCTTCTGGAAGGAAATGTAAGAAGCTTTTTATCGACTAAAGTTGCTGTAAATAAAAAAATAAGGGAAACTATATTAAAATCGCCCCAAAACTTCTTTGCCTATAATAATGGTATTTCCGCCACTGCAATTGACTTAAAAGTTGAAGACAGAGATGAAGGCAAATTCATTACATATGCCAAAGATTTTCAAATAATCAATGGGGGACAGACCACAGCTTCATTATCGAATGCAAGACGTAAGGATAAAGCCTCTTTAGATTCTATTTTTGTTCAAATGAAGCTGACTCTTGTTGAGGCGGATTCGGAAAAATCTACAGAATTAGTCAGAAATATTTCACGCTCGTCAAATAGTCAAAATAAAGTCAGCGACGTCGATTTCTTTTCTACACATCCTTTTCATGTTAGAATGGAACAGATATCCAGACGGTTATATGCTCCTTCTAAAGGAGGGGCTCAATTTGAAACAAAATGGTTTTATGAAAGAGCGAAAGGACAATGGTTGCAAGCGCAAATGCGCATGACAAAAGCACAAAAAGAAAAGTTTGTAACTCAGCATCCAAAAAAACAGCTTATTACAAAAACGGATCTTGCGAAAATCAGAAATACATGGGAGGGTTTACCACATGCAGTAAGTAAAGGCGCCCAAACAAACTTTTTAAAATTTGCTGAAAGCGTAGATGAGCAGTGGAATAAAAATGATGAGATTTTTAATGAGAAATATTTTAAAGAATCTGTTGCATTAATGATTTTATTCAAATATACTGAGTGGCTTGTTTCTCGTCAAGAATGGTTTGAACAAGGCTATAGAGCTAATATTGTTACATATGCTTTAGCGTTATTCCATAAATTAATTGTAGAACAGTTTCCGAAATATGATTTGGACTTAATGATAATATGGAATCGTCAAGATGTACCTGATGTCATTATCAGCGAATTGTTAAAAATTACAAAATTTGTATTTGAAAAAATAACAGATCCTAAGCGGCCTACTATAAACGTTACACAGTGGTGTAAGCGTGATGGATGCTGGCAGCAAATTCAGCAATGCGCTCTAATGCTTGACAAATCTATAGAAAAATTGCTAATATCAGATACAGATCAGAAAACTGCTGCTAAAGAAGCCAAAAAAGATCAAAAATTTGTATCAGGTATTGAAGCAATTACAAATGTTTGCCAAGTATCCCCTGATGTATGGCAGGCAATATATGATTTTGCTATAGAAAAAAACCTTTGTACACCTGAAATGCTAAAGGCATTAAAGGTTGCCGTTAAAATACCAACTTGGATTCCAACAGAGAAGCAAGCAAGTTTATGCTTAAAAATTAAAGAAATTGCGGAATCAGAAGGATTTAAAAAATAAATATGTTCACAGTGATTGATTTATTTGCCGGAGCTGGCGGATTAAGCTTAGGGTTCCAGCAAGAAGGTGATTTTAAGATTATTGGTGTAATTGAAAACAATAAAAATGCACTTACCACATATATGAAAAATCACGACAATAAAACTATTAAAGTTGATACAGATATCAGGGAAATCGATTTTTATGAATATGGAGAAAAAATTGGCAAGGTAGATGTGATTATTGGCGGGCCGCCCTGCCAGGGATTTTCTAATGCAAATAGGCAAAAGACAAAGTTTATCAGTATGAATAATTCATTGGTAAAAAGATATGCCGATGCTATTCTTGCCTTAAAGCCTAAGGCTTTTGTAATGGAAAATGTTGCAATGCTTGCCTCAGAGGTACACAAATTTTTTGACTCTCGTATCGACCATGATAATGTTATCAAAATAGGTGTTGATATGAAGGCAGAGAATTATGTCATTATGAATCATAATCCTGACGGCATGGATATGATTAACTTATTATCTTCAGAAGAAGGTGTAAAAAAATATAGTCTTGATGATGAGACGTTTAATTTAATTAAATTAGTTAATCGATATAAGAACTGTCTCTTATACACATCTCCGAGCCCACGAGACTCGACGTCATCT
>ERZ1090879.1687-NODE-1689-length-11717-cov-8.054622_pt1 | contig 11717 bp, 10 predicted proteins | sample MGYA00478472_ERZ1090879 | MGnify/ENA primary metagenome ERZ1090879 (study PRJEB33644, sample SAMEA5815723) | chicken gut metagenome | biome: Chicken; feature: Gastrointestinal Tract; material: Caecum | place: Ireland | collected 2019-01-01 | study: A study of...
GCGGTTTATGTTTTGGGGCAGACGCGGGGGGGGGGTAAGAGGGGCGCTTTTGCAAAAAGCGTCCCTCTTCCCCCGCAAACTTTTTCCGCACGCCCCGCAAACTTTTTCCGAAAAAAATTGACAGCGGGGCGTTTTTGGGTTACAATAATATCGGAGGGAGAAGATAAGTGAGCAAAGCTCTTTTGCTTATACACGGGTTCCTTACGGGCCCGGACGACTGGAACGAGCTGTTGCCGTACCTCGAACCGTTATACGACGAGGTGGTGTTGTTCAAACAGCCCGGGCACGAGCTCAAGGACGACAGACCGCATTTTAGGGATTTCACCGAGCCGGCGGTATACGCGGCATTGGACGAAGCGCTTAAAAGCCTGGAAAAGTACGACGGCGTGGACGTGGCGGGTCACTCGATGGGCGGCGCGGGAGCGGTTTACGCATGCGCCAAGCTGAAAAACGTGCGCAAATGCCTGCTGTACGCGCCCGCGTTCAAATATCCGAGACCGGACGCCGTGTTCAGGTACGGTGCGCAGACGAAAAAGCTGGAAACGCTCAAAAAAGCCTGCGACGATGAAGCGCTCGGTATGGCGCTCGAACGCCGTCTGGCGGCGGTGCGCATGACGCACGACGCTTCGCTCGGCATATTCTTCAAACGCCTGCTGCCGCATTGGGGACCGCGCAATCTGCTGACGTTCATGCGCGTGATGGGCGCCGCGGTCAGATATCTGCCCGAGGTGGAGTGCCCGACGTGCGTGTTCTGGGGCGATCTCGACGAATTCATCCCCGCGGCTTCGGCGCGTTACGTCATGGAGAGCATCGGCAGCCGCGAGATGTGGTTCGTGCGTTATCCCGACGACGGTCACGCTTTCATATACCTCGGCAACGTGCCGCGCCTGGCGCGGGATACGCTGGCTTTTCTCGAAGGCGACCTTATGGATGTGAAATGCGACACGGGCGAGGAGCGCGTCTGTTTCCGCACGGTGCGCGGGGAAGCGGGCTCTTTCGTAACCGTGAGCCGCACCGAACGCGGCGTGCACAAAGCCGGAGGCAGGGCGAAAGAGTATGTCCGCTCGCATACGGATACGTATAACGACGGCGGAGCGGCGTTCTTCGGCAGCATACCCGCTGGCGCGTCCGCCCCGAACGCGGATAAGTTTATCTGAAATTAAATATCCGGGTATATCATAAGCGTATAAAACGGGACATCCGTAAAAGGAGCAAAGATATGGCAGTAAAGATAACGAGCGACAGCACATCCGATCTCGGAGCTCTCTTCGCCGAACGCGGTATAGCGGTAACGCCGCTCACCGTCCTTCTCGGCGAAAAAGCGGGCAAGGACGGTATAGAAGTCACCCCCGAAGACATATACGCATTTTTCGATAAGACCAAGACCACGCCCAAAACGAGCGCGGTCTCTCCCGAAGAGTACAGGAAGTTTTTCGCGGAGCAGACGGCGGACGGCAGCGAAGTCGTGCACTTCACGATATCCTCCGAGATGAGCGCGTGCTACGCCAACGCCTGCGCCGCCGCGGCGGAGTTCAAAGGCGTGTACGTCGTGGACTCGCGCAACCTCTCCACGGGCATAGGACTGCTCGTGCTGTATGCCGACGACCTCGCGAAAGAAGGTAAGAGCGGCGCGGAGATAAAAGAACTCGTCGAAGCCCGCCGCGGCGCGGTGAGAGCTTCCTTCGTCGTGGATACCATGACCTTCCTTTACAAAGGCGGCAGGTGCGGCGGCGTGACGGCGTTCATCGCCAGCGTGCTGAAGATCAAGCCCTGCATAGTCGTCGCCGACGGTAAAATGGTCGTGGGCAAGAAATACATGGGCAAAACGGATAAGGCGATAATAAAATATGCCGCGGACATCACGGGCAGCTGTGCTACGCCCGATCCCAAATACGTGTTCGTCACGCATTCGTCCGCCCGCCCCGAAGTGGTGGAGACCGTCAAGCGCGAAGTGCTCGCCGCCTGGCCGGACGTCAATATAATAGAGACCGTCGCGGGCGCAACGATAACCTCGCATTGCGGCAAGGGCACGCTCGGCGTACTGTTCTTCGACGACGGCGGCAAGCGATAAATAATAACGGCACGGCGCGTCCGATGCCGGGGAGGAAAATAATGAGCAAAGTAAAAGTGACAAGCGACAGCATATCCGATCTCGGACGGCTTTTCGAAGAGCGCGGCATAGCCCGCCTGCCCATCCCCATACTGCTCGGCGACCGCGAAGGTCCGGACGGCGTCATCACGCCCGACGACATCTACGCCTATTTCGAGCAGACGAAAACGACGCCCAAAACGAGCGCGATAACGCCCGAAGCGTACTACGAATTTTTTAAGGAGCAGACGGCGGACGGCAGCGAAGTCGTGCACTTTACGATCTCTTCCGAGATGAGTTCCTGCTACCGCAACGCCTGCACGGCTGCGGAGGAGTGCGGCGGCGTGTATGTCGTCGACTCGCGCAACCTTTCCACGGGCGCGGGACTGCTCGTGCTGTACGCCGACGACCTCGCGAAAGAAGGTAAGTGCGGCGCGGAGATAAAACGCCTCGTCGAGGCGCGCAGGAGCGCCGTTCAGGCGTCCTTCGTCGTGGACACCATGACCTTCCTCTATAAAGGGGGCAGGTGCAGCGGTATAGCCGCTTTCGTCGCGGGCGTGCTCAAGATCAAACCGAGCATAACCGTTTCGGACGGCAAAATGGTCGTGGGCAAAAAGTACATGGGCTCCATCGACAAGGCGATAGTCAAATACGTCTCGGATACCCTTGCCCGTTACGACAGACCCGACCTTAAATACGTATTCGTCACCCATACGTCCGCCCGTCCCGAAGTGGTGGAGACCGTCAAGCGCGAGATCCTCGCCGTTCACCCGTCCGCCAACATCATCGAGACTATCGCGGGCGCGACCGTTACGTCGCATTGCGGCAAGGGGACTTTGGGCATACTGTATTTTAACGATGCAACTTGAGCGGAAAGGCGAGCGGAATTGATGCGGGCTGCATGCTCGGTCATATCGCCTCACGCGTGCGGCTCGCTCGGCGACGGTAGTATGCTCCCTCGCCTGTTGTCGCCCCGAACGGCACTCTATGCCGTCCCGACGTCGGAGCATGAGCAGCTTTCGCCTTTCTTGTTTTTAAGACGACAGTCCTGCGGCTCGGAGCGCGGGGGAAATTATCGATCCGGAATATGAAAAAAGACATATACATACTCGGAATAGAGTCGTCGTGCGACGAGACGAGCGCGGCGGTGGTAAAGAACGGCAGGGAGTGCCTGTCCAACGTCATCGCCAGCCAGATAGAGATACATCGGCGTTTCGGCGGCGTGGTGCCCGAGATAGCGGGGCGCAATCATCTGCTTGCGGTCATGCCCGTGGTGGACGAGGCGCTCGCCAAAGCGGGTTTGAAAAAGACGGATATAGACGCCGTCGCGGTCACTTACGGCGCGGGGCTTATAGGCTGTCTGCTCGTGGGCGTATCCGCGGCAAAGGCGATGGCGTACGCGCTCGGCGTGCCGCTCATCGCGGTCAATCATATCCAGGGGCATATAGCGGCGAACTTCATCGCTTTCCCCGAGCTCGAACCCCCTCTGCTCGCGCTCGTTGCCAGCGGGGGACATACGAGCATCGTGGATGTTTCCGGTTTTTCGTCTTACGAGCCGGTCAGCGCCACGCTGGACGACGCGATAGGGGAGTCCTTCGATAAAGTCGCGCGCATACTCGGCTTGCCGTACCCCGGCGGTCCCGAGATAGACCGTCACGCCAAGCAGGGCAAAGCGAACATCCGCTTCTGCCCCAATATGCATGTGCGCGAAGACCTCGCGTACTCGTTTTCCGGGCTCAAGACCGCCGTGGTCAATTATGTGCATAACCTGCGCCAGCGCGGCGAAAAGATACCCGTCGACGACATCTGCGCGTCTTTTACCGCGGAAGCCGTTGGCTACACCGTAGATACGTTCATCCGCTGCGCCGAGCAGCGCGGCGTGACCCGCCTCGCCCTCGCCGGCGGCGTGGCTGCCAACAGCTACCTGCGTTCGCTCCTTTCGGCGGAGTGCGACAAGCGCGGTCTCACCCTTTTCGTCCCGCCTCCCGTCCTCTGTACGGATAACGCCGCCATGATCGCTTCCCGCGGCTATTATTCTTTTATCAAAGGGAAGGATATAGCGGAGCTGTCTCTTAACGCCCAAAGCGTTCTTTAAGGCGGGACGGCATATAATGCCGCTGATGGCGACTACGCTCTCGGTCACGTACTCCGCCTCGCACTATCGTTTGCTCGGCGACGGTAGTACGCTCCCTCGACTGTTGTCGCCCTGAGCGGCATTCTCTGCCGTCCCGACGGGGACTTAATTGAAGCTAAATGAAGTGCCGCGCTGAAAGCGCGGTCATTATGAAAGCCGTCCCCTGAGGCAGGGGAAGGTGGCTCGCACGAAGCGTAAGCGTCTGCGAGCCGAAAGGGGTTGAAGTTTGTTTTACGAAAGGGCAGGATATAACGGTAAAGCTCGTACGTTCATTCAACCTCAACTCCTATCGCCCCATACGGGGCACTTCCCCCTGCCGCAGGGGGCAGCGTTTCGGACTCGCTACCGCTCGTTAATTAAATTCTCCGCGCGACGTCCATGACGTGCGCGCCCTCTTCTTGCGGAAAACCGATAGGGCAACAATCGCAGAATTCGCAGAAAGTTCATCGGATTTTCGAGGATAGGGGCGCGTTTTCGGAATGAGCGGACGCGGAAATGGTCGCCATAAGGTGACCCTATGGCGACCCGAAAACGCGGACATAGACCGAAAAGACGATAGGACTTTCGTCTGACCGAAGCGCATGCCTTGCATGCGCAAGGGGCGGACTTTCGTCTGACCGAAGCGTATGGTAAAAAATAAATGACTTTGCGGATTCGCAAAGTCATTTATTTTTTTACCGTGCGGTAACGGTATAAGTGGTTGCGGGAGCAGGATTCGAACCTGCGACCTTTGGGTTATGAGCCCAACGAGCTACCGGCTGCTCCACCCCGCGTCAAGGCCGCTTCTTGAAAGCAGTAAACTGATTATACACTAAAAGGTATGCGTTGTCAAGGAAAATCATGCAGGTTTTTTACGCGATAAATGTTCGCGTTGCACGAAAATACGGGAGGGGGATCTCTTCGAACGCGCCGCGTGCGCAGATCCGAAAAAGGGCTTGACAGATCTCATAACACGGTGTATAATGAATATACTAAACGCGGAGGGCCCGGTAAAATGGTGAAAGTAAGGTGTCCGAAGTGCGGAACGATATTTCCGCCCGAGGCAAGAGAGGTCCAGATATGCCCCAACTGCGGCTGCGTGATGCGCGTTACGAGGCGCGCCGCTGCCAGGCGGTATATAAGCGACCGCAGGGACGAGCAGTACTATGCTCGCGACGAGCATTACGGCGACGGTTACAGACTGCCTCAGTCTGCGCGTCTGCCCGAACGCAGCGGCGTATACCTCTCCAGAGAAGAATACGAAGATCTTTTATATAAAGCGAGATCCCGCAGGGATCCGCGCGACGACCGCGGTTATTACCGCGAGGGATATGCGGACGACTATACGGGTTACGGTCCGGCATACGACACGCCGAGAGAGGTGTACGATTACCGCCTCGCGGGGCGCGACTATCCCGCTTACCGTCGCCAGGAGCCCGCTCCCGAGCCCGAGAAGGAAACGCCTTTCCGCCCGGAGCCGTCCTCGCGCGCCGAAGCGGAAACTCCCGCTCCCGAGCCGGTCAAAGACGAGCCTGCGCCCGTGACGCCCGCTCCCGAGCAGGAGGAAACTCCCGCTCCCGCGAGCGCGAGCTCTTTCGAGCCTTCGGCGTCCTCTCCGTTCGCGCCTTTGCCTGCGCCCGAGCCGGAGAAAACTCCCGCTCCCGAACAGGAAAAAGAGCCCGCGGCTCCCGTGGTATCGTCTTATTCGCCGTTCGCGCGCTCTTCGGCGGTGCGGCCTTTCGGTTCGTCGGCATACGATCGTCCCGAAACGTCGGATACCTTCCGTCCCGCGCCGGCGCCCGTGCAGCGCTCCGCGCCCGTCGCGGCTCCCGTGAGCAGGACGCGGCACTACAGCCTGCCGGCAACGGCGCTCGCGGCTATCGTGGCGCTCGCCGCAGGCGTGATGAACGGTCTGCTCCTCGTCCTTGCGATGACGGGCACGAGCCTGTTCGAGGGCACCACGGCGTTCGACCTTATAGACGTTTATGCTAAGACGGAACTGATCGCCGAAACGATAATAACGATAGCGGTGATAGCGCTCCCCGTGCTTGCCGCGCTCTTCGGGCTGATAGGCGCGCTCGCGCATAAGAAAGCGCTGATGATCGTTATGGGTATACTGCTCATCGTTGCGGCTGCGGCGACCGTGCTGTACCCGACGATAGTATCTCTTCCCTCGGTCGGCTTCGATAAATTTGCCGAATTGATAAAGTCGAACTTCAAAGCGCTCACGCTCTGGACGTACATTGCGGGCGGGCTGTCGCTCCTTTCGGCGATATTCCTGTTTGCGTGCGCGGGCACGACGAAAAAGAAAGCGTGATAACCGCTTCAAAACGCTTGCAAAATGCGTATGACTTGTGATAAAATATAAAGGCTTTCCGAACAGGGAAGCCTTTATCCTTGCTTGCGGGCATCCGATCCGCAGGCTGAAAATCCAAAAGGAGGTAGAAAAATGACCGAATACGAAGTGCTCTACATCATCTCTCCCAAGCTGGAGGACGCAGCTCGCGACGAGCTCATCGAACGTTTCAGAAACGTCGTGGTGAATGCCGGAGGCAGCGCCGAGGCAGTCAAGTGGGGCGTACGCAAACTCGCTTACAAGATCAACTTCATGAGCGAGGGCTTTTACGTTCTCATGAACTTCACCGCGCCCGAGGATATCCCCGCGGAGCTTGAACGCCAGATGCGCATCACCGACGCCGTTATGAGATTCATCGTCACCAAGAAGGTAGACAACAAGCTTACGCGCGCCGAGGAAGCGAGAAAGGCAAAGGCTGCCGAGAAGGCTGCCGCTGCCGCGAAGGCTCGCGAAGAGGCGGCTGCTCTTGCCGCTCAGCAGGCGGAGGAACAGGCAGCGCAGGCGGCGGAGGAAACTCCCGCAGCGCCCGCCGAGGAGCAGGTAACGGAAGAAGCCGCGGCGGAGACCCCTGCCGAAGCGACCGAGCCTGCCGCCGAATAACAGGAGACAGCGATGAACAAGATCTTTATTATCGGTAATCTGACCGGCGACCCCGACTATCAGGTATCGGCGAGCGGGACTCCCGTCTGCCGCTTCACCGTTGCGGTCAATCGCAGGCACTCGTCCGCGCAGAGCGACGAGCGCACCGCGGACTTCTTCCGCGTGACGACCTTCCGCAAGACGGCGGAGAATTGCAGCTCCTATCTGTCCAAGGGCAGAAAGGTGGGCGTCGTGGGCGCGCTTCAGATCAACGAGTACACGGATAAGGACGGCAACCGCCGTACGAGCGTGGACGTCACCGCGGACGAGGTGGAATTCCTCAGCCCCCGCGGCGAGGACTCCGCGCCCGCGCCCGCACCCCGCGCATCCCGCGGCGGCGCGACGCTCGAGCCCGTCAACGACGAGTCGCTTCCTTTCTGACACAGGAGTTAAATCATTATGGAAAATAATAAAAAGACTGCCGCCGCAAAGGACTTCGGCGGCGAGGACAAGACCAAGAAGGTCCGCCGTCCTCAGAAGAGAAAGGTCTGCGAGTTCTGCGAGAAGGGCATAGCCGTCGTCGATTACAAGGATGTCTCCCGTCTTCGCAAATACGTGACCGAAAAGGGCAAGATCATCTCCGCCCGCACGAGCGGCTGCTGCGCTCATCACCAGCGCCAGCTCACGGTGGCGATCAAGAGAGCCCGTAATATGGCGCTTCTTCCCTTCAAGGGAGAGTAACGATATAGAAGAGCGGTTCGCCGCTCTTTTATTTTTAATTCCGAAAAATTTTCAAGAGAATTTCTTTTGAAATTCTCTTGAAAATTTTTCGGAATAATGATTGACTTTTTTCTCGTTTGGGTATATTATACTTATACACGCAGACACAATATATTGTGGTGCGGGCATAAAGTTATTACAAGATATGGTATATTGTTTTTACGTGTAAAAACAAGGGGAGAAAGAGTGCCATGAAACTTATCAAGAGAGACGGATCGGAAGTCGAGTTCGACAGAGAAAAGATAGCGAATGCCATAAAGAAGGCGAATCGCGCGGGCAAGCCCGAGCTTTCGGACGATTGGATCGATACGCTTGCGCTTACGGTAGAGAAAGACTGCCTTAAGCTCAACCGTGCGGTGAACGTCGAGGAAGTGCAGGACTTCGTCGAAACGAGCATAATGAAGCTGGGCGCATACGAAGTGGCGAAGAGGTACATCAGGTACCGTCACCAGCGTAATCTCGCGCGCCGTGCGAACACCACGGACAAGTCCATCCTTACTCTTATAGAGAGCAACAACGAGGAGATCAAGCAGGAGAACAGCAACAAGAACCCCGCGGTCAACTCGGTGCAGCGCGACTACATGGCGGGCGAGGTCAGCAAGGATCTGACCAAGCGTCTGTTCCTTCCTCCCGATATCGTGCAGGCTCACGAGGAAGGTCTCATACACTTCCACGACGCGGATTACTTCGCGCAGCACATGCATAACTGCGACCTCGTCAATCTCGAGGACATGCTGCAGAACGGTACCGTTATAAGCGGCACGATGATAGAGCGCCCGCACAGCTTTTCCACGGCGTGCAACATCGCGACGCAGATAATCGCGCAGGTGGCGTCCAACCAGTACGGCGGGCAGTCCATAAGCCTTACGCATCTCACGCCTTTCGTGCAGGTCTCGAGAGAGAAGATCTCCCGCGACGTGGACGCGGAGTTCGAGCTTGCGGGAGCGGACCCCGGCGCGGAGATCAAGGCGAAGATCGTGGAGAAGCGCCTTAAAGAGGAGATCAAGAAAGGTATCCAGACGATACAGTACCAGCTCGTCACGCTGCTGACGACGAACGGTCAGGCGCCTTTCGTGACGATATTCATGTACCTCGGCGAAGCGCGTAGCGAAGCGGAGAGGAAAGACCTCGCGCTCGTTATCGAAGAGATGCTGCGCCAGCGTTACGAAGGCGTGAAGAACGAAGTGGGCGTGTACATCACCCCGGCGTTCCCCAAGTTGATATATGTGCTCGAAGAGAGCAACGTGCACGAGGACAGCCCTTACTACTATCTTACCAAGCTCGCCGCCAAGTGCACCGCAAGGCGCATGGTGCCCGATTACATCAGCGAAAAAGTGATGCTGAAAAACAAGATAGACAAGAACGGCAACGGTCAGTGCTACACCTGCATGGGCTGCCGCTCCTTCCTGACGCCGTATGTGGACGAGAACGACAAACCAAAGTATTACGGGCGTTTCAACCAGGGCGTCGTGACCATCAATCTCGTGGACGTCGCATGCAGCGCGGGCGCGGGACAGATGGACGAGTTTTGGAAGATACTCGACGAGCGCCTCGAGCTCTGCCATCGCGCGTTGCAGGCAAGGCATAAGCGTCTCGAAGGCACGCTGTCCGACGCCGCTCCCATACTCTGGCAGTACGGCGCGCTCGCGCGGCTCAAGAAGGGCGAGAAGATAGACAAGCTGCTCCACGGCGGTTACTCCACGATATCCCTCGGCTATGCGGGACTGTGGGAATGCGTATACGAACTGAACGGCAAAAAGCTCACCGAGCCCGAGGGCGAGAAACTGGGGTTGGAGATCATGCAGAGGCTCAACGACGCGTGCGCGAAGTGGAAGAAGGACGAGCATATCGACTACTCACTGTACGGTACGCCGCTCGAGTCCACGACGTACAAGTTCGCCAAGTGCCTGCAGAAGCGTTTCGGGATCATACCGGGCGTGACCGACAAGAGCTATATCACCAACAGTTACCACATCCACGTCACCGAAAAGATAGACGCTTTCAAAAAGCTGGAGATAGAGAGCAAGTTCCAGGCGCTCTCGCCCGGCGGCGCGATATCTTACGTGGAAGTGCCCAATATGCAGAACAATATCGAAGCCGTGCTCAGCGTGATGAAGTTCATTTACGACAACATCATGTACGCGGAACTGAATACCAAGTCGGATTACTGCCAGGAGTGCGGTTTCGACGGCGAGATACAGATCGTCGAGGACGGCGGCAAGCTCGTGTGGGAATGCCCCAACTGCGGCAACCGCGACCAGAGCAAACTCAACGTCGCCCGCCGCACCTGCGGCTACATAGGCTCGCAGTTCTGGAACCAGGGCAGGACGCAGGAGATCAAGGAGCGCGTTCTCCATCTGTGATAAACGTTGAGCGATAAGCGACACACCGGCTGCCGCAAGGCGAACGCCTTGCGGCAGCCGTGATATTTACCCGGTACCCGGTGCCAACCCCAATAGAACACATTTATCGGGCAACATCACGGGTGATGCACGCGAAACGTCGCTCATCGTACCACAGAGGGTACGATGTCGTTCCGTTTCGCGCACCTGACCTCGCGATCATCGATAAATGCTCGCTGCAAGGAGATGCTACTCACGAGCCGTTTCCCGGCAGTGGCCTCCTGCGCAGCCGTAGTGACTCCTACGGCAAGCGTGACACGCAAGGGAAACAGCCGAAAAGCGCGCTCATTTGCAGTGTTCTATTGGGGTTGGCACCGGGTACCGCAAAAAAATAAGGAAGGGAAGTTTATGAATGTAGCCGAGATAAAATACCGCGACATAGCCAACGGGCTGGGAGTGCGCGTTTCTCTTTTCGTTTCGGGCTGCCGTCACGGCTGCGTGGGCTGCTTCAACGAGATAGCGTGGGACTTCGACTTCGGCACGCCGTACGACAAGGCGACGGAAGACAGGATAATCGAGGCGCTCAAGCCCGATTACGTAGAGGGGCTGACTCTGCTCGGCGGCGAACCTTTCGAGCCGGAGAACAGACCCGCTCTGCTCGGTCTGCTCCGCCGCGTGCGCCGCGAACTGCCCGGCAAGAACGTATGGATATACTCGGGTTTCACCTTCGAGGAGCTTATCGGCGAGATCTCGTCCCGCGGCAGCGGCGAGGATACCGAGGAAATGCTCGCGCTCACCGACGTCCTCGTAGACGGTCCCTTCGTGTTCAAACTCAAAGACATCACTCTGCGCTTCCGCGGCTCGTCCAACCAGCGCATAATCGATGTCCCGCGGACGCTGGAATCACATAGTATAGTTCCATGGAATAGTGATGCAAATATGTAACTGCGTGGGGGACGGCATATAATGCCGCTGATACGGGCGTTCGGTATCGGTCACATACTCCGGCTCGCCCTATCGGGCATCGCCGACAGTAGTATGCTCCCTCTCCGAGCCACCCGTCTGAGCGGCATTCTCTGCCGTCCGCTGTTTTTGAACGTAGAAGCCTGTTGTCGCCTTGAACCCGCTGTCTCGGGGGCAGGAGATCATTCGTTACAGAGGCATTCTCCGCCGTCCGTTGTTTTTGGGCGTAGGAGTATGTTGTCGCCCTGAACCCCACTCTGTGCCTTCCGCTGTTTCGGCGCTATGAGTATAGCGGGGTTGATACGGGCGTTCGATATCGGTCACATACTCCGGCTCCTCTCCTTGCGTACCGCTATCGTTCGGCTCCCGCCGTGCGCAAGGGAAGAAGTAATATTTATTTTAAGTTTTCGGGGAGAAAGGGGTGCGGGGAAGGAGGGGGACTTTTTCAAAAGCCCCACGCCTTCACCGCGAAACTTTATTCACAAAAAAGATGAA
>ERZ1090879.1691-NODE-1693-length-11683-cov-13.711644_pt1 | contig 11683 bp, 5 predicted proteins | sample MGYA00478472_ERZ1090879 | MGnify/ENA primary metagenome ERZ1090879 (study PRJEB33644, sample SAMEA5815723) | chicken gut metagenome | biome: Chicken; feature: Gastrointestinal Tract; material: Caecum | place: Ireland | collected 2019-01-01 | study: A study of...
ACGATGCGATTAAACTCATGAAGGATAAATTCTCCGGTTTCTTAGCAAAACATGGCGGGAAACTTGGTGGAACGTTGTTAAAGTTCTTAGATGATATCCCGAAGAAATTGACATCGACGGTGCTTGGGAAATTCGTAAAGAAAATAACGAGTGCTGTATCTAAGGTTGCTGCATCGGCAGGATCTTTACTATTATCCGATGTTGCTTGGGGAATCGCTGGTGCAATTAATACGAATCCAGCCCAAGTATTTAAAGTTGATTCGAAGGATGTAGACTGGAAGATGCAGGCAATTGGTCGAGTGATTGAAGGATTGCTTGCCACAAGCGTTGGTTCGATTATTGATATCGTGTGTGAAATTGTTTCAGCAATATCTGGATTTGACGCTGTACAGTGGATCTGCATTCAGTTGTATAACTTAATATCTAGTAAGAAAGACGAAGAAAATCTTAGAAAGGCTCAAGATGAGTTCAAGAAATCTTATGAAGAATATAATCAGAAAGAATATGAAGCCTATGTAAAGAATTGCCAGGATGAAGGCATTGAGGCCATGTCTTACGAAGAGTACATGGATAGTGGCTTGGGCCGTTCCTTCGATCAGTACAACCAGGAACAGAATAAGACATTGGTACAGTCTGTAGTAAATGGTGCCAGCAAGGCAGTTGCTGGAGTAAAGAGTCTTGGTACTAAGGCTGTTGGTGTGGTAAAGGACGCCGGTACAGCAATTGCAAATACAAGTATCGGCAAATCCGTGACGAAGGCCGTAGATACAATTGGAAAGAATGTTAGCAGTTTCTTTAGTGGAATCACTTCTAGTTTAGGCTTTGGAAAGAAAGAAACTGCTGAAGATACTACCACAGTTGCATCCTCCGGCGGAAATGGTGGGTTTGGAGCAAGAGGACGTCGTGTACGCGGCGGATTTGGTTCTACCAACATCGAAATACCATCGACAGTTGCGGATATTCCATCTGGAATCAAGACGGTTGATGAATATACGAAGTTGATGTATATTGCGTTTCGAGCGCTGACAACACCATTCTTACTCATTGACGAATTGATGCCGAAATCTTCGTTTAAATCTATCATTGATATGATCAATGCTGGAAGTGGAACCTTATTCTCATCCATTAGTGGATTACTTGGTTCGACGGAAACATCTGGCACTATCTCAAAGATTGCAACTGGTGTAAAGAAAACAGCATCTGGATTATTTGGTAAAATCAAGAGTGTTGGAAGTAACGTATTGAACTGGTTGACTGGTGGGAATAAGAAAGAGGGTACTTCTGGTGGACGGGGAGGATTTGGTGGAGGAGTTCCATACTTTTCACAGAATGATCCGTCCATTGCAATGCAACCTTATAATCTTTCCAATGGTCAATCGGATACTATGGGGAATCGTGGTTGTGGCCCAACTGCCATGGCGATGGCTATGGGCGGTCTTGGCAAAGCGGTATCCCCGCTCAGTATGGCACAAGATGCCACTGCTGGTGGTTATAGTACGGAAGTTGGTACAACACCGGATTTCTTTGGAGATGAAGCAGCGAAGCTCGGTGTTAGCTCCGCTCAGAGTCCTGCAACTGCAACGAATATTGCAGGTGGGTTATCTTCTGGCAATCCGATTATTATCCAGGGTGCAAGCTCTGGTGGAAATAGTCCGTTTACTTCGAAGGGTCACTATGTGGTTGGTACTGGGGTATCTGGTTCTAAGATTGCAATTAATGACCCGAGAGGTCCTGAATTCTCTGGACTCTATGATATCTCTGATGTTACTAAAGATGCGACCAACATGTGGTCGTTTGGTGGATATGGGGCTGGCAGACCTAGGGGGTATATCATTCCTGTTACCGGTGGATTTGGTGGAGTTACGCCCGAATCAGTAATCAAGATCGCAATGAACGAAGTTGGTTATATGGAGAAGGGTTCAAACTCCCAGCTTGATGATAAAACCGCGAATGTTGGTCAAAATAACTACACAAAATATGGTATTTTGACTGGAACGAATGGTCAAGCATGGTGTGCTGCTTTTGTATGTTGGTGCTTCAATCAAGCATGTGGCGGTGACCGGAATAAGCTAAAGACTGTTATCTGCGGAAATATGTCAGCGGGTTGTGACCAATTGATGGCCAACTTTAAGAAAGCCGGAAGGTTCGATAAAAATCCAGCCATTGGTGATATCATCATGTTTGGTGTGCCCGGGGATGCATCCCACACTGGCATTGTGGCAGGAGTCAACGGGTCAACGATCACTACGATTGAGGGTAACACTTCTGGTGGTACTGGACTTGAACGGGAAGGAAATGGCGTATGTGTGAAGACATACGCAACCAATCATGAACGAATTCTCGGATATTGTCATCCGGTGTATGAGGGGACTACTGCGTTTACTGGAATCAATGGAACGACAGTTGCCGCTAGTTCTACATCAACAGGTACAACCGGAACGACCGGATCATCTTACTCATCCTATAGTAGCACGACTGAGAATAAACCTAAGTCTTTCACAGAGATGCTTTCTGGATTCGCAAGCGCAATTGTAAATCCTATCATGGAAAAGCTTGGCTTCTCCACGGAAAACGATGACACAAGTGCAACTGGATCGAATCCGAGTGAAGTTGGAGACGGGAACATTCAGAGTTCAACAATCGTAACACCAGACCTAACCGGCGATTATATTGGTAAGCATGTAAAACAGTTTGAGTCTGGTACGACTGGCTCGGCAACAATATCTTCTGGTAAAGGAGATTACGGTGGGGTGTCATTCGGATCCTATCAGTTCCCATCCTATGGTAAGTCAGAAGTTGATAAGGATAGCAATCTGTACAAGTTCTGGAGTACCTACTATGGTGCAAAGTATCCAAATGTGAAGCCCGGTAACAATCAGGCATTCAAAGATGCTTGGATGAAGGAAGCAAAATCGGATCCGCAAGGATTCTATGAGAATGAATATGCATACATGTTCCCGAACTATTATGGGAATGCTAGAGATATTTTTAGCAAGAACGGACTTGGGAACTTTGATGATTATGATCGTGCAGCACAGGAGGCTCTTTGGTCTACAACTGTTCAGCTTGGTGCTGGTGGGCCGTCTACTTCAAAGGGAGCATTTGCTTTATTCAAGAAGGCCGGTATTAATACTAGCATGGAACCGACTGAATTTATCAATAAGCTGTACGATACGAAGATTAGTAACGTGCCTACGAATTTCAAGAGTAGTTCTGCGGCCGTGCAGAATTCAATCAAGAATCGTTATACTAAAGAACGGAATATTGTACTTGGTCTTGTGGACAAGCCAAAAGTTGACACGAGTAAATACTCGGTGAAGACTGCTGGTGGCTCCGGTGGATTTGGTGGAACAAATGGCAACATTGCGAAACCAAAAGCCTGGACGACCAGGTACGGTGGAACATTCCATTCTGGTGGATATGGACCGGAAGATGACACAACCGCTAGAGTGATTGCTCTGCTGGAGACGATCGCGGAAGCGACAACCGGAACCAGAACGGCGGTTGAAACACTCAGTGCGAAGGATGTGAAATCTGCTGGTACTTCCAGTAACACGACCAACAATGTAACCTACAATACAGTAAACGCTGATGCGTCTACCAAGTCTAGGAAACTGGTACCTGGGAAAGATCGCACCGGCTATACACTCGCTAAGCAATTAGCGAAAGGCACATTTGCCTACGGGTAAATGAAATCATATTGAGCAAATTACACGGTGGTAAGATGGGCAAACACCTATCTTACCACTTTCTTCTTTATAGGAGGTGAATGACGTTTATGGTAACTTATACAGAATTAGCACAAGATTCCAATTCTGATAAGCGAAAGAATGTTAGAAACAAGATTGATGCATCTGTTCGAATGTTTGGAATGCCGCACCAATTGTTGGAGCATAATGACCCAAGACTTGGTACAGGTACCGATTTAGGACGAACCTATGCAGAAACCTTTATCATGGAAGCTCCGAGTATTTGCATCAAACCAGGAATCGTTCGATTTTTACCTGGTGCAAACGATGAGGAGAGAGAAACCTATCTAAATGCAATCATTGGGGATGCTGGAGACAGTGGAGCACGGGGGGAATTGATGGACGTGTTAAATGATCCGGCCACGGATAATCTTCAGTATTATGACCATGAAGGAAAATATGGAAGTTATATGTCGGGAGTTAATCTTCTTTGTCATACAATGGCAGCATTACTCGGACTGGACAACGTTCGAGTACCATGGACAGAGCGAGCTGTGTCTTTTAAGACTTATGATTGGAAGAACTACCGATTATCTGATGCGTTTGTATCCAGAGGAATGGATCAGGAGACAGAAGAGGATGATGATAATGAAGAGACATGGGTGAGCCGATTGGTCAGTGCTGTATCTGGAGCAGCTGGTTCAATTGCAGATGCGATTGAGACGGATGACCAGTATGTACAGTTCTACGTTGATGCTAATGTATCGTTCAGTGAATCGATGAGTAACTCAACCCAATCTTCTATGTTAGAGTCATTTACTTCAACCATTGAAGGAATGGCAAAAGAATTGTCTATGATTGTTGGCACAGCCGGCATGGCTTCTGATTATGAAGAACTGGTTGGAGATGTATCTTCCTCCATTGAACAGTATACAGCGAGCCTTTCTGGAAATTCCAGCTGGATGGCTGGCTTGCTCAACCGATTGGGTACGGGCGCAAAGCAGGTCATTCAAGGAGGAAACTTCCAGATTCCTGAAATCTATAGTAATTCTTCCTATGATAAAAACTATAGTTTCACAATGACACTCGCAACCCCGTATGGGAATAAACTTGCATGGTATATCAATATTGGGGTACCTCTGTGCCATCTACTTGGATTAGCATTACCCCTGCAGTTATCGGCAAATACTTACAAGTCTCCATTTTTGTTAAAGTGCTTCTCTCAGGGGTGGTTTAACTGTAGTCTTGGGATCGTCGATAGCATTAGTATCGATAAAGGCGGAGACCAATCTTGGAATGTATATAGTCTTCCCAATGAGGTGAGAGTATCCATTTCCATTAAAGATTTATACAGCACATTGACCCTTCCGGCAAACCGTTCGCAGTTCATTGCCAATTCTGGGATGATGGAATTCCTGATGGTAAACTGTGGACTTGATATTACGAATCAGAAATTGTCAACGAAGTGGAAAGTGTGGATTGCGTTGCTTTCGGATATGATTCAAGATAAGGTGACAACAACGACCTATAACATTGGGTCTGGTATCCGAGATGCAATTGCAGACAAATTATTACTATTTAACTAAAAGGAAGTATGATATATGGGACAGAAGCGAAAAACTGCCGAAGAGTATCATGAAAAATTCAGCAGTATTCCTAAGGATTATATGGAAAGATTGAAATGGTTATTTCAGAAATATCCATTTAAGAAAAAACACATCGATGAGATTATCTCAAAGATTACCCAATTGGAGCAAACGGAATGGGATTCCATTACATATATTTTTTATATGGAACCGGAAGTTGGACGTAGACCGAGACTAAACCCAAAGACGTTTACGTTTTACGTGCCAGGCGCAGCAAACAATCGACAAATGTTTGAGGCATTTAAAGAGAAGCATTCTGAAATGGATACGGTGATATCCACACCTTGTATCATCACAGCAAAGGCTTATGCAAAAACCCCAGCGACCATGTCTATGGAAGAGAAGTTAGCAGCGGAGTTGGAATTAATCCATAACCTCAACTCACCAGACTGGGATAACATTGCAAAAATCTATTGTGATATGGTGCAGAATGTATTAATCTCAAACGATAGTATTGTCTGCAAGGGTTCCGTTGAAAAATTTTATTCCTGTCTCCCAAGAGTAGAAGTTACAGTGTCATACATGTTAAAGTATGACTGCAAGTATAACAAAAAAACAGTAGAGAGAAGAAAATCTTTCTACGAAAATGACCGAACCATAGATGGTTTGGATTATATTATCTAGGAGGTAGACATTTCATATGTCTTTAAGAAATACGTACGATAGTTTATCCTCCTCTATCTTTCGATTACCGTTTACGCCGCACAATGTCTGTGTACTGGCGAAGGAAATTGATAAGAATGTCGAGGTAGAGGAGTACGAGGATAAGGCTGTGGTTATTACAAAGGAACCGGAGCCGTATGGAACAAAATTCCAGCATGTATTCATTGATCGATTAAAGATCACATATCGAAACGGTAGGATGACTGTTTCGAAGAGAGTGTAAAAATAATAGAGCTATGGGAACATCAAATCGTTTCCCATAGCTCTATTATTTTTCAACATCAAGTTTTGATGTTATTTACTCTCGATGTCGATTCTGTACTCTCTTGGGAATCTTTTCCCGCCAGCATAGATCGGTTCAACTCGGAGGTCATCAGAGTTTTTCTTCTTTAAAAGCATAAATAATGCAATAATACCACGTTCGGTGACAACGGCCGTATATTGTATTCCGTCCTTAGTGGTATACATCATCGTTGTGACATACTGTTGGCCCGCAGACTCTACTAGATGTTTAATCGAAGCATTCGCTGCCGTAGTCTCAATATCGTCCAACCCACTTTTGTATCCAGATGGTACAGTACGGGCTTTTGTCCCAATACTTTCCAACATTGTTTCTATGGTATCAATGCAGATCTTTCGGTCTGGTAGATTCGCCGAACCTGATGGGCTTCCAAAAACCCAAGGGTCCGTTATGAACTTAATGACACCAGAACCAAATTTCTTCACAGTATCACCAATAGATTCGGTCAGAGTCGACTCCCCAGCTACTACCTTACCATCACGGTTCCGTTTGTATTTCATTGTATTGATTCTTGTCTTCTTGGAGGAATTATTCTTATCGGCAGACATGACGTTCATGTCTTCCATAAGAGCCTTCCGAATGGAAGACGTATCAACAGAAGTCAGATTACAAACTCCCACCGTATTGAGAGTTTCGATGACTGTATACTGCATGATAGCTTCCAGCATAGCAGCATTCATGGTTTCATCAAGGTCTACCGACACACCTTCCATCAAAGCATCCTGTTCAACCCCAACACGGTCAAACATGACGAGTGCTTCGAATACGGAACCAGCATGACTCTTTCTAAGATCACGTTCCATTTTTTCCATGGCGAGCTGTTCAAGCTGAATCTGCATGGAAGTCTTACCGATTACTTCACCAGTAGACTCGATGGTGTAACGATCTCTCATAGAGCCAGATGCTTTCTTTCGATACCATACGGTAACCTGACACTGCTTGAGATATTTGAACGATGCAGTGCTCGCGGTAGCATATCCACCACTACCATATGCGCCACCAGTGGACACTCCATCCCATTCTTGCTTATAAGCTTCTGCAACTTTAGCTTCGATATAACCTTCCTTCAGTTTCTTCACGAAGAAAAGACCATATCCAAGCATCTTCGCTGTTCCCTGTTTAAATCCATTTGCTTTAAGAATCTTCGCACCATCATCAACTGACAGATTAATGATTCTAGTAAATGTCTTCTTTCCAGTTGCTTTTACTTTACGATAATCCTGAATGTTAACTCTCGCACCTTTGGAGAATTTCATTGCTGTATCGGACGCGTTATTTCCGGGAGATTTCTTATAAAGATCGGTGAAGACTTTGACCGTGGTTGTGTAGAACTCATCTGGTGGTACGGAACCGATAACGATACCTTCAGTCACATCATCGACATCATTATCGGTCTTATCCTCAGAGTCCTCATCATCATCGTCAGTGTCATCCGATTCATCATCCTCATCCTCGTCTTCGGATTTCTCCTTGGATTTCTTTTTGTCTTTGTCTTTGTCCTCATCCTCATCATCTGAATCGTCCGAATCATCGTCGTCACCATCATCATCGTCAGTGTCATCCGATTCATCATCCTCATCATCTTCGTCGTCGGAATCGTCATCTTCGTCTTCATCGTCCTTCTTGGCCTCATCAAGTTCTTTCATCGTTTCAGCCTTCTTCTTTCCGGCGGCTTTCTCATCCTGAATGACGGTGAGAACTTTGTCTTTCACTTTATCAGCGATATCATCTTTCCCAAGATCCTGCAGATCCTGGTTAAGTTTTTCCTCTTCCTCATCGTTCAGATCAAAATTAATTCTGTCCGGGTCAGAATTGGGATCGTCGCTACACTCTTTTGCAATTCTCTTAGAAGCTTTCTTTGCAGCTTCTGTGATGATGGAATCCATTGCTTCCAGTAAACGAGTACTCGGTTTGCCCGGAAATGCTTTCGGGCAAACTTCCTGCACGAAGTTTACAGTAGATTCAAAGGTTTCATATAACGGCTGCATTAATCTCTCTTTCAGAGGAGCATCAATCCAGCAGGCATCATAAGCTGTCTCAAAAAGCACTTTACTCCAGAGCATCTTCTTTCCTTCGGTGAATAACCGAGATTCCAAAGATGCCAGGTTCTGCTTGCGCTGCTTTGCGGCAGTCTCTTCTTTTATTTTATCGAGAGCGGCATTCTTCTGAGCTTCTTTGCCAGCTGCAGAATCAACGTTTTCCAGTACGGAATTCATTGCACTGGTACGCTTCTCGGCAGCTTTCGCTTCTGTCAGAGCTCGTAAGTTCGCTTCTCTATTCCCCTGTCTGGCCGCAAGTTCCTGAACACGTTCCTGGACACTCTTGGGCCTCTGGGTACCAAAAACACCACCTGACATGTTGTTCTCCTTTCTTAGTCATATTTTACAGGACTGTTATTTCGATGTCTTCCAGTGCCAGTGTCAAATACTCCGGAATCACCGTTGGATCCGTTGTTGCATCAATTTCTTCAATGGTCTGAATTGTTTGTACGTTGGTCCCATACCCATTAATGGATACAAACTCAATGTACTTGATCTGCTCGTCGAAGTGCTCATGAAGATCATGAATCAGTACGGACATGTGAATCTCATTCACACCGGTAGATGTAAAGTCATCATTGATTCCTTCCACGTATTCTTTAATGAAGATTTTGATGGAATCCAGATAATCCTCAGGCATAATCCCTTCCTTGAAGGCAATATTGAGTTTGATACTAGAGTTGACGTGATTGAGCAATGTCTCTTCATCTGGAAGATAGAACAGTCTCGATCTCCCATACGTATTGTAAAATTTAATTACAATCGTAAAGTTTTCGGTAATTTGAGGGATTGCATTCATCAGGAACTGATGCTGGTCGGTCACCTTATTGAATACATCCTTTGCGTTTTCCTCAATGGACATAAACTCTTTTCCAACAACGGGAACTTGTTTTAATAAGAAACTATACCCATCAGCACTATCCGGTGCATCCTCGAATATCACATGGGAACGCATCAGTGTTAATGGGTAAGCTAAATAAAATTCCCCATCCTCTGGAGTGTAAGTGTTACAAAGCGTTGCTCCGGCTACTTCTGCAATGTCAGAGTAAGCGTGAGCAATATTGGAATCTTCATATTCATAGAAGATTGCTACGGTCATATCTGGGTCGACCATGTCGACAAGCTGGGCTTCCGTTTCTCCAGTTTCCCGAAGTTTCAGATTACTGAGAAGGATTCGCTCGTTGTCAATCATATCGGTCGTCTCAATATATGCCTGGAATTTGTAGACCAGACTCTCCTCATTGACACTCATGAACTCCATTGGGATGTAATGCCCATCACTGGTATTGAATATCAACAGTACATGGATTCGACTCGGGTCTGCAATGTATGGGGTCATGACTCCATTCTGTGAAATCTCCGTAATACCATCGGTACGAGTCAGATCCAGTGTGATGTGATACCGGTTGTTTCCCTGAATCGCATTCCGGTAGATATTCATATTGCCAGCGATGAAGTTGAATACTGACTCTTCATTCATGTAAGTGTATCCGAGTATAGCAGACTTATCAACTGAGGTCATATAATACCGCATACTATTTGCTCGTAAGGAAATTACCGTGAGAGCAATGGTCATGTATTCAATTTCCTGCTCTGGGTCATCGTCACTTAAGAACCGAAGGTCTGAAATGGAATCTCCATCATACCCAAGTCTTCTTCCTGGTTTAATTATAAATTGAAGAAGATTGTCAAATCGATTATCAACTTCATCCGTCCCAAGACGGATATCCAGAGTATTGGTTGGGTAAATGTCAGTATCGTTGCCAATCAACGTAAAACATCCATAAATACGCCCAGCTAAATCATCGCGATGTTTGATGAAAATTGCATTGGTATTATTGATTGCTCCATAATTGAGGAAGTGGATGTTTAAATCGGTATCCGTTGTATAGCTATTGATTGTCACCATCGCTTCTCTGGTAAGAGTTCGAATGGTTTCCAAGGATTTGCTATCAACTCCACCTTGTGAAGCTCCGGCAATCGTTCCATCTAAGAATATGGAACGGTTATACGCAATATCCTCATTCTCAGTAGATCCGGCAGGACTTGCTTTGATGCTCGATAAATCCCAATCGAAATTCCCAAGAGATCCTTGCGTCTCGTACATGTGAATTGTCAAAATGGAATTATAATCCGGAACGAAATAGCGATCATCATTGGCGAATGAGAATCGAATGGTATTTTCGTCCAGCATCCTATAATAGATGAACGGTGTTGTTACCGCCGCATCTGTATCCATTTTCTTTTCAAGCTGTACCATCTCGCTAGTACTATCTGCCTGATAGAAAATTTCAAAGTTGCAAAGTTTATTTTCAAACGTTTTATCCACATATGGGATATTCAGTTTATTGTTAGTGATGATTGTATCTGTTGATTTCTTTCTTTCATACTGGTACACATTAACTCGGATCGCAAGATACATGTCTCGATTATACTTCGTCCGTATCAATTTCAGATATGGGGAAGTTAGATGAACCAGACTGTTATTGTAGCTGGTGTCATATGTTGCAATGTAGGAATATTCTCCCTTATACTGCGTTACTCGAATCCGAATATCATATGGGATGCTATAGATGAGATCTTCCCCATCCACGTAGATTTTCATGTCTGCATCCAAGGTGAATTCATAGTGCGAACCGACCGGCTTCATATTGTTAACAATATCCGCTTCTTTTACATAAAGAAACATTGGCATGACTGCCGGTGATGCAAAGATGTCGTTAACCCCATATGATGCTGCATACGCATATATGAACTCTGGTAATTGGGCTAGAGGAAGAATGGATTCATTTAAGAATCTCCCCGTTGCCTCAAACTGATCTTCGATTACAGAACCAGAAATATCTGTAATCATTCCGAGTAGCCCAACTCGGTTCAATGATACATCTTCGACGTTGAAATAAAGCGGGGCTATTTCATTGATAATAAACTCTTCTATATTATAGATCGATGAATAATCTCTAGCCAAAGCTAAGAACCCTCCTTTCTACCGTCAAGTAGTTGCCGGAGGATTGATCCGGGTATAGTCGACGGTTTTATTTCCAAGGTTCGTATTGATATTGGATCCAATTGCGGCATCAATTAAAGTATCTGCCGGAGCAGGTTTAAACCGCAATACGAATCGTTGCGAACGAACGGTATCCCCTTCATCCATAAAGATTTCCTGTAGGAATGGAGAACCGACCCATGTGGGCCCATAGTGACCAAGTGAGGCATCGTGATCTCTCACATATGCAGTTGCTTGGTTCTTTGTGATCTTCGCATTCTTATTGAACTCCGTAATGGTGTCGGGAGATAAGTCTTCCTTATAAATATAATTATAGGTAATATTCATCTCTGGGAATT
>ERZ1090879.1693-NODE-1695-length-11666-cov-6.265352_pt1 | contig 11666 bp, 7 predicted proteins | sample MGYA00478472_ERZ1090879 | MGnify/ENA primary metagenome ERZ1090879 (study PRJEB33644, sample SAMEA5815723) | chicken gut metagenome | biome: Chicken; feature: Gastrointestinal Tract; material: Caecum | place: Ireland | collected 2019-01-01 | study: A study of the...
CCCTTGCCCGCCGCCTTTAAATGTAGTATAATAAAGAGGAAATAAAAGGAAATGAAGGAAGTTTATGGCAACGAATAAAAAGGCAAAACAGCTTGCCGACGAGATTGAACTCGAAGGCGAACTTCTGAATACCGTCAGCTATGCGACGTACTATTGCCGTATGCCGCTCTTTACGTCGTTCAGGCTTTTCAACCGCGGCGAAAGCGCCGCCGAAAATCTCACCGTGACGGTGAGCGGCAACACCGACCTCATTCTGCCGCGCGTGGCGGATGTGGCGGAAATTCCGCCCGAGAGCAGCGTCGAAATTTCTGTCGACAAGATTCTCAATCCCAAATATCTCTCCGAGCTCATGTCCCCCGAAGTCTGCACCGTAAACATAACGGTGTCGAGCGGCAAGAACAAGGTGTGCGACCTCTCTGCAGACGTGGAGTGCCTGCCCATAGACTATTGGGGCGGGCTTTCGGGCAACGTCGAGATGCTTTCGTCGCTCGTCCGTCCGAGGATTGCCGACTGCCAGAAAATTCTCGCCGAGGCGGGGCTTCAGCTCAAAACGTGGGGCTATTCCTCCGAGTGGAGCGGCTATCCGGGCAACGACAGAAACGCAGTCCGCAGCGCGGCTGCGGCCATTTTCTCCGCCCTCCGCCGCCAGAACGTTGAAATGCAGGAGCAGCCACCGCTCGATACCGCTGTAAGCGCCGGCGCGATTACAAAAGTCATCTCTTCCAAATCGGCTACGCCGCTCGAGATGGCGCTTTTATACGCCTCCTGCCTCGAAGCGGCAAAGCTCAATCCCGTGCTCGTCCTCGGCAAAAACAAGGTCGCCGTCGGCGTGTGGCTGTACGAAAGCTGTTTCACCGCGACCACGCAGGACGATATGTCGGTGATTGAAAAGTATATCCTCGACGGCGTAAACAACCTCGCCGTATTCGACGCGGACGACCTTTTCTCCCACAAAAACGCCAGCTTCACCACGAGCGAATCGCACTTTTCATCCCGGCTCAAACACGGCGAATACGAAATCTGCGTCGACGTAAAGCGCTGCCGCATAGGCGGGGTTTATCCCATTCCCATAAAGGTTTTAAGCGGCGGCAAATACGAACTTCTGGGCGAAGCCGAATTTTCGTACGACCAGAAGCCCGGCGAGCTGATAGATACCGATAAATACGCGCTCGAAAAGGGCGCATCGAAGGAGAGGACGTGGCAGCGCCGCCTGCTCGATTTGTCGCTCAAAAACAACCTCCTCAATTTCAGGTACAGGCACGACTGCCTGCACCTCGTCACCGCCGATTTGGGTTCGTTTTTAAACGACCTCGACGGGGGCGACAAGTTCACGCTCCTTCCGAGCACGGAGCCTATAAAGGACGCCGTATATTTCGGCATAAGCGCGGGCGTGCGCGCCCTCAGAGAACTTATCGACATAGAGATGAGCTCGGGCGTCGTGCGCACCTACGAGGGCAGTTCGGCTCTCAACGAAAATTCCTCTTCGCTGATACGCAAATCGCGCGCGGCGGAGGAGGAAGTGGGTGCAAACACCCTCTGCCTTGCATTCGGCTTTTTAAAGTGGAAGCACGACGACGAAAAGGACTTCAAATACGCGCCCATAGCGCTCCAGCCGGTAACGCTCAAAAAGAGCAAACAGCAGGGCGTTATAATGACCAAGGGCGAGGACATCACGGTAAACACCACCCTGCTCGAATTTTTAAAGCAGGAGTTCGGCATAGATATCCGCGGAATGGAGGACGGCAATCTTTCGGTAAACGAGATGATTGCGCTCTTCCGCGCCAAAACCGCCAATTTAAAGGGCTGGGAGGTTGTGGACGACGTGTATATCGCGCAGTTTACCTTTGCGCGGTACGCAATGTGGAGCGACGTAAAAAACAACATCTCTAAATACAAAAACAACCCGCTCATCGCCAGCCTTCTCTCCAATTCAAACAAACTTCCGGGCAATAAGCTTGCGGGCGTCGACGAAGATTCCGCCGACCCCTGCGACATTCTCGTGCCGCTGCCCTGCGACAGCTCCCAGTTCGAAGCCGTCGCCGAATCGGCGAAGGGCACGACGTTCGTTCTGCACGGCCCTCCCGGCACGGGCAAGAGCCAGACGATAACCAACATGATAGCCAACGCCCTCGACGCGGGCAAACGCGTGCTGTTCGTCGCCGAAAAGCAGGCGGCGCTCTCCGTCGTTAAAAAACGCCTCACCGAAATAGGCCTGGGCGACTTCTGCATGGAGCTCTCGGGCGGCAAGGCGGCAGATAAATCGGAGATTGTGCGCGGCATAGAGGCTACCCTCGCCTTAAAGGACGAGACCAACGACGAAAAGTTCAAAGAGGAGGGCGAAGAAATCGTCGAAACGCGCGCGTCGCTCTCCAAACCGTATAACGCGCTGCACAAAAAGCGCAGGCTGGGCGTATCCGTCTACGAAGGCATTTTATATTACCTTCAGAATAAAAACGCGCCCGAGCTCGTGAATATAGAGAGCACCTTCTACGACAGTCTCACAAAGGAAAAGCTCGAAGCATGCGAAAAGATGCTTATAAGGGCGCAGATTGCCGCAAAGGAGTGCGGCGGCGTTTACCGTTCGCCCTTTGAAAACGTAAATTTAACCGTTTGCGACGACGCGGTCAAAAACGGCGTTTTGTGCGCGGCGGAGGTGGTGCTTGCCGAGCTCAAACACCTCAAAAATTATCTCGGGCTCTTCCTCGATACCTTCAACCAGAAGATAAGCACGTTCACGGGGCGCAAGCTTGAAAGCTTCATAAAGATTGCATCCACCCTGCGCGACGGAACATTGAACCAGTTCTTTGCGTGCGACGAAGAGGAGTTCTACAAATTCTACAACGCCAACGTCCTCTACGACAACGTTTCAAAGCTTTGGTTCACGCGCTTCAATTCCCTGCCCGATATCGATAAATACGCGCCCTCGCTCGAAGCCGAGCTCGACAACTGGGGCGAAAACTACCGTTCTTCGCGCACCGTGCTCGCCGTAATAAAGCGGCTGAACAAGTGCGCCAAATCGCGCATATCCGAAAGCGAGGAGCTCGAATGGGTAAAGCGCGCGTACGAGCTGTGGCAGGCGGAGGGCAGAATACTTAGAAATACCAACCTCTCGCAGAACTTCACGGCGCTCGGCGGCGGCATAAACGATAAAAAGAGGGAACTCTTCTTAAAGCCCCTGTACGAGCTTCATTCGCTGTGCGCGCAGGTATTCATGGACTACAACGCCGACGCGTTCAACAGCGTGTGCAACCACATAATGTCGGGCTACGCAAAGCCGCTGATTGCCGGCGTAATCTCGGCCGCGCGCGCATTCGTCGCCGCGAAGGATTTCTTTGTAAAGGTTACGAATGCCGACAAAACTTTCTTCTCCGACGAGGATATATTCGATTACTACACCTCCAAGTGCGGCGCATTGATAGACAATATCGATATGCTCCCCAGCTGGTGCGAGTATAAAAACATTGCAAAGGAGCTCAACGACAAGGGGCTCACCTTCATCACCGACGCGATGGAGAGCGGCAGGATAAGCGGGGAGCAGATTCTCTCGTCCTTCCGTAAAAACGTTTACCGCAACTTCGTGCAGACAAACATTCCCGCCGACGAAGAGCTCTCGCACTTCTCCGCGAGCATGCTCGACGAGAGCGCGGCTAAGTTTGCCATGCTCACCGAGGAGTTTGCGGCGGCGACGAGGGAAAAGATTCGCCGCGACCTCATTTCCCGCCTGCCCTCGCAGGAGACGGAGGGGCCGCTCGCGCTCGAGCTCATGACTTTCAGGCGCCAGACGAGCGGAAACGTAAAGCGCATAAACCTGCGCCAGCTCTTCTCTGAAATTCCCCAGCTTTTAAAGGCGGTCGCGCCCTGCATGATGATGAGCCCGTTCACCGTTTCGCAGTATCTGCAGCCCGACCCCGATTATTTCGACATGGTAATCTTCGACGAGGCGTCGCAGATGCCCACGTGCGAGGCTGTGCCTTCGCTGGCAAGGGCAAAGAGCGCGATAATAGTCGGCGACCCCAAACAGCTCTCCCCCACGACGTTCTTCATGGCGCTCGGCCAGGACGAGGAGGAGATGGAGGCGGAGGATTTGGACAGCGTTCTCGACGACTGCCTCACCCTCGGCATACCGCAGAAGCACCTCAACTGGCACTACCGCAGCAAGCACGAGAGCCTGATTGCATTCTCGAATATAATGTACTACTCCTCCAAGCTCTGCACGTTCCCCTCGCCAGACGCGCTCGACAGCAAGGTCAGGCTCGTGTACATTCCCGACGGCGTGTACGACAGGGGCTTTACAAAGTGCAACAAGCAGGAGGCGGAGGCGCTCGTTTCTGAAGTTATAAGAAGGCTCAAAGACGAAAAACTCCGCCGCTCGAGCATAGGCATAGTAACTTTCTCAACGCCCCAGCAGGCGTATATCGAAAGAATGCTCTCCAAGGCGATAATCGAAAAGGGGCTCGAGGAGGCGGCGTACGAGAGGGAAGAACCGCTCTTTGTAAAGAACCTCGAAAGCGTTCAGGGCGACGAGAGGGACGTCATAATTTTCTCCGTATGCTACGGCCCCGACCGCATGGGCAAAATTTCGCTCAACTTCGGCCCTCTCAACCAGTACGGCGGCTGGCGCAGGCTCAATGTAGCCGTGTCCCGCGCAAGGGAGGAGATGGTCATCTATTCCTCCCTGCGCTACTCCATGATTGACCTTTCGCGCACCAACTCGCGCGGCGTTGCCGGACTCAAAGCCTTCCTCGAATTTGCCGAAAAGGGGCGCACGAGCATCGCCGTAAAGAGCGACGAGATGATAATCAACAAGTCGGGCATAGGCAAATACGTCGCCGCCGAACTTTCAAACTACGGCTACGACTGCCGCTGCGACGTCGGCGTATCCGACTTCAAGATAGACGTCGCCGTTGTCGACCCCAAAAACAAGCACAACTTTATCCTCGCTATACTTTGCGACGGCGAGAGCCGCTTCTCCGTAAAAGACCGCACGGTAATGCAGGTTCAGACCTTAAAGCGCAACAACTGGAACGTTATAAGGCTGTATTCCATCAACTTCTTCAACAACCCCAAGAGGGAGATAAAAAAGATAAAGGAATACCTCGACAAGCTCTGCACAGACGGCAAAACGGTGTCGAGCGGCTATAAAAAGCCCTACCGCGCGGCGAAGCTCGAAGAGCGCACGGCAGACGCGCAGTATATTCTCTCAGGCGAGCACGACGCGGAGATTATAAAAGCGATAAAGGCCGTGGTAGCTGCGGAGGAACCTGTTTCGGCGCAGTTTATAATAAAGCGCGTGCTCTCCTCGTACGGCATATTCAAGCACGGCGTAAAGCTCGACGCAAAGCTGAACTCTCTCATAGAGGGCTGCGCATATCCCTATACCGAAATTCTCGGCGTAAAATACTACTACCGTTCCGATAAGTACTCGGCGTTCGACCGTTACCGCGTGGAGGAGGGCACTCAGCTGCGCACCTCCGAAGCAGATTACAGCCCGTACGATATCATCTCTCTCGTAAAGAGCATACTCTTCAACAAGGTGAGCATGTATTCCGACGAGCTCGTGGTCGCAGTCCAGCGCGAATTCAGGGTGCCCAGGCTTTCGGATAAGTTTGCCGCATATATAAACTCGTGTATAGACTACGGCGCCTCCAAGGGCATCTTCGTCCGCTCTATATCCGATAAAATTTCTTTGACTTAATATTTTTTCACGGGCGGCGGGGTGCTGAAAGTTATCGGCACCCCGCCGCGGAACCGGGGCGCTTTAAAGCGTCTCGGTTCTTCGCGGTATTTATGCCGTTCCCACCGTATTTTTTACCGATGAAAAAGATTGTCAATTTCAGATGCGCCGTCGCGTTTGCCTGCGCGGTCGGCATCGGCGCCGGGCTTTCGTACCTCTCTGCGTATTACAGTTTTCCTTACTGGTGGCTCATCGCGCTCGTGCCGCTCACGGCAATATCGCTGATAATTTCAATACTCCGCGGAAGCAAAAAGGGCATAATCGTAACGGTTATATGCGCCCTCTTGTTTTTGTACGGCGCGGGCGGCGTTTATTTTAAACTTGCGGCCTTTTCGTCGTCGGAGCTTTCCGACGGCGCGGCGTACGAACTTTCGGGCATCGTGTTGGAAAAGGGATACAGCCAAAGCGGCGAATACATAAAGATAGGAAATATAATCGCGGACGGCAGCTCTGTCGAAGGGAACATGATTGTCTATCTCGACGAAGTTTACGGCGAGTTCTGCGACGTCGGCTATACCGTCACCTTTTACGGCACAGTGTATCTGAGCAAGCCTTTCGCTTACGGCGGCCAGAGCGCCTCGCGCATACTCGAAGATATCCGCTGTTCGGCCTATCCGATAGACTTGCTCTCTTCCGAATACGGCTTTTCGCTGTTCGGCTCTATAAATTCTGCCGTGAGGGAACTTTTCTTTGAAAATCTGAGCGGCGACACGGCGGCGATAGCCTACGGAATGTTTACGGGCAACACCGAATACGTGGAAACTTCCACTATGGACAGTTTCCGTTACGGCGGCATCGCGCACGTGTTTGCGGTATCGGGTCTGCATATTGCGCTGGTTTACGGCTTCGTTGCTTATATTTTCGGCAAAACGCGCCTTCCCAAGGCGGCTTCGGCGGCGGTAAGCGTCGCGCTCGTCTTTTTCTATACGGGCATATGCGGCTTTACGCTCTCTGCGGTGCGCGCCTCGGTAATGTGCGCCGTCTCAGCGCTCGTTCGGCTCTGCCGCGGAAAGTACGACGGGCTCTCGTCGGTGGCTCTGTCGTTCGTGCTCATAACTCTCGTAAACCCGCTCAACGTAATTTCGGTCGGGTTTCAGCTCTCCGTCGCGGCGGTGGCGGGAATTGCGGTGTTCGGCGGAGGGATATCCCGCGCGCTTGCGCGCATAAAAATTCCCCGCAAAATCGCCTCGTCCGTTTCGGTATCTCTCTCGGCGCAGATAGCAACTTTTCCCATTCTGCTCTCAACTTTCGGCTATGTCAGCTGGGCGTCGCTCGGGCTCAATATAATCTTCGTGCCCGTGCTTTCGGCAATCTTCACGCTGATGTTCCCGTGCACGCTGCTCGCGCTGCTCATTCCGCCGCTCTCGCAGTTTCTGCTTTTAATTTCCTCCGTTCCGCTCGATTTGACGACTGCCGCGCTCGTCTCCATTCACGCGGAAGAGGCGCTTATAAGCGGGTTTGATTTCGGCGCGTTCGCGCCGCTGTATTTTATCGCCGTGTTCGCCCTCTCGGACATGGTCAACGCAAAATTCCGCTGGCGCTCGTTGTTTGCAGTCGCGCTCGCGCTCATAATTGCGGCGGGAGTGGTTCTCAAAAATTACGTTCCTGCGGGCGGCGTAAAAATTATAGCCTCCGCCTACTACGGCGAAAGCTATGCCGTGCTCATAAAAACGGAGGAGGGCAACGTGCTCGTCGTCTCCGAAACGCCTTCCTCTTACGATATCGGCGACCTTCTTTCGGAGAACGCCGCCGAAGAACTCTCCGCCGTGATTGTCCTCGGCGGGGAGGATAGCGTGTTTGCCTATACCTCGCTCGGGGTTTCGTGCGATGAACTATACGCAAACTACACCAACATAAACATTCAGCCCTACCGCGGCGTAACCGTGCACTACGAGCGCGCTTTTTCGGTTTGCGGCATAAACTTTGAATACGTCGGCGGATACGACCTTGTTGCAGATATCGGCGGCGCGAGTCTGGGAATAAGCTGCGGCGATACGGTAAACATATCCTCGTGCGACCTTTTGATTGCCCCGCAGGACGGGCACGGCTGCGACTGCAAAGAGGCGGTGTACTTCGATATGGTAGAGTTTGCCGCAAACGTATATGACTGCGGCGACTTGCAATTTATCGCAAAAGATGGTACAATTTCTCCGTCGGGCGCCTTTATAAAGAGAGGCGCCGGGCTGTAAACGGCATTGTCCTCATAAATTTTTGTTGCAATAAAATTGCGTTAGTTGCGGCATAGTACGGGGTCAATTTATATTTATTTACGGTGAAATAACATGAAGTTTACCGAACTTAAAAAATTTTTATCCGAAGGCGGCAGCGGCGCTTTTTTGCTTGCGGGGGAAGACGCGTACTTTCTGTCAAACGCCGAAGCAATCATAAAAAAGGCGTTTTTGCAGATGCCCGAACTCAACTTTGCCTCCTTCGACGGCGAAAATTTAAAGGGGCAGAATATACAAAAGCTCACCGACGCGCTCTCGGCGTTTCCCTTCATGGCCGAAAAGCGCGTGGTAAAAGTTTCGGAATTCTATCCATCTGAGAGCGATTACGAGCGCTATTTAAAGCCCTTCTTTGCAAAGTTTCCCGAAACCGCGGTTCTCATCATAGTCAACACGCAGACGAAGAAGGGCGCCGCAGATTTAAAGCGCAAGGCGGGCATAAACTACGTCGATTGCGGCAAGGCTGACGAAGAGGAGGTCACCCGCTGGATATACCTCACTTTAAAGCGCGCAGGCATATCCGCCGACGTGGGCGTGTGCATGAATATCGCAAGATATTGCCTGTGCAATATGTCGCGCGTGTCGATTGAAACGCAGAAGATAATAATATATAAAGAGGGCAAGGGCACGCTCACGGAGAGCGAGGCTGAGGAGCTCGTCTACAAGGACGCCGACTACCGCATATACGAGATGACGGGCGCTGTCGCGGCGAAAAACTATTCCCGTTTTTACGAGATTGCCGACGAACTCACGGGCAAGGGCATGGACGGAATGGCCGTTTTAAACAGCCTTTTTTCATATCTGCGCAACCTCGTCACGGCGGCTTCGTCCGATAAGTCGGATTCCGAGCTTGCCAGGATTCTCGGCATGAAGGAATACGGCGTAAAGCGCAGCCGCGAGCAGGCGCGCTATCTCGGCGTCGCCCGCGCCGAAAAGCTTTGCTCGCTCATATACGGCGCCATTTCGGGTGTAAAATGCGGCTCTCTCACGCAGGACAGCGCATTTAAGCTCGTATGTTCGCAAATATTTTTTACAGTTTAGTAAAATAAAGCGCGGAAACGCTTTATTTTTCGCCGTTTTGCCTTTATAATGTATTGTATACAGCTTTTTATAAATAAGCTTCGCGCGCAGCAAAGCGCGTACGGAGGTATGCCGAGTGAACTGGCAGGATTTCGTAAACAAAATAAGTACTTTTTTCAATGAATTCGGGTCAAACGCCGTTTCGTACGTAATGGAGTTTTTGTTCTTTGCCGTGCTCTTTTACTATGTGTTCAAAGTTCTGCAAACCAACAAAAACTATAAGTTCATAGTAATTTTTGTCGTCGCCGTGGCATGGTGCGGTCTGTCGTTCGCATTCTCCAAGAACATAGAATCGCAGTTCCTGCTTATAGTAATAGTAATGCTCGCCATTCTGATATTCACCATGTACAATACCGAGATAAAGCGCGTGCTTCTGGATAACATGGTAAAGGGCAAAAACGACCGCCCCAAGGTGAGCGCAAGCGGCGTCGACGTGATAATCGACGAAATGATTCGCGCGTTGCAGAACATGTCGAAGAACATGGTTGGCGCGCTCATAGTGCTTTCAAACGAAAATCTGCCCGAGGGGATAGTGGAGAGCGGCACGATAGTAAACGCAGAAATTTCTTCGCAGATGATAGAGGCGGTGTTCTATCCCAAAGCTCCCCTGCACGACGGCGCAATGATTGTTGAGGGCAGCAAGATATATGCGGCGGGTTGCTTTCTGCCGCTCGCCCAAAGCGAAAATCTGCCCAAGGAGATGGGCAGCCGCCACCGCGCGGCGCTCGGCGTCACCTCGGTTGCGAGCGTTACGGCGCTCGTCGTATCCGAAGAGACGGGCATTATCTCCATTGTAAAGAACGGCGCGGTAAAGAAAAGGTATGCCGACGCCGCCGACCTCAAAAACGCGCTCAGCGACTACTACTGGTCCGACCTTACTGCGGAGGCGAAAGAATGAAAAAGATAGGCGAATTTTTCAAAGGTCTCTTCACTAAAAATATCCCCATAAAGATACTCGCCATAGTGCTTGCAATGCTCACGGTGTTGCTCATAAATCTCAATTAAGCGGTGCCGTATGCAGTTGACGAAAGATAACGCTATTCCCGAAAGCACCGTATATATCCCCGAAATACTGCTGCCCGCCTCGGCTGATATGCATGTATGGGCGGTTAACGCGTGCGACCAGTTCACGGGCGATAAAACCTACTGGCGCGAGGTTGAAAACCTTGCCGCGGGCAAGGTAAGCGCCTACCATATAATATTCCCCGAAATTTACCTCAAAGACCGCCCCGAAGAGCGCATCGCAGAAATTAACAGAACCATGCGCGAATATCTCTCCTCGGGCGTGTTCAGGGAAATTCCAGGCGGCTTCGTCCTCGTCGAACGCACGACGGAGAGCGGCACCCGCACGGGCATAGTGATAGCCGTGGATTTGGAGGCATATTCCTTCAGGCCTGAGGACAGGGCGCCCATTCGCTCGACCGAGGCAACCGTTTTAGACAGGCTCCCGCCCAGGGTAAAAATCCGCAAAAACGCCTGCCTCGAACTTCCCCACGTTATGCTGCTTTACGACGACCCCGAAAACAGCGTTTTAAAAGCCTGCAAAAAGGGAGAGGTGCTCTACGACTTTAACCTGAATATGGGCGGCGGTCACGTTAAGGGCACTTTTATTCCCAACGCGGATGAGGTGCGCAGCGCGTTCTGTTCGCTCAAAAGCTGCGCAGGCTCCGACAGAATGCTCTTCGCCGTCGGCGACGGCAACCATTCTCTCGCGGCGGCAAAACTATGCTGGGAGGAGCTCAAAAAGACCCTTCCCGAAGAAAAGCAAAAAAACCACCCCGCGCGCTACGCGCTGTGCGAGGCGGTGAACATATACGATAAGGCGCTCTTTTTCCGCCCCATACACAGGTTTATAAAAACCGATGAACCGCAAAAGTTTGTAAACGGCTGGCCGCTTTCGGGCGGCGGCAGGGTCTGCGCGGTGATAAACGGCGGAAAAACGGAGCTTGCCTTCCCCGAAAACGTCCCCGAGGGAATTGCGCGGCTCGATGACTATATATCGGCGTTTATAGCCGAAAACGGCGGCGAGGTCGACTATATTCACGGCGATTCCGACCTTATCGCCCTCACGCACGAGGGGGTCGGCGTACTTCTGCCGGCGATTGATAAGTCGCAGTTTTTCCCGCTCATACTCTCGGGCGGAAATCTCCCCAGAAAGACGTTTTCGATGGGCGAGGGAAATGAAAAGAGATATTACATAGAGGCAAAAAGGATTAAATAAAAAAGGATTAAGTTATGGCAATCAAGGTTTGCAAATTCGGCGGCACGTCCATGGCAGACGGCAACGTGATGAACCGCGTCAAGAGAATAATCGAGAGCGATAAAGACAGGAAATACGTCGTTGTCTCCGCGCCCGGCAAGAGATATTCGGGCGACATAAAGATAACCGACGTTTTATACGAGTGCCACAAAGAGGTGGCAGAAACGGGCACCTGCGGCGCGGCGTTCGCGCTCATACGCAACAGGTTCACCAGCATTGTAAAAGAGCTCGGCATAGATTTCGATATTCAGTCCGTCCTCGACGAAACTGAGAAGAGGATAAACCGCGAAAACGACGAGGATTTCACCGCTTCCCGCGGCGAATAACTCTCCGCGCGCGTAATGGCGGAGGTGCTCGGCGCAAAGTT
>ERZ1090879.1695-NODE-1697-length-11657-cov-8.375022_pt1 | contig 11657 bp, 7 predicted proteins | sample MGYA00478472_ERZ1090879 | MGnify/ENA primary metagenome ERZ1090879 (study PRJEB33644, sample SAMEA5815723) | chicken gut metagenome | biome: Chicken; feature: Gastrointestinal Tract; material: Caecum | place: Ireland | collected 2019-01-01 | study: A study of the...
CAAATTAATAAAGAGTGGTATTTTTCTTAAAAATGGGCTCAAAAGTGGTATTTTTTGCTCAAAGAGTGGTATTTTGACCGATTTCGCGGGGTGACCCTTAACCTATACCAATGATACAGGCGAATATCAAGAATCCCCGCAAATAATTGCGGAACATAAAAAGGGACCTGCCATGCGCAGGTTCCTTTTTTACAAGCGAATTTCATGAAAGATAAAAAACGACCTTGCGGTTTGCGCAAGATCGTTTTTTTGACTAATCGGTTATATTTTCGGGATCAAACAACGGAGAAGCGAAAAAATCCTGCAGGGTGATTTTCAGTCCGTCACAGATCCCATAGATGGTGGAAAGTTTGACGGTGCTGCTTTTCGTCATTGTGACAATGGTGGGGCGAGGAACGCCGCTTATATTTGCCAGGGCATTTACGGTGATCCGGCGTTCTTTGACCAATTCGATAATTCTTGCATAAACCGCATCTACCAATCTCATAGAAATACACCACATTGGCAATCGATATGCCGACACTGTCAGTATATGAAATTGGGAGAAATAATGTAGTTGGCATACCAACTATTGGTTGACCAACAGTATGGACCACAGCGGTCCTGCTCTGTGCAGGTTTGTTTTTGAAAAGGGCGACGGATGGGCTGAAACGCCAGAATGGCGCAAAATCGGGCGGACGTTTTGTAAATTTTTGGTTACACATGGAAGGAATTTTTAACAAAAAATTTACAGCCGCGTTACAATTTTATGTAAAGTTTCTTACGGGCTGCGTGCTATAATGGGGACGCTGTAAGAAAAAACGAAAAGGAGAAAAACAATGCAGCAGAAAGGAAAAACCTCACTCGCACTTGCCCTGGCGATCGCCGTTGTGCCGACGCTCACGGGAACACTCGCTGCGCTTCCGCGGACGGCTTCCGCGGCGGAGTCCTCTGACGGCGCGCCTGCCGTCTACGCGGACTGGAAATTCAACGCTTCCGCCGCACAGGGTTCGGCGGAGGACAATACGCTCGTCATCCCCGACGCAAGCGGAAACGGCAACGATCTGGAGCTGATCGTTTCGGACAACGGCGCAAAGGCGTCCGACTTTCTGACCTTTGAAGAAAGGTCCATGACGGGCGCGCAGGACGCGGGCAGCATGAAGTTCGGCGGTTTTAAGGCGGAAGATCAGGAGCAGCTCGATACGCTCACGGGCGAAACGCGGGAAAACTACATTCTCAAGGACCTCGAATACGCCTATCTGCGTACGGAGGACGGCGCGCCGATCAACACCGAGACGTTTGAAAACGGCTATACCATCGAGATCGTCTTCATGATGCCCGAAGATTACGACGCATCCGATGCGTGGATGAACATTCTCGCCCGCGAAGGGAGCGGCGCGCAGCTCGGATCCGGGCAGTGGGATTACGAGGGGCATCACGGCACCATGCAGGTCAACATTTCCAACTGCAAAGAGATCCAGTATATGACGCAGAATGCCGCAAACAGCAAGTTCAACAGCACGCTGTGGGGGCTTTCGATGGATAACGGCGGCGCGTGGTACCACATTGCCATCACCTGCGACGGCAACGGCGACGCGCTCAAGTGTTTCACCAACTCGGGCGAATCCTTCCGTAACTATACGGGCGGCGGGATGGACGGCATGTATGCGTCCGAAGAGGATCCGGACGGCGGAAAGTTCCGCATCGGCGCGGTCGTCAGCGACGCTTCCTACCGTTGGTGCGATTCCCAATCCGGGAACGACCTTGTCACAAAGCTCCTGCGCGGCAACATTCAGGAGATCCGCATCTCCGAAGGCGCGCTGGACGAGAGCGACTGGCTGTTCGATCCCAAGCCCTATGTCGGATCGTTCGGCAACAATCAGCCGTATACGCTGAAAAGCGAGGGCAACTACACGTTTGCCTATATTCCCGACACGCAGAACACCATCAAGTTCACGCCCGAAGTTTCGGACGCGGCAACCGATTGGCTGATCGGCAACCGCGAGGAGATCGGACTCAAGGGCGTCCTGCACGTCGGCGACCTGGTGGAAAACTGGGACAGCGACGAGCAGTGGCAGAGCGCAGAACAGGCATTCCTGCCCCTTGCGCAGGCGGGCATCCCCACGACATTCGTTCCCGGCAATCACGACTTCAGCGGCTCCAATCTGGAGAGCTACCATAAGTATTTCGGCGAAGATTCCTCCTATGCCGCTGCCATGGCGGAAAACGGAAATACTGTCACATTCGAGCCCGCCGGCGAGGATACGCGCCGGGCAGCAAGCTATACCTTTGTGGAGGGCGGCAACTATACCTATCTGCTCATTCAGCTCATGTATGAGCCCAACGATACCGAGCTGGAATGGCTGGAGCGAGTGCTCAGCGCCTATCCTTCCTATCCTGCGATGATCACGTCGCACAATATCTTCTCGTGCAGCGCGGCGGAACCCGACGAATGCACGCTCAACGAGCAGGGCGAGCGCATCTGGAATGTGGCGAAGAAGCAGGACAACGTATTCATGCTGACGGGCGGCCACAATCACGGTTCCGGCTTCGTCGATCTGACGAACGATTTCGGGAATCCCGTCATCGGCATGCTGGTGGACTATCAGTTCAGCTACAACGGCGGAAATGCGTGGTACCGTTTCATGGAGATGGACGAGACGAACAACAAGATCTATTTCTCCACCTTCTCCCCGTATGAAGCGTCGCGCGAAGAGGCGGATAAGACGGGATATTTCGACCTCAACTTTATGACGGGCAGCGGGAACGAGAGGACGTACGACTTCGACTTCGCGTCGCGGTTCTCCTTCCAGCAGACGGTCGCGCTCACGGTCTCCGCACCCGTCAAAACGGTCTATCAAATCGGGGAAACGCTCGATCTGACGGGGCTTACCGTCACGGCGATCGCGCCCGAACTGGCGCGCGAGGTGACGGGCTATACCGTGTCCGGAGCAGAGATGAGCACGGCAGGCATGAAGACGGTCACCGTCTCTTACGGCGGCAAGAGCGCGAGCTTCAACATCTATGTGCAGCCCGAGGAAACGGCGGTCACGCCCCCGGCGGATAACGGCGGTTCCGCGTCCGATCCTGCGGACGGCGGCGGACTGACGGCGGGTGCGGCGCTCGGCATCGGTGCGGCGATCTCCGCGGTGCTTGCCGTCGGTGCGGCTGCGGTCGCGGTGCTGATCGTCAGAAAGAAGAACTAAATTTGTACGGAAAAAGAGTCTTCATGAATCATCATGAAGGCTCTTTTTTGCTTGCCGCGAGGGTGCAGAATGTGGCGGTCCATGGTCTGTCCTGCCGCGGTCCGTTCGTTTCCGGCGGTAGATTTTTTCATTCTGTTGACGTCCGTCGGGATTTTGTGTATAATATAAGTACAAAATCCGGAAAGGAGTGGTGTACGATGGGGTTATTCGATAAGCTGAAAGAGGGGTTTGCGTCCTGGCTCGGAAAGGCAAAGGACGAGGCGGTGGAAAGGGCGGCGGACGCCGCCAAAGAGAAGGCGGAAGAGGCGGTCGACGAAGCGGTGGACCGCGCCCGCGAGAAGCGCGAGGAGCGCAGGGAAGAACAGGAGAAGGCGAAGGAAGCGGAGCAGAAGGCAAGGGAGGATTCCCGTGTCTGCGAAAAGTGCGGCAGGAAAGCCGCGCCCACGGAAAAATTCTGTCCGGACTGCGGCGGAAAGATCGTCGAACGCCGCCGCGTGTGCGCGAAGTGCGGACACGCCGCCAAGGAAGGCGAGAAGTTCTGTTCGGAGTGCGGCGGCGAGATCGTCGAAAAAATCACAGAGTGACTGACAGCGGCGTCCGGGTTCCGGCGCCGCTGTTCGATTGCGGAAAACGCCGCGGCGCGTTCGCGGAAAACAGCCGGAACGCCGCAGGGCAAAGGGCAACATGCCCGGAACAAGAAAATCCCCCGCATCCGGATGCGGGGGAAATCGGTGATGGGCGTTTATTCCGAAGGATTCATCAGATCGCACAGTTTCACGAGCAGGTTGGAGACGGGGAACGCCGCCAGCACGATGCACACGATGTACAGGATCTGCGTGAACGTGAGTTCCACGTCCGTCCAGCCGGTGTATACGAGCTCGCCCAGCACGGGCACCGCGAGCACGAGGATGCTGATGCCCACCGAGAGCGCGTAGGTGATAAAGCGCAGGCCGTTGAAGGGCTGGAGGATGCGGTACAGCATGACGAGCCCGCCGAAGGTGACCGCAAGCACGAAGAGGGGATTGATGAGCGTCTCGCCGCCGATGGTCACGCGGAGCGAGCCGAATTCCCCGGGCAGGAACCCGATGCCCGCATACACGGCGAGCACGCAGAGGAACAGCGTCACGGCGCCGGGAATGGAGCGCGACAGCACGAACGGGATGAATTTTCCCTTCACGCGGTCGCCGTTGGGCTGGAGCGCCAGCACGAGCGAGGGGAGCGCGGTCACGAGGGTCTCGAACAGCAGCATGTTGTTGGTCGTAAAGAAGTACTGCGAACCGAGCGCGAAACAGAACACCGCCAGAAGCACGGTGAACAGCGTCTTCATGATGTAGAGGGAGGCGCTCGCCTTGATGTTGTTGATGACGCGCCGCCCCTCGTACACGACGTTGGGCAGATTGAGGAAGTTGTTGTCCATCAGCACGAGGTGCGAAACGTTTCTCGCCGCCTCGCTGCCGGACGCAACGGATACCGCGCAGTCCGCCTCTTTGAGGGCGAGGATGTCGTTCACGCCGTCGCCCGTCATGGCGACGGTGTTGCCCTGTTTTTTGATGGTGCGCACGAGGATCGCCTTCTGTTCGGGAGTCACGCGCCCGAACACGGTGTATTGGTTCGCCACGTTCTCCACTTCGAGGTCGGTGAGCCCGTCGAGCGAGATGTACTGTCCGGCGTTCTTCACGCCCACGCGCCTTGCGACTTCCGATACCGTCACGGGGTTGTCGCCCGAAATGATCTTGATGTCCACGTCGTTCTCGCGGAACCACTTGATGGTCTCGATGGCGTCCGAACGGATGTTGTCGGCAAGGGTGATGATCGCCGCGGGGCGGAAGAGGGAGGGCAGCCGCCCGCCCGAAATGGGGTTGGGCGAATAGGCAAGCAGCAGCACCCTGAGCCCCGCCGCGGCGTACTGTTTTACGATCTTGTCGATCTTGGTGGGCATGGGGCGGAGCACGAACTCCGGCGCGCCCATCGCAAAGGTGCCTGCGTCGCCGAAGGTCACCGCCGAGAGTTTCCGCTTGCTCGAAAAGGGCACCGTCGCCGTCGCCTGCAGCGCCGTGGAATGCCCGAAGCGGTTATACAGCGCGATGGAGGTCTGGTTGTTGTCCTCAAGGGCGTTGAGCATGCTCCCCATGATCTCTTCCAGGGAGAAGTCCACATAGTTGTTGAGGATCATGCAGTCGTTCACCGTCATCCTGCCGTCCGTGATGGTACCCGTCTTATCCAGGCACAGCACGTTCACGCGCGCCAGCATTTCCAGCGAATACAGATCCTGCACGAGCGTCTGTTTCTTGGCGAGCCGCCTCACGCCGATCGCCATGGCAAACGAAGTGAGAAGGAGCAGTCCCGAGGGGATCATGCCGATGACGACCGCCCCCGTGAACTGGATGGTGAGGCTCATGTCGGATCCCGTCGCCTTCCAGTTGACCCAGAACATCGCCGCGGCGATGAAGGGGATGAGAACGCCGATCACGCGGATAAAGAGGCGGATGGAGTTCATGATCTCCGACTTGGGCTTTTTATACTTCTTCGCCTTGGAGGTGAGGCTGTTGAGGTAGGTCGCCTTGCCCACTTTGTCGGCGCGCACGCGGCAGGCGCCGCTCGCCACGTACGAGCCCGCATACAGCGTCTCGCCGGGCGCCTTTTTGACGGGGACCGATTCGCCCGTCAGAAGCGATTCGTTGATCTCCACGTTGCCGTCGAGCAGGATGCAGTCGGCGGGGATCTGCTGTCCCGCTTCCAGCAGGATGACGTCGTCCAGCACGATGTCCCGCACGCCGATCTCCGTCTTTACGCCGTCGCGCATGACTTTGGCGGTCGCAGAAATGAGCACGGAGAGTTTATCGATCTGTTTTTTGGCGAGGATCTCCTGCACGATGCCGATGAGCAGGTTCGCCGCGAAGATGGCGACGAACAGGAACTGCGAGACGGGCGCGCCCGCATAGGCGAGCGCGAGCGCCACGATCAGGCACAGCAGGTTGAAGAACGTGCAGATATTCCCCACGAAGATGCTCGTGTAGGATTTGGAATACTTTTTGCTGACGTCGTTGAACAGGAACTGCGAAAAGCGCAGTTCCGCCTGTTCGGAAGTGAGCCCCTTGTCGGGATCGGGCGTAAAGCGCTCCACGTCTTCGGCGGAGGGCAGGTTTTTGGCGCGGCGGAAGCGCTTCATCAGTTTTTTCCGGTCAAGCTGATCTTCGCGCACCGCGCCGCCGCCCATCACGCGCTCGGAAAAGCGTTTGCCCTGCGTTTCGGGCTGTGCCTCTTCCTGCGGCTCTTCGGCGAGCCGTTCGTTTTCTTGCTTGTTCAATGCAGGTCCCCCTGTCGGGTATTCGCGCGCCGGGCGGTCCGCCGGCACGCCATGCCCCCATTATACACCGTATGCGCGCAAATGTCAAAAATAACGCAAAGACTTTCGCTTTTTTTCGCGCGCCCGCGCGTGACGGTTGCAATCCGCGCGAAAAAAGTGTATAATTGAAAAAAACGCAAGAGGCAGTTATGATAGATATTGCGATCCTTCGCGCCGATCCCGACCGCGTGCGCGAAAATCTGAAAAAGAAATTCCAGGACAACAAACTCCCGCTCGTGGACGAGGCGCTCGCCCTTGATGAAAAGCGGCGCGCCCTTCAGACGGAAGGGGACGCGCTCCGCGCTGCGCGGAACACCCTCTCCAAGCAGATCGGACTGCTGATGCGGGAGAAGAAGACGGCGGAAGCGGAGGCGGTCAAGGCGCAGGTCAACGCGGACGCCGCGCGTCTCGCCGACATCGAGGCAGAGACCGTGACCGTGAGCGAGCGGCTCAAGGCGATCATGATGCGCATTCCCAACTTCATCTCCGATCAGACGCCCATCGGAAAGAACGACACGGAGAACGTCGAGCGCGAACGCTTTCTGGAGCCCAAGGTGCCCGACTTTGAAATTCCCTACCATGTGGAGATCCTCGAGCGGCTCTCCGCCATCGATCTGGACAGCGCGCGCCGCACGAGCGGGCAGGGCTTTTACTATCTGATCGGCGACGTGGCGCGCCTGCATTCCGCGGTGCTTGCCTATGCGCGCGACTTTATGATCGGCAAGGGATTTACCTACGTCATCCCGCCCTTTATGATCCGTTCGGACGTCGTTTCGGGCGTCATGAGCTTTGAGGAGATGGAGGGCATGATGTACAAGATCGAGGGCGAAGATCTGTACCTGATCGGCACCAGCGAGCACTCCATGATCGGGCGGTTCATGAACACCACGCTGCCCGCCGAACAGCTGCCTTTGACGCTGACCAGCTATTCCCCCTGCTTCCGCAAGGAAAAGGGCGCGCACGGCATCGAGGAGCGCGGCATCTACCGCATCCACCAGTTCGAAAAGCAGGAGATGATCGTCGTCTGCAAGCCCGAAGAGAGCGAAATGTGGTACGACAGAATGTGGCACTATACGGTGGAACTGTTCGTGTCCATGGGCATCCCCGTCCGCACGCTCGAATGCTGCTCGGGCGATCTTGCCGACCTCAAGTACCGCAGCGTAGACGTGGAGGCATGGTCGCCCCGCCAGAAGAAGTACTTCGAAGTGGGTTCGTGTTCCAACCTGACGGACGCGCAGGCGCGGCGGCTGGGCATCCGCTATAAGACGGAAAAGGGCTCGGCGTTCGCGCACACCCTCAACAACACGGTGGTCGCGCCGCCCCGCATGCTCATCGCCTTCCTGGAAAACCATCTCCATGCGGACGGCAGCGTGGACATTCCCGAGGTCCTGCGTCCGTACATGGGCGGCACGGAGAAGCTCGTCCCCCGTTCATGAAATACGTTTTTTTCGACATCGAGTGCGCCTGCGTCTATAAGAGCGTGGCAAAGATCTGTGCGTTCGGATATGTCGTCACGGACGAGACGTTCCGCGTCCTGAAGCGGGAGGAGATCCTGCTCAACCCCAAGGGAAAGTTCCATCTGACCGACCGCAAGGGACGCGAGGGACTGGTGCTGCCGTACGTCTACGAGGATTTCAAAAAATATCCGCTCTTTCCCGCGGCTTACGCGCGCATCAAGGCGCTGCTGGAGGACCGGGATCACATTGTTCTGGGACACGCGACGCTCAACGACGTCAACTATCTCAATCTGGAGACGCGCCGCTATAAACTTCCCTCCCTGAAGTTCCGCTATTACGATACGCAGTTCTTCTACATGAACGTCAAGAAGGATTTTTCCCGTCAGCTCGGGCTGGGGGCGATGGCGGAAGAGCTCGGGGTGGAGTTCACGCCCCACCGCGCCGTGGACGACGCCTACGCCACCATGCGCGTGTGCGAGGCGATCCTGCGGCAGGCAAACGCGGACACGGTGCCCGCATTTGCCGAGCGCTACCGGATCCGCGCGGGGCAGATCGCGGGGTATCAGATCACGCCGCTCGCCTCGCAGGGGCTGCAGACCTATCTTGCCGAGCGCGACGAGGAACGCGAAAAGCGCGCGAAAGCGCACGATGAATTTTACCGTTATGTCAACAAGCACATGCACCGCCGCAGCAAGGGCGGCACGCTGGAGGGCAAGGTGTTCTGCTTTTCCAAGGAAGTGGAGGAAGAGGTCCCGCTGTCCGTACACCTTGTGGCGGCGATCTTCGCTTCGGGCGGGAAGTACACCTCGCATCCGGCGGAGTGCAATGTATATATCGCGCGCGGACAGGGCGGCGTGCGCTATCAGAACGCGGTGAACGCGGGCGCGGCGTTCGTTCCGCTCGAACGGCTGGAGAGCGCGCTGTTACAGGTATGAATCTTCCCGCAGAATTTTTACAGAAAATGCAGAAAAGGCTGGGCGCGGCGTACCCCGCCTTTTTGCGTTCTTATGAAGACGCGCCCGTCAGGGGGGTGCGCGCCAACCTTCTGAAGCTCACGGCGGCGGAGTTTGCCGCGCTTGCACCCTTTGCCCGGGAACCTATTCCGTGGGCGGAGGACGGTTTTTATACGGATGCGGAAAAGCCGGGGCATACCGCCGCCCATCACGCAGGGCTGTTCTATGCGCAGGAGCCGTCCGCCATGTGCGCCGCGCCTCTGTTGAACGTGAAGCCGGGCGAACGGGTGCTCGATCTGTGCGCCGCGCCCGGAGGAAAGACGACGCAGCTCGCCGCAGCCATGCGCGGGGAGGGGGTGCTCGTTGCAAACGAATACGTCTATGACCGCGCGCGCATCCTTTCACAGAACGTCGAGCGGCTGGGCGTGACGAACTGCGCCGCGGTCAACGCGGACACGGCAGCGCTTGCCGCCGCGCTGCCCGCGTATTTCGATAAGATCCTCGTCGATGCTCCCTGTTCGGGCGAGGGCATGTTCCGCAAGGATGCGGTCGCCGTCGGGGAGTGGAGCGCGGAGAACGTGGCGCACTGCGCCGCACGGCAGCGCGCCATTCTGGACGACGCCGCACGGCTGCTTGCGGGCGGCGGGACGCTCGTCTATTCCACCTGCACGTTCGAGCCCTGCGAGGACGAAGAGCAGATCGCGGCGTTTCTTTCCCGCCATCCCGAATTTGTAAAGGAGACGGAGCGGCTGCTCCTGCCCCATGAGGTGCGCGGCGAAGGGCACTACGCGGCGCGGCTTGTAAAGACGGAGGGGGAAGCGCGGAACGCGTCTCCCTTCCCGCAGCGGCGCAATGCGGCGGCGGAGCGGGCGTGGCGGGAATTTGCCGCGGACTTCTTTGTCCGTCCGCCGGAGGGTGCGGTCACGACGCTTGCGGACGGCAGAATGTTCCTGCTTCCCGCCTTCCTGCCCGCGCTTCCCGGCAGGGTGCTGCGCGCGGGGCTCGAACTCGGGTGCTTCGACGGCAAGCGGTTTACGCCTGCCCATGCCCTTGCCATGGGCGTGACCTGTGCCGACGTGCGCAGCGTCTACGCGCTTTCGGATGAAGATTGTATCCGCTGGCTGCGCGGCGAGGCGCTCCCCCGTGAGGGGCGCGGCTGGGGCGTCGCCGCATGGAGGGGGTATCCCGTCGGACTGGGCAAGGCGTCGGGCGGCATGCTGAAAAACCACTATCCGAAGGGGCTGCGCGACGGTGCGGTCCTGCTCTGAACGAAGAACAGCGGCGGCGCAGGGGTATCCTTGTGGTTTGCCATTCAAAGCAAGAGGAAGGAACGGAAAGAAATCGAGGCAGAATGGAGGGAAAAGAGCGGGCAAAGTTCCCGAAATGATGATGCAAAAAATGATGATGCAAAATAAAAAACGGGCGGGTTTCCGCTCGTTTTTTTGTTCCGTTCGTGATAGTTCCGTTATTCCTGCGCTTCGCCGTCTTGCGGCGCGTCCTGCTCCTGCGCATCCTGCGCTGCCTGTTCTTCCGCCTGCCGCTCCAGGAAGGGGCGGTTGACTTTTGCCGCAAACAGGAATACGACGATCCCCGCTGCAAGCAGGCAGGCAATGGGAATGGCGCCGAGGTTGACGGAACCCGTCGCGTGCGTCACGACGCCGACGAGCAGCGTGCCTAAAAACGCCGCGCCCTTGCCGAAAATATCGAGGATGCCGAACAGACATCCCGACTGGTCGGGCGGGATGATCTTGGCGAAGTAGGAGCGGGAGAGCGCCTGCACGCCGCCCTGGAACAGTCCCACGGCACACGCAAGTACCCAGAACTGCCAGACCGCGTTCATAAAGACCGCAAACACCGCAATGCCCGTATAGGCGACGATGCAGATGAGAATGAGAATATCGTTTTTGACTTTTCCCGCAAGTTTTCCCATGATGATGGCGGCGGGGAAGGCGATGATCTGCGTCAGCAGCAGCGCAAGCAGCAGGTTGGTCGTGTCAAATCCCAGCGTATCGCCGAAGGACGTCGCCATGTCGATGACGGTATACACGCCGTCGATATACAGGAAAAAGGCGACCAGAAAGAGGATGATCCCCTTTTTGTTCGGCACGTCCGACTTTTTGGAAAAGACGGAGAACAGCCGTTTGAAATTGTCGCGGATGGCGTGCGGAGTGCGCGGGACGAAGTGCGTCTGGCGGTAATTTTTGAGCAGCGGGATGGTGAAGCCGATCCACCAGACCGCGTTGATGACGAGCGCGATGGGCATGGACGCCGAATAGGGCAGCCCCGAAAAGAGGACGATGACGATGCTTATCAAAAAGGGGATGCAGCTTCCGATATAGCCGAAGGCATAGCCCTTGGAAGAGACGATGTCCGCGCGTTTGGGCGTCGTCATGTCCACGAGCATGGCGTCGTAGAAAGCGAGGCTCCCCGAGTAGAAGATCTTCGTCAGGATAAAGACGATCAGGAAGATGAGCCACGGCATGGGGATGCCGAGTGCGGCGCAGCCCAGAACGCCCATGATCGCAAACAGCATGAAGATGGGCCGTTTATAGCCCTTGAAGTCGCTCAGCGTTCCGAAGATGGGGCTTAAAACGGCGACGCACAGCGTCACGATGCTCGCGGCATATCCCCAATAGGCGGTGGCGACCTCTTTAGCGATCCCGTCCGCTTCCGCCAGCCCGTTGAAGTAGATGGGCATGATGGTGCTGATGAGCAG
>ERZ1090879.1700-NODE-1702-length-11640-cov-28.583513_pt1 | contig 11640 bp, 8 predicted proteins | sample MGYA00478472_ERZ1090879 | MGnify/ENA primary metagenome ERZ1090879 (study PRJEB33644, sample SAMEA5815723) | chicken gut metagenome | biome: Chicken; feature: Gastrointestinal Tract; material: Caecum | place: Ireland | collected 2019-01-01 | study: A study of...
CTTTATTTTCAAACCTCGCACTCCGTTTCGCGCCGGAGGCGCGAGAGTATATTTTGGATTTTTATACTGTGGTTTTGTATGTTTATACAGTCCGTTTTGCTTTTCTCGCTTTTTGGCCCTCTCCGGCCCTGCGGGCCACCTCCCCCGCACGCGTGGGAGGCTCCCCTCTCAGTCTCGCCGCCCTTGCGGGCGTCTCGCCAGCTCTCCCGGAGGGAGAGCCAAGTTTACGCCCGTGGACAGAGAAAACTTTGTGGTAAGACGAAGTTTTTTCAGCTTTGCCTTACCACAAACTTTGCCAAAACTGACGCAGGTACACTTGCCTCCCCCCGCGGGGGAGGTGGCACAGCGCTTTGCGCTGTGACGGAGAGGGGAGGCTCCCACGTTTACGGGGGAGCTGTCATGCCGCCTTGCGGCATGACTGAGAGGGCTATATCACAGCCCCCGAGAGGGGAACTCTCTAAAAACCCCGACAAAAAGAAAAATGCCTGCTTTCGCAGGCATTTTCCGTTTTATGGGGGAAGTGTGGTTGGCGTGTAAAAAGTTTTGGGCAGGCGGCCCGGCTCACTTCACGGTGTGGTAGCCGTCGGGGTTGTTCTTCTGCCAGTTCCAGCTGTCGGCGCACATGTCCTCGATGCCGTATTCGGCCACCCAGCCCAGCTCCCGCTTGGCCTTGGAGGGGTCGGCGTAGCACTCGGCGATGTCGCCGGGGCGGCGGGCCTCGATGACGTAGGGCAGCTTTTTGCCGCAGGCCTTTTCAAAGGCGTGCAACACGTCCATGACGCTGTAGCCCTTGCCGGTGCCCAGGTTGCAGATGAAGAGGCCGCAGCCGGTCTCCAGCTTCTTGATGGCGCAGACATGGCCCCGGGCCAGGTCCACCACGTGGATGTAGTCCCGCACGCCGGTGCCGTCGGGGGTGGGGTAGTCGTTGCCAAAGACGTGGACCTTCTCCAGCTTGCCCACGGCCACCTTGGCGATGTAGGGCATCAGGTTGTTGGGGATGCCGTTGGGGTCCTCGCCGATCAGGCCGGACTTATGGGCGCCGATGGGGTTGAAGTAGCGCAGCACCGCCACGTTCAGGCTGGGGTCTGCCTTGCAGACGTCGGTCAGGATCCGTTCGGTGAACACCTTGGTGGTGCCGTAGGGGTTGGTGGTGTTGCCGGTGGGGAAGTCCTCGGTGATGGGGACGCTGGCGGGGTCGCCGTAGACGGTGGCCGACGAGCTGAACACAAAGTTGTGGCAGTCGTGGCGGCGCATGACGTCCAGGATGGTCAGGGTGCAGTTGAGGTTGTTGGAATAGTATTCGATGGGCTTGTGGACGCTTTCGCCCACGGCCTTGTAGGCCGCAAACTGGATGACGGCGGTGATGTCGGGGCACTCGCTGAAGATGTGCTCCACGTCGCCGGCCCGGGTCATGTCCGCCTCATAAAAGCGGAAGTCCTTGCCGGTGATCTGCTTGATGCGGTCCAGCACCACCGGGCAGGAGTTGTAGAAATTGTCCGCCACGACGATGTCGTACCCTGCGTTCAGCAGCTCGATGCAGGTGTGGCTGCCGATGTATCCGGCGCCGCCCGATACCAAAATTGCCATAACAAACCATCCTCTCGATTGATCGTTCTGTTTGCCTTCTGCCGGAGGGGGGTCCCCGGCTCTCTGTCTACAGGATACCGCATCCGGGGCGCGGTTTCCATGCCCGGCGCGGTTATATAGATGTATTTTTGTTGCGTGCTGTTTTTGTGCTTTTTGGAACTACGCTGTTTTTTGCGCGCATCACAATGAATGATAGGTGCATCGTCAGGCCGTGCCTGTATCCTGCCCAACCAGGGCCGGGTCGCAGTACTGGCCGCTGTAGTCGATGATCATGCTGTCCAGATGCTGCAAGTCGGTCCCCACCAGGGTATAGGTGTCGTCCTCCAGCTGCAGCTGCAGCACCACCGACTGCTCGGGCCCATAGCCCATTTCCGGCAGCAGCGCGCGGATGCCGTCCAGCACAGCCGTGGCATAGGCATCTTCCAGGGCCATATACGCCTCGTCGGACATGGCGTCCAGCGCGGCCTGGTCCGTCACCCCGTGCTCGGCCAGCACGGCCAGCCAGACCTCGTTCACGTCGGTCTGGTTCTGGTAGCGGATCAGGATGTCCATCGGCTGGACCGAGACGGTCACGGCGTAGCTGCCGTCGTCCAGCTTGCTGGCGGCCCCCACCTCGTATTTGCTGTGGCTGTAGATCTCCTTGACCAGGTCCACCGACTGCTGGACCGCCGCATCGGTGGGCTGGATGGCCAGGTAGTCCCGCAGGATATCCGCCTCCGCGGTGGTGTTCCACTCATAGTCCTCCTCGCGGGATTCCTCCTCGGTGATGCCCGCAAGGTCGAGGTAGTCCTGGTCGTACTGGCCCAGATAGCTGGCGTCCAGCAGGCCCTGGATGTAGGTCTCAGCGTCCTCGGGGGTGATGTCCCCGCAGGCCGCGAGGCCCAGCGCCAGGGTGCAGGCCAGCAGCCAGGCCGTGACGCGATGCACAACCGTTTTCATATTCCCTCCTTAAATCCGTTTCGGCTGGCGGCGCTCAGATCACGCCGCACTGTTTGCCGGTGAAAAACCGCAGCGTGTTGGACACCCGGAACACCTTGCCCGCCCGCAGAATGGTGCTGGGGAACTCGGGATGGGAAGGCGAGCAGGGGAAGTGCTCAGTCTCCAGACAGAAGCCCCCGTATTTCTGCATGGGCCGCAGTCCCTTGCCCGGGCTGGGACAATCCTGCAAAAAGTTGCCGGTGTACAGGTGGACGCCGGGCTGGGTGGTGTAGACCTTCATGCTGATGTTGCTCTCGTCGCAGGTGGCCCAGGCGCAGATGCTCTGGCGCGCGCCGGCCCGCGGCCGGTCAATGACGTAACAGTGGTCGTAGCCGTCCCCCACAAGATGGGTCTGCTCGCAGCCCGGCACCAGGTCCCGGCCGATGGCTTTGCCCTTGGTAAAGTCCATCGGGGTGCCCGCCACCGGCAGGATGCGCCCGGTGGGGCAGGTCTCGCTGTTGCCCTCCAGATAGGTGGAGGCGAACAGCTTGAGCCGCTGGTTCAGGACGGTGCCGCCGCCGTTCAGGTTGAAATAGGTGTGGTTGGTCAGGTTGACGATGGTGTCGGCGTCGGATGAGACGCGGTAGTCCATCCGAAAAGCGTTGTCCGGGGTCAGGGTGTAGCGCACCGCGATTTTCATGTTGCCGGGGAAGCCTTCCTCACCGTCGGGGCTGTCCGCCTCCAGCAGCAGGGTGTCCCCAAACGCCTTGACCGAATAGCTCTTGCGGGCAAAGCAGCCGTGCAGATGGTTGCGGCCGCTGTTGGCTTCCAGCTGGTAGGTTTTGCCGTTCAGGGTAAAGGCCGCCCCCTCGATGCGGTTGGCGTACCGCCCCACAAAAGCGCCGCAGTAGGTGGCGGTGTCCAGCTCGTATTCCTGAATGGTGTCGTGGCCCAGCACCACGTCCACCGGGCCGCGCCGCGCCGGTACGATGATGTTTTTGATGATGGCCCCGTAGTCCAGCACGCTGACCGACAGCCCGCCCGGATTGGACAGGATATACTCGTTGACCGGGTCCCCGCTGCGGGTGAACCCGAAAAGTTTGCTTTCGATCTTGGCCATGATTGTCTGCCTCCTTCCGCCGGCACATCTCCCACAGGCCGCGCCGGCCAATACGGACCAGATGCAAAAAACGATCCTTTTCTCTATGATTATATCACAATTTCAGGAGCTTTGCAGGGAAATATTTTGTATCCAGAGTATAATTTTTCAGGATATATTTGGTGAATTTCACAGGCACGACAAAAAGCCCCCGCCTTCCATAAGGGAAGCAGGGGCGATAGCGTCTCCCGTCCATCCGCACATGCCGGCTGGACGGGACGTTTTTAATAGGCTCTGTGCAAAAAGTTTTACGCTTCGGTGGGCTTGTGGGCGGACTGCTGCGCCAGGAACTCGGCCGCGTCGTCGGGGACGTCGTCCAGGTCCTCCTCGCTGCCGATGTCCACCACGCGGGGCTTCCGCTTGAACAGCAGGTCGTACATCATGGGCACGATGTACAGGGTCATGAAGGTGGCGTAGGTCAGGCCGCCGATGATGACGATGGACATGCTGCTCATCAGCTGGCTGGCCATGTCGTTGCTGAACAGCACCATCATCATGCCCAGGATGGTGGTCAGGGCGGTCATCAGGATGGGACGCATACGGGTCTTGCCGGTGGCGACCAGGGCGTCCCGGCGGTCCATGCCGCCCAGCCGCAGCTGGTTGGTATAGTCCACAAACAGGATGCCGTTGTTGACCACGGTGCCCATCAGGACGATGAAGCCCATCAGGCTCATCATGCTCAGCTGCTCGCCGATGCCCAGCAGGCCGATCATGCCGCCGGTAAAGGCCAGCGGGATGGTGAACAGGACGATGAAGGGGGACAGCAGGCTCTGGAACTGGGCCACCATGACCAGGTACACCAGGGGCAGAGCCAGGGCCAGCCACTGGATCATCTGGCTCATGATGTCGTTGACGTTGCTGGTCTCGCCGCTGAGGGAGACGCTGTAGCCCTCGGGCAGGGCGCCGGAGGCGCTCCACTCGTCCAGCTTGTCCTGCAGCTGGCGGGCCTGCACGGTGGTGTTGTAGCCATCCAGGGTCTCGGCGCTGACGGTGATGCAGCGGGTCTGGTCCTGGCGGGTGATGGAGTCGGGGGTGGTGCCGTAAGTGATCTCGGCAAATTCGCCCAGGGTGTGCACCTCCGCCACCTGGCTGCCGTCGGCGGCATAGTTGGTGGTATTGAAGGTCATATCCATCAGGTTTTCCACGGTCAGCGGGTCGATGTCGTCCACGACGCGGACGGTCATGCTCTCGCCGTTGATGCTGATGGTGGTGGAATCGGTCGAGGTGGTCAGCCGGGCCGCGATGCCCTGGTAGGCCTGGGCCACCGTCAGGCCGGCGGCGCGGGCCTTGTCCTTGTCGATGTGCAGCTCGATGGTCTGGTCGCCGGCGCCCAGGCCGGTGGTGGCGTTGGCAAAGCCCTCGGTGCCGTTGACCATCTCGATGACGTCCTCACTCAGGCTCTCCAGGGTGTCGAAGTCGTTGCCGTAAATGGTCACCGACAGGCCGCTGCCCAGCAGGCTGGTGATCTCCGAAATGCCGTCGATGGTGACGGTGCTGGTGCAGTCGTAGGCGGCCATGGCCTCCTCCAGCTGCTCGCCCACGCGCTGGGCGTCCGACGCGCCCGCGCCGGCCTCCAGCTTGATGTTATAGGCATAGGTGCCGTAGCCGGTGGAAGTGGTGGACAGCAGGTTGGAAATGGTGCTGCCCAGCATACCCACGTCCACGCCGTAGATGGTGGTGTCGGTGGTGACGCCCACTTCCTCCACCATGTCCATATCCATGACCATTTCCAGGATATCGCCGGCCATGGCGTAGGACTCCTCGCGGGTCATATCGCTGGGGGTGGAAACGCTCATGCTGATCTCGGTGCTGGTGACGTCGGGCAGCATGACCATGCCCATCGAGGCCACCCGCCAGACGCAGAAGGCCAGCAGGACCACCGTGGCCCCCAGAGGCGCGGCCTTGTGGTCCAGGCACCACGCGAGGGTGTGGCCGTACTTTTCCTGCAGCTTATCGAACCAGGGCCATTTTTTGACCTCCGCGTTTTTCAGGACGGTGGAGGCCGAAGCGGGCACCACCGTGATGGCCACGATCAGGGAGGCCATCAGGCAGTAGCCGATGGTCAGGCACATGGGCAGCATCAGCTCCCGGGTGACCTGCTTGGTAAAGACCACGGGGAAAAAGACACAGACCGACGTCAGGGTCGAGGACACGATGGAGGCAAAGACCTGCCGGGTGCCCTGCACCGCCGCGCGGGGGGCGGGGACGCCCCGGGCCCGCAGGCGGTAGATGTTTTCGATGACGACGATGGAGTTGTCCACCAGCATGCCGATGCCCAGCGACAGGCCGCCCAGGCTCATGATGTTCAGGTCCAGGCCGGTGAAATACATCATGACCACGGCAAACAGCACCGACAGGGGGATGCTGACGCCGACCACCAGAGTGGGCTTGACGTCCTTCAGGAACAGCGCCAGGATCAGGATGGCCAGCACAGCGCCCTGGGCCATGCTGGACAGGATGCTGGAGATCAGGATGGTGATATAGTTGCCCTGGTTGGACAGGACGCTGAAGTTCAGCCCCTCATACCGCCCTTCCAGGTTGTCGAAGGCCGCCAGGCAGGCGTCCGAGACGGCGTTGGCCGAGGCCGAGGTGCTCTTGTAGATGTTCATGACCACGGCCTGCTCGCCGTTCAGGCGGGTGAAGGAGGCAGCGGCGTTGTCCACCACCGCCACGTCGGCCACGTCGGACAGGTAGACGTCGGTCACGCCCTCGATGTGGAGCAGCAGCGCGCCTTCCAGGTCCTCGATGCTGTCGTATTCCTCGCCCACCTTCAGCAGCCAGGAGTTGTCGTCTTTGTCGTCGATGTAGCCCGCCGGCATCGAGAAATTCTGGGCGTAGATCAGCTGGCTGAGCACGTCGATGGTCAGCAGGTTGTTCACGTCGGCGTTGGCGAACGCGCTGGACTTGGCCTGCTCGTATTCTTCTTCGTACTGGTCGTACAGTTTCTGGCCCTCGTCCACCTGGCGCTGGGCCTCGGTGATCTGGAGGTAGGCCTCCAGCTGGGTCTGGCTCATCTCGGCATAGACCGTCTCAAACTGGTCCAGCAGCTCGGGCACCCGGTTCAGCGAGTCCAGGACGTCCTCCATGGTGCTGTAGACCACGTTCAGGCTCTCCTGGATCTGCAGGGTGTCCATCAGGTCGCCGGCGGTGGAGCCGTCCCCGCCGGTCTCCTGGTCCAGCCGCTGCTGCAGCTGCTGCAGGGCCACGGTCAGCTCGTCGGTCAGGTCGCGGATCTTCGATACCACGTCGATCAAATCGTCGATGTCCCGCAGGCCGGTACTGGCGATCTCGTCCATGATCTCGCTCAGGCCGTCCCGCACGCTGACCAGGGCCGCCTGGATCTCGGGCTCGTTGACAAAGGCGATCAGGTTGTCGATGGCGCTCATCAGGGTCTGCACCTTGCCGCGGATCTCCTCGGTGGCCTCCGAGACCATGCCGGCCACACGCTCCACCACGCCCGAGGCAAACACGTTGCCAAAGGTGTCGATGGCCTGCTGCAGCTGGGCGCGGCCGTCGGCCAGCTGGGCGGCGGCGGCATCCAGCTGTTCCTTGGCCAGGGCCAGCTGGGTGTCCACCTGCTCCAGCAGCAGGACGTTCAGGGCGTCGATCTTCTCTTCGTTCAGCTGCACCTGGATGTACTGGCTGATGAGGCCGGTGGTGGAAATGCTGGACACGCCCTCCTGGCGCTCCAGCTCAGGGATGACGCTTTCTTCCAGGAAGCTGCTCAGCTCATAAATATCGGCGCCTTCCCGGCCCACCGCCACCGTCATCAGGGAGCTCATGTCCATGCTCAGCTCCAGGATGGAGGGGGTCAAGCAGATGTCGGGCAGGCTGTCGGCGTTCTGGTCCAGGGTGTTGGACACCTTGACCATGGCGCTGTTCATGTCGGTGTCGGCCGCAAAGCCCAGCTGCACGATGCTGTAGTTTTCCGCCGAGGTGGACGTGATGCTGGATACGCCCGCCACCGTGCCCAGGGCGCTTTCCAGCACCTCGGAGACTTCGGCCTCCACCTTTTCGGGGCTGGCGCCGGGGTACACCGTCACCACCATCAGGTAGGGTGTGCTCATCTCGGGCAGCAGGTCGGTGCGCAGGTTCGTCACCGATACAAAGCCCATCAAAAAGACGATCAGGACCGCCACCAGCACGGTAAACGGCTTTTTTACGCTGTATTTTTCCATGAATCTTCCCTTTTTGACTTGGGGCCCAGCGCCACAGTACCGCGGCGGCGCGGGCCATTCTGGATGCCGGCCAAAGCCGGAGCAGGGACGCCGTTTCGCCCCTGCACTATCAAAACGGGCGGCGCGCAAAGTTTATTGCAGTCAAGTCCAATTTTCGTTTTGACGTCCTTTTAGCCGCCGGACAGTCTCCCCTTATTATACATAAAACCGGGACAGTTGCAAGAGCCAAAGTGTGATTTTTTTGCGGGCGTACCCCGTTTTTTCTCCCTGGAGCGATTTTCTGATGGAAAAGGCGAAAAAAATGTGATATACTGTGAAGATGACGGTCCGTCCGCGGCCGTCCCTGACAGATCCCATGCACTTTCTATACACGAATGAGGTTTCCATAAGATGAAGCAAGCCATCGCCGTCCGTTTTGAAGAGAACGGCAAAGAACAATATTTCGACCCCGCGGGCCTTTCGCCCCAGGCGGGGGATTACGTTATGGCCGACACCCCCAAAGGGCCGGCCTGCGGGCAGGTGTCCCGGGCGGCCCGGCCCGTGCCCGACTATCTGCTGCCCGATCCGCTGCCCGCCCTGGTGCGGATGGCCGACAGCGTGGACATCCGCCGGATGCACCAGCGCCAGAACGAGGACAAAAAAGCCTGGCGCATCTGCCGGGAGTGCATCGACCGCCACGGCCTGGAGATGAAGCTGGTCAAGGTGGAGTACGCCCCCGACCACTCGAAGGTGACCTTTTACTTCACCGCCGACGGCCGGGTGGATTTCCGGGAGCTGGTCAAGGACCTGGCCAGCACCTTCCATATGCGGATCGAGCTGCGCCAGATCGGCGTGCGGGACGAGAGCAAGATGATGGGGGGCATCGGCCTGTGCGGCCAGCCCTTCTGCTGCAGCCGCTTTCTGCGGGACTTCCAGCCCGTCTCCATCCGGATGGCCAAAGAGCAGGGCCTCTCCCTCAACCCCACCAAGATCAGCGGCTGCTGCGGCCGCCTGATGTGCTGCCTGGGCTACGAGCAGTCCGCCTACGAATACCTGAACAGCATCATGCCCATGGTGGGCAGCACGGTGCGCACCCCCGACGGCACCGGCACGGTGGTGGAGACCAACCCCATCTCCGGTTACCTGCGGGTGCGGCTGAACTCGGAGGCGCTGGCCCCCAAGTATTACAAGGCCAGCCAGTGCCAGTATATCTCGGGCGGCAAGCGTGCGCCCCGCCGCCCCGACCCCGACGACGATTACTCCGGCCTGCGGGACCCCGCCCCTGTGGTGGCCAGCGCCGGCGAGGAAGAATGACCCCGGGGCAGGCCGGCAGAGGTTAGTTATATATAACTATCTATCGTGATTTTTACCGAAAAACCCGCCGTAAACTCCCCGAAAGTTAGCGGATGCTTTTGTGCATTCAGCCAAAATCGCCGTTTTTGCTTGGGCAGGCGCACGGTTAGTCTTGCCTTTTCGGTTTGTCTTTGCTACAATCGGCACAGAGGCGGGCGCCGGGACCGGCGCCCGTGCAAAGAGAGGCTGGCTGCGGCCGTGCAGGAGCAAACCTCTGGGGGTGGTTCCCCGACAAGTTGTTAGGCACGGGTCGAAAGGAGAGTTCTACTATGGCACATAAGGTTACCGAGGGTTGCATCGGCTGCGGTGCTTGCGAGGGCGCTTGCCCCGTCGGCGCTGTGAAGGTTGAGGACGGCGTGGCCGTCGTCGACGCTGGCGCTTGCATCGACTGCGGCGCTTGCGAGGGCGCTTGCCCCACCGGTGCGATCGTCGCTGAGTAAGCGATCTTTCGCCTGATAGCAGACCGAAACGGCGGGCCCGAACGGGTCCGCCGTTTTTGAATTACAGCCAGAAGCACAAAAAGGAACAGGGAGCCGCTTTTTCAGCGGCTCCCCATCAGGCGGCATTTGGCAGGCGTAGCATCCTCCTGCATCTCTCAGGTTTCCCTTGTCAGTACCAGCGGCGTGTGGTCGCTACGAAATTTACCACCTCAAATACCGCCCTTATCCTATGACTATTATAGCAAAATTATTCGTTTCTGTAAAGGATGCGCCGGTTGCGAAGGTACTGCCTCCAGCGTTTCCGGCTTACGGTCATAAACGTGATGACCGAATTTTTGTAGCCGATGGGGTCCGCGCTTGTTTTCAATCGCAGCACAAGCTGGTATCCTCTGCCTTCGACCTCAAAATACTTCAGTACGTTTGCCGTATGTGGGCGATCTGTTTCCAGAATATAGTCAGGATGCAGGATCGCCTCCCGCAAATAGCCTTCCAAATCTCCCGCGATGTCAGGGTGCCTTTCCCTGATGTGCCGCAGCTGAACTTCCGTAATGATCACTTCCGTTGACGCGATTTCTTCCGTGACCGCCCGGTAGATGGAGAGGTCCAGTTCGCAAATAAAATCCATATCCCCATTTCACATCCATCTCAAAGATAGTTTTATCTTACCATGTTGACAACGGTCTGTAAAGACAGGCCGCATCTTTCGCCGCTCAGGATTTCTGCAAACGAAACGCTGCTCTGCTATGGAATATTCATCTGAAATTTTGTATAATAGGACCAGCATCTACTGCACGCCCGCCCACCGCTTTGGCACCGACGCGCTGCTGCTGGCCCGCTTTGCCGTCCCCCGCAGGGACGAGCGGGCCGCCGACCTGTGCTCGGGCTGCGGGGTGGTGGCGCTGGAATGGCACGACCAGGGCCACCGCGGCCCCTGCCTGGCCCTGGAGATCCAGCCCGAGGCCAGCGAACTGCTGGCCAGGGCGGCGGCCGACCAGGACATCGGGCACATCCGCCCGGTCTGCGCCGACCTGCGCAGCTGGGTCCCCGGCCCTGACGAGGCCGGCCGGTATGACCTGGCCGCCTGCAACCCGCCCTATTTTGCCGCCGGGCCCCAGAGCCCCGACCCCGCCCGGGCCGCCGCCCGCCACGAGGGCCTGTGCACCCTGGCCGACGTCTGCGCCTGCGCGTTCCGCCTGCTGCGGGACGGCGGCAAACTGACCCTCTGCCACCGCCCCGAGCGGTTGGCCGAGGTGCTGGCCACTTTGCGCGAACACCGTCTGGAACCCAAGCGCCTGGCCTTTGTCCGCAGCAGGGCAGGGGCCGCCCCCTGGCTGTTTTTGGTGGAAGGACAGAAAAACCGCCGCACCGGCCTCCGGCTGGAGCCGGATATTCTGGTCAGCGAAGGGGCCGCCCAGTACGGGCCGGGCCGCCGGGGCTGATCTTTACAGGAGGGAATCTATGCCCGGAACGCTTTACATCGTCGCCACCCCCATCGGCAACCTGGAGGACATGACCCCGCGGGCCGCCGCTGCGTTTGGGGCGGCGGATTTTGTCGCCGCCGAGGACACCCGGGTCACCATGCGGCTTTTGAACCATCTGGGCCTGAAAAAGCCCATGGTCAGCTACCACGAGCACGCCCTTAGCCGGGGCGAGGGCATCCTCCGCCGGATCGAGGCAGGGGAGAGCTGCGCCCTCTGCTCCGACGCCGGGATGCCCTGCATCTCCGACCCCGGCGCGGTCATCGTCCGGGACGCGCTGGCCCGCGGCATCCCCGTCACTCCGGTGCCGGGGGCGTCGGCCTGCGTCACCGCCCTGGCCGTCTCGGGACAGGACACCTCCCGCTGGGTGTTCGAGGGCTTTCTGCCCGCCGAGCGCCGGCTGCGCCGCAAGCGGCTGGCCGCCCTGGACGGGGAGATGCGGACCATCATCTTCTACGAGGCGCCCCACCGGCTGCGGGCCACTCTGGACGAACTGGCCGCCGCCTTTGGCGGGGACCGCAGCGTCACCCTCTGCCGGGAGCTGACCA
>ERZ1090879.1707-NODE-1709-length-11604-cov-16.287211_pt1 | contig 11604 bp, 22 predicted proteins | sample MGYA00478472_ERZ1090879 | MGnify/ENA primary metagenome ERZ1090879 (study PRJEB33644, sample SAMEA5815723) | chicken gut metagenome | biome: Chicken; feature: Gastrointestinal Tract; material: Caecum | place: Ireland | collected 2019-01-01 | study: A study of...
AATCTGAAGCAAGGGGTAGGGGGATACCTTTTTGATCTCGTTTGAAAAATTTAAAAACAAAGCCGCATTGGGAATTTTCCCTTTGCGGCTTTAAAAATGCCAGCAACAGGACACGAACCTGTGATATACGAATATATCGACCATCTGCCAGCCCATCATACGTTCAAGATTTCCTCCTTGTGTATTTTGCATTTGAGTAGCTATTTGAGTAGCTCGCGATTTTGAGAGAAAAAAATAAAACGCTTAAAACCCTTTATTTATGATGGTTTCATGCGTTTCTTGAATAGCAGTCGATAGGGGAATCGAACCCCGCGACAAAACCTCAAAAACGCTGTATTTACGGGCTTTTCTGGACTTCTCCGTTGAGTAGATTTGAGTAGATTTGAGTAGCACCCGGAAAAACACGCAAACCTGAGAAGATATCTTGCACCTTATTATTATCATAATGGTTTTTGTAATAATGCTTCTTCGTAGTTTGAATATTCGTATGCCCTATCTGCCCGGTTATTAAAGTGTCTGGAAGATTTGCGTCAATCAGGCATGATACATATGTCTTCCTGATCTTGTGAGGGGATTTGACCGGTATATGTAATTTCTTTTCGCAAATATACCGCAACCGGCATTGATATTGGTATGTCTTTATCCGCTTCCCATCCTTCTCAAAAAGCCATTCTTGACCTTTTGCCAAGGTTTTGATAAGATTCAGGTAATAAATAAAATCATTTGGGACGTAAACATCCCTGATCCCGGCCTGTGTTTTGGGGAAGTCTCTCACTTCGTACGCATACTTCCCTTTTTTGATTTCATAACATATTTCTGTTCTGGAAACATGAATTTTGTTCTCAAAAACATCTTCAGGCTTTAATGCCGCCAACTCACCGACGCGGATTCCTGTGGCAAAGATAAGAAGAATTCCAAGATTGCAAGTGTCCGGATTCTCTATAAGATAATTAACCATTTTTTTCGCTCTGAATCCGTATATACCTGGTTTTTTTCTTCGGGCTTTCTAAAATCCTTTTTTGATACTTCAAGCCCTTCCAGAACATCGTCTATCCGGTAGTCAATCAGCTTCTTTTTCTTTGCCCGGTTCCATATCCCACGTACCAGAATCCTCACGTTAGAAAACGATTTTGCAGTCATATTATTTGAGAATATCATGTCAGAAAGGTAATCATCCATTTCCCACTCATCAATATTTCTTATTTTTCTGTCGGAAATTCCTTTCAGATACCTTTTAAAATCCCTGCGGTATCGGTCTACTGTCTGGTTCTGAATATTCCTTGAGTTTTTTGATACAATCCATTCTTCAAACAATTCCTTTACGGTTGGGTTATCTTCCTTGCACTTCCAATACTCAACTATTAAGTCCTCAATTTCTTTTTTGTGGATCTCTCCCTTTTTACTCTCTTATGCTTTTTATCTGGAAAATAAGTAAACCACTTCCCATCTCTTCCTTCCCATATCGCATATGGATGTTTCTCTAATAATTCCTTTCTTTTGTTCATCTCAATTTGCTCTTGAACGTATGATATATTTATCATACCATTTTCAAGAGCATACTTCAATAATTCTTGACCTTCCATTTTTGAAAAGGAGCCGGGAATTCCCTTCGCTGGCCAGCGGCTCCGACTCCTTTCATTGATTTATTTGACTTTGAGCTTTTTAACTCCTTCCTGCATATCCTTTACCCACTTAACATTTAAAAAAGGCTTCCTCACATTATCCCATTCATCATTGAGCATGCTCATTGTGATATAGGAATCTTCATTATCAACTTCCATTGATACTTTAACAATATATTTGCCAAGCAGTGAGCACCCTCTTTTTATTGCTCTACCTACCGTTTGAGCATTTGATCCGGTAAAATTGCAGATTTGATTAAAGGTTAAATTTTTTCGAACTAATTTCCCAGTAAGCCTATTATAGAGATTATAAAAAATAAACTTATTATCCATTTTCAGCATCCCTTTCACGGAAATTTTCTACTATAATTTCTACATATGTAGCGCTTGTCCTTTGCCCTTTACGGTTTCTCAACGAGCACCAAAATGGATATTTCTTCTCAATCTTAAATTTTCCTTTTACCCCATCCCTTTCAGCAGTCAGCTCATCACCAATTTTTAGTTCGCCTTTGACTCTCGAAAGTTCATGCTGAGTGATCGGGCAATAGCGATTATATGTGCTGTTATTCTGAGCATAAATCGCATATTTACTTGGATATTTTTCTATCAGACTTTTTCTTCCAATTAGATTTGCAATTGTGTTATACGTCGTCCCAAGCTCATTAGCCACTTCTTTTCTGCTCATTCCCTGGTCTAATAACTCTTGCGCTTTTTTTATATTTATACTTGTCAACGAATTCACCTCTAAATGTCATTTGTAATCATTTTTTCATTCATTCTATAGTTTCAACTTCCATTGGCGGCAACCACATTTTGGGATTAAAATTCAGCGTATATTTATACCGATCCACGTCCCCGGCCGTAATATCCTCCACTACATAGGTCACATTATCCGATAAACCAATAAAATGCTTTTTGTATTCCCCATTTTCATCCTCTACAACCACCTCCAGCTGATTGTCTGCTGTGTCGGCAGTGATAGACATTTTCCCGGTCATCTGGAACAACACGTCTCCCTGTAGGCAGTTGATCACTGTGATCTGCCGGATATCGTTAAAATTGTCTGCTTCCTGGGACAGATTATAAGACACTCGCTCTGCCTCATTACATCCCGTCATCATAATTGCTGCCATCATCGCTACTACGATCATTCTTTTTTTCATCGCCTGTTCTCCTCCATTTCTATGACTAAATCTCAGATTTTCTTTCTCTTGATGCTGATCTAAACATCATCAGGAGCATTTCCAATGCCGGTCTGCTTCTATCTTTTCTATGCGCCCTTTTCACAGATTTCAAATCATACCACTCTTTTTGATAATGCTTTTTCTCTGGCACCAATACCCCTACGTAATAAGGGACTTCGTTCTTAACCTTCTCATACACATCTTCCGGCATAATGTAGTAATTATAGTCGCCAATAAAATTATGGCCATTCTTTGATCGAAAATCCTCTATTGACGATTTAATCTCATAACAGTAAAAATCTCCCTTTTCTATCCCACTCACAGTATTATTTACCGGTTTGAATTTCATGTAGTCTACCCTTACTGCATGAGTCGTTGCATAATCAAAAGTGACTTCTTTGGCCCAATAGATTCTTGTATCCCCATGAGGATTTATATATTTTTCAGCAGACAGCGACAAAAACGCTGTTATTTCTGGCCTTCCGCTCATCCGTTTCTCCTTGTTCACCAAATCTCAGTTTTCCTCATCATAAATATGTATGCCGATCTGTGTTCCAAGCCAATCCAATCCATCTCGGTTAAACCAATACGTCTTTGACTTTTCTCCATGCGCTATCTCTGTGCTACACTCCATGTAACCGGCTTCAACCAATTTATCTAAATCCTTATCATTTCCATAAAAATAATTTCTATATGGTTTGTAGTACTTTTTTCCGTGCCTGGTATATAACCTTCGACCCGTATGACCAGAATTAAGCCCTATCGTATGCAGTACTTTTTGACGCATTGTGCAGTAAGTTACCTTGCGACCATTTTCTTCAACATGAATGTATTCTTCTTTTGGTAATTTCATCTCACATCTCCACTAACTATTCATTTTTCCAACTCCATAAGCGCAATCACATCCGACACAGATATTCCGCTTTTCTGTGCTTTTTTGATTATTTTGCAAACATCCGCATCGAACGCATCATATTTTTCACATTTCTTACCTCCAAAAACATTTTGCGAACAATAATATTCAATTTTGTGTCTGCAAAAATTACATCTTGAAAATTCCTTCAACTTAATATCCTCCTTGATTTTATTTTTTGATAAGGTTGTTTTCCAACTCTTCAAAGTCGTAATCGCGTTGCTCAAAATTACAGAATCCGTTCCTCTGTCTCTTCTTAGGATTTTCATTCAAATATTCATCAAATTTATCCCCAAAAAGCGTTGACGGTCTGATGAACTTCTCCATCTCACCCTCCTTCCATTCTTCTGTTTTCTTGTCAATCACTACCTTAAAATCATTAAGTCCATACCCCTCCTTTTTCCTTTCTAAGATAAGTTTTGAATTTCCCGAATTTAGATTAAAATTTTTTCCTGTCTTTTTGTTCAAATACTTAACAACCTCTTCCGCAAAGCTCTTATCGCTCAAAGCATCTTCTAATTCTTTATCACAACCTAACATTTTCAGAATATATGATCGGAACGATTCATTCTTTATCTTCAAAGCCTCGTTCTTTACTGCAATTGTACATTTCACAGATTTTGTCCAGTTATATTTATGCCAGTTCAAAATCAGTATCTCTTTTGTTTCGTCATCATATCTGATCACTTTTAGACTATCTTCAAGCCTTTTGAGCATGCTTTTTACTTCTTTAATTTCAATCCCGCTTTCCGATGCCATTTGTCGCATGCTTATTTCATAGCATCCAGACAAAGAAGTATGTATGTTTGTGAGCAAATACAGGTAAAAATACTTTTCTTCTGTTGTAAATTCATCCGTTATCTTTGTATCGCTCCAAAAAGAAAGATGAATCCTTCTATATACCGCCATAGTTACCTCATAAAAGCCAAGCTGTTTTGCTTCTTGATATATTCTCTCTGACGTTTAGTCTTCTCCGAATCATTGGCTTTCTTCAGATTCTTTATGTTTTCCTCTGCACATTCTTTGCATAACTTTCTCCCCTCTACAACTGGGTTCTTTCCGCAACGGTAACAAATGCCATATGCAGGCCATTCAGAACGTGGAATATCGCTTTTACGGCGTTCATTATTCTTTTGGTTCTTAATCCTGCAATCTGGGCAGAAACACGTACTATAAGCCGATAAGGGCTTTCCGCACCAGATGCATTTTCCGTTATCTTTTCGACTGCTACGTATTTTTCTGTGATGTATTTTCGCGGCAACCAATCTCTCGTTGCGCTGTTCTTTGCCTTCCTTATCTCTGTGTCTCCGACTACTCTCTGCGTTCTGCGCGAGACAGATTTCACAGCGGACACGTCTGGGAGCGTGTTCCCTCACTCCACATTGCGGACATATCCCGTGGTCTTTGTAATATTTGTAATTCTCGTCCATGATTTAAAGGAGCAAAAGCGCTTTTTATGTCCGGACAAGCTCATTCCTCCTTCTTCTAAATATCAAATATGCTTAACTGCTGTTCTTCTGGAAACTTCAGCATTTCTTCTTTGGCTCTGTGATAAAATTCTTTGTTGATTTCAAATCCGTAGAAATTCCTGCCAAGTTCCACTGCCGCTCTTGCCGTTGATCCAGAACCGAAACATGGATCAATAACTACATCTCCTGGATCTGTAAATATCTCAATCAGACGTTTTAACAGCTTCACAGGTTTCTGCGCAGGGTGGATCTTTGGTATCTCTTTCCCATCCTTTTCCCACTGGAACCAGTTAAATACCATATGTCCAGTTCCCCGTATCGTTTTTCCGTTTTCGTCAAACTGTGCGCTGTTTCTAAACTTTGGTAGTTTGTTTCTGTAAAATACCAACGCATACTCCGTAGCGCCTACGACACGCATATTTGCCTTTAAAACCTGCGGGCTGTAGTTTTTTACAAACACAAGCGGTATGTAATGGATAAATCCGTGCTTCTCTGCCGCCTTAATGAGAGCATGTGTCTGTTCAAATGAGCAAAATACAATCATACATGGAGCGTCACTCGAACGTCCTCTTGCGCCCGCTTTCTTTGGCTCTTTCTTCATCAACCGACTGCAAAAGTGGAAATATTCATATAAATTGAAGTTGAAATCACTTGCAAACGCCGCTTTTCCGGCGAGTTTGCTCTCACCGTTTTTGTTATCTCCTTTTTCATACCACATTGGGTTGCTACCATAGAAATTTGTCCCTACATTGTAAGGAACGTCAGCTATAATAAGCTGTGCTTTCTGTATCGGATAACATTTCCATCCTTGCATACTGTCGTTGTACAATTCACATTTTAGTTTCTTTTTATATTCCATTTTCATCACCTTAGATCATTCAATCTGAGTCATATTTTTTATTTCTTTGCAATGTGCGCACCACAGGTATTTCATGTGCCCCGGAACTGTCATTCTTCCAATGGATTTCGCCGCATAAGCCCTATTCCCGCAATCGGGGCACTGGAATACCCGGATTTTGTATTTATGCTTTCTCATTCCCTATACTTGCTATGGAAATAATCAACTGAATACCATTCCTCTTTTCCGGTATCATCAATAATCTTCACACAATTTCCTGAGTATGCTAACAAACGATACTCTTTATTCTCTGTAACATTGAATTGCGCACCGTGCTCATTAGCTACAATCATGTCTCCAATAGATACCAAATCCATAAATTTAATATCTGTTTCATATGGGTCAAGCGCTACTTTTCCATTTACAACCATTTATTTATCCTCCATAACACTCAAGGCAACTGCCACATCTTCAATAAACTCGTCCGGTATGTAAATCCCTGCCTGCATACAAATTGTGTACTGCACTTTTGCGATACTCTGTATGCTTGCACCCTGTTTCTCCATTGTCTTTGTCAGTGTTTTTAGCAAGTTTGCCACACCACCATGAGAATTTGGACGTTTGCCGTTCTCTAACATCTGTTTCTTTGCTTCTGACACATTAAATTCCATCTGAAAATCCCTCCTTTTATCATCAAACCAGTTCAGAAATTCTTGATACAGGACTTCAAATTTTCCTGTTTGAGTCATAGCAGACTCCAAATCCCCGTCATATTTCTGTGTCAAAAATATTAGACAGAGAAAAGATGATTTCTGATTGAAGAACGCCACGCATTTATCATGGCACATAGCTCTCGGCTTTGACATTCTCACGATATATGTATCAAACCATCCAAATTCGCCATCTACAAAGTTTTTGAACGGATTTATAGGAACTTCTGCTTTATCACCTTTGAGTTGTACTAACGGCGGATTATAGCGTTCCACAATAGGTTTACACAGGTGTTTCAATGCTTTTTCGCATACTCTCTCGACCAAACTATCACCACCTCAATATTCAGTTTCACCCTCTTTGGTATCATGGGCTGAACCGCCCTCTTTTGTGAATTTCCCCGTGTGTGGTTTATCTTTGGTAGAAGTGTTAATCTTTCATAAAGCAAAGCCACCGTGTTTTACTTCGTCTGTCACCGAACAACGGCTGTTTACCGATTGCTTTTAGCATGTCCGCTGTTTTAATCTGTTCCTCGTTCCATTTCATAATCAGCGTATGCCCCGGTTTCAGAACTCTCATACATTCGTCAAACCCTGCCTTTATGTACGGCTTCCAATCTTTCGGTAGCACGCCGTATTTCTTCTTCAGCCACGAATTTTCTCCGGCATGAACAAGATGTGGTGGATCGAAAACAACCAGATTGAAGGTATTATCATCAAAAGGCATATTCCTGAAATCAATAACTACATCCGGATCAACAACAAGTGTTCTGCCGTCACAAAGAGTTGTTTCTACTCGTCTATTATCAGCGAAAATAACATCAGGATTATTTCGGTCAAACCAGAACATGCGGCTCCCACAACAGGCATCCAGTATTTTTGTCATTGTCCTTCCTCCTCTAAATGTCAGTTTCCACGTACATCATTGGTTCATCTGCGTTGTCATAAAAATGCACTCTATCATCTATCTCTTCCATGATCTTCTCTAATTCCTGCATGTTAGTCCTCCTTTAAAAAATCAAAAATACTCATCTGCTGTTCTTCCCAATAAAACCGCTCCTCCCAATCATGAATTCTGGTTTTTGTGAGCATGTTCCACATATTCCCTATCAGATCAGGTTCATTTTCCAGTTCCAGAACATCATCAGCGTACTTCTCTTTCCAGAACTTCTCTCTTTTCCAGAACCGCTCTTTACGCACCGTTTCTATAATGTCAACGCAAACCATAGCTTCAAGCATACCCCAGCACCCGTCAGTAGCTCTTTGATTGCACCATGATACAAATTCCCTAAATTTCATTGTCCTTCCTCCAACAATCCCTTAAACTTCTCAAACGCCCTCTGCGACACTTTGTTGTTTTCCTTTCCCTCTTTCAGCGATACGGTCAAGTGGGTGTCGATGATATGAGACAGTTCTTTTGCCATGTTCTTTCTGCCTTGCTTCAGACCGTCCATATATCCCTTTGCAGGCTTAAAATCCGCAATCTTAACCTTCCCAATTCCCTGTGAACCGGCTGTCTTGTTTTTGAGTGCCCATCCCTTTTCTGCATAAAGCTGAATGTAATACTGCTCCATCTCATCCAATTTACTTTCTGGATAGTGCAAGAAGTTCACTTTGTAACCGTATGGGTTATCTTCGGAATACAATCCATGAGCTTTCAATGACCTGTCTATATGCTGTTCGTACCCGGACAGGTGGCTTGCCAGCCTCTCATCAAGATGTCGAGCTTGCCCCACATATATCTGAGGTTCATTCCGTGTCAGAAAGTAAATTCCGCTCTTATTGTCGATATTTGGATTCAATTTCTTTAAACGTTGAATATTCTGTCTTTGAATGGCTTTCGCCCTTGCTATGTTCTTTCTGGTGTTGTTAATTGGTATCACTTCCTTTTCAATTCCTCTGGAAACTCCTGTATCAGCGGTTCTCCCCAAATATCCGCAAGGCTGGATTTCATAAATACAGGAATATTCCCTTCTCTGCACTTGTTTACGATATGCTCAATCCATTTTCTTTCCGGCACAACCTTGTTCTTCCTGCGCCCGGTTTCTGCGCCTATGATTGTCCATTTTGAATGAGGAACGGCTACCATCTCTAAAAGCGGCTCCATGCTTTCAAAGGTCTTGTACTGCGAATCGTACCAATAATCACATCCATTCTTAGGCATTGAGTATCCGTACCACATATTATCCCGTTCCCGTAAAATGCCTTTCTGATGAAGAATTTCATATCTATAAGGATTCTTTGTGAGGAACAAATAATTGTGCTGTGGCGCATTATCACAAGCCCTAAATACCTCCTCTATCCATTCATCTGGAACCCAGTTGCCGAACAAATCAGCCATACTGCATACAAAGATATTTCTGCCTTTCTTGTTTTGATATTCATTTAGTCGGTATTTGTGAAATGTTGGATCAAATTCATACGGATACGGTGCATTTCGTCCGTGATCGTAGTCGTAAATAGGTTCACTCAAAACATGAATCTTTCCTTCTGCTGATGTTTCCCACTGGCACTCCGTTCCAACAGTTTCGTTGCAATGAGTTTCACTTGCGCCTCCAAAACGTTTCGCAATCCATCTAGCATAGCAGTATTCACAACTATGAAAGCAGCCTGTTACCGGATTCCATGTGCTATCACACCAATCTATTTTTGTTTTATTCATTGACTTCCTCCCTCTCCCACAATTCTTTCATCCTCTGCAACAGGTCAATCATCCTGTCAACTGCTTCTATGTTGCAGAAGTGAAGCTGTGCGTATTGATGTGTCATATCATCGTCCAGTATGTATAGGTCATACCCTGATCCGAGTTTACTCTTTATGCCTATGCCCTGTTTCGGGCAGTTTGTGCCAATCATTATTGGGTATTGGTTATTTCGTGACATGATGTACCTCATTCCACATTGGAACGCCTTTGATGTTTAACTGGCTAAATATTGCCATCAAAACATCTTTTACGATAGAATTTCCAGCCTGTTTGTACAGTTGCATTTTCGAGTTGACTTCCGCTGCCTTTTCGTAATCTTCATCAGAAAATCCCATCAGTCTCCAGCATTCCCTCGGAGTCAGCTTTCTCACGCGGTATGTTGTGATATATTCAAGCAAAAGATTGTCTTTCTGGACTGTCATTAATGTTCCGCATATTCCGTCTGAATTAACCTCTAATCGTTGTTCTGTTGGTATTCCTGCGGTTCTATCAGATGGATTTTCCGGGTTCCTTCCTCTCATATGGACAATCTGTCTTTCGATGCAACCAGCATCATTCTTGACCGCTTTGATCGTCCGGCTCATATCTTTATACAGTCCTCTGTTGAAATTCTCTGTAACATCCGTATAAATCCCTCCAAGAACTTTCGTTTCAACAATCTTCACCTCATGGCCACCTCCACCGCAAGTATTCAATGTTGGCGATATTCCTTTCGGGTCATACACCCTTCCAGTCTGCGGAGATTTCCAACTTTGCTGTCCTTCCTTTAAATTTCCGATTTCCTTTATTTCCATGTGTTCCTCCAAAATTTTAGGTGGGTCCTTGTAATGCGTTGCCAATATCGTAGGAGACACCCCCCCCCCTACATCAAAAACCCTCGCCTTGTCCGAAATTGTCTTGTCTGGACGTAAGTTCAATACCTCTATCAGTTTTGTTGACTTCAATTCTCCCATCCTCTATCGCTTCTTTAATCATGTTCTGCGCTTTTTCTGTATTGATGTAGTAACTTTCATCTACACTGTCCTCACAGTAATCATCAATACACTTTTCAAGGGGTATCGGCTCTGGAAAGTGGTAATTGTACTCTCCAAGCAGCGACACCATGAAACACCGGTTTCTGTTCTGAGCCACGCCATAGTCTTTTGCATTGAAAATTTTCACATAGTTCGTATAGCCCTTTGAAACAAGAAAATCCTGCCACAAGTGAAAATCTTTAATATTGTTCGTGCCAATCACCTCCGGCACATTCTCCATGAGAAGAATATCCGGAAGTTCTTTCGTTTCATTCAATAGTCGCTCCACTTCCCACAGTAACCCAGAACGTGTTCCAGACCCTTTCTTCATACCTTTTCGCTTTCCTGCCGCCGATAAATCTTGGCATGGGAACGAGTAAGTAAGTAAGTAAGTGAACTTATCTTTATCAATAATTCCCAAATCATTACCATGAATATTTCTTATATCGGTTGGCTCAAAATTTGTTCCATGGATAGCGTTATAACTTTTAACAGCATATTCATCAAACTCTATTGAACGATAGTGTTCAAAATCTGCACCTAAATCACGTAGTGCCATAGCTTGTGATCCAACACCGGAGAAAAGTTCGATCAACCTTATTGGCTTGTCCACGGATATGTACGGCATGGTCAAATCAAATATACTTAATTGCTCATTCATTCTCTTCCCTCATAATCTGCGCATACATCCGAATATTCCGTTTCCAGTGCGTATTACGCACTCACATCATTCGTGCATACCCACTCTCCGTTATCGTCTGTACGGTGGAATTTGCACGTTCCGCAACATTGTTCCATATCACACCTTCCTTTCTATTTCGTCTAAATCGCCCGATAGTACAAGTGCTGTTGCTTCAATCACAATGCTCATAATTGTCATATCAAGTTCGTCCCAGCTTATATGGTCTTTTGCTTTTCTCTGCCCAGCTGTTTTCTGCGTAGTCATTTGAATTAAGTCATATACATATTCCTTCAATGCCGATATGTTGGATTTCTGCCCTTTATCCATTAGAAATTTCCACATGGTATCTTTTATTGCATTTGCCGGGTTTTCCTTCATACCTACCTCCCTGTGCTTCCAAATCCACCGTCTCCACGTTCTGTTTCTGCGAACTTCTCAACCTGTGTGAACTCGCAATAGGCGCACGGCA
>ERZ1090879.1708-NODE-1710-length-11600-cov-13.712949_pt1 | contig 11600 bp, 22 predicted proteins | sample MGYA00478472_ERZ1090879 | MGnify/ENA primary metagenome ERZ1090879 (study PRJEB33644, sample SAMEA5815723) | chicken gut metagenome | biome: Chicken; feature: Gastrointestinal Tract; material: Caecum | place: Ireland | collected 2019-01-01 | study: A study of...
TCTACACTTCTAGCTTCGTCGGCAGCGTCAGATGTGTATAAGAGACAGACTTTCCACCTATCAAATTATACTACCCTACCCCTATTCGCCGTTTCTACGATTCATTTTCTTGATTATTTACTTTGTTTTTGAGAAAATAAAGTTCTTGACTTAACTGCAACTGTGTGGTATAATTGCCCTAGACTAGAACCGGAGGTGGAAATTATAGCCAGAACAAAACAACTAAACACCAAAGTTAAATATGGCAACACAGGATATTATATCAATGATTTAGGTGAAAACAAATCGCCACGTTTTGAATTATATCATATGCCAACTAAGACTGTCAAGACCAAAAGTGACAATCCATATGACTTTGATAAATACATGAATAAAATCTGGAAGGAAAGTGATTATGTTTACTAAATGGTTTAAAACTTTTATTATATCAAGAGACATAGCAAAACTAGAAGAATATAAAAATTCTCTACAACATTCTGTCTCGCACTTGGAATTTAGTAAAGATGAACTTGAGGCTCAAACAAATTTCCTAAAATCTGAACTAGATAGAATTACAAAAGAAATAAATCTTGCAAATGGCTACGCTGAACTAGAGAATTATGGAATCGCCTACGAGCCAAATAATCTATGCCTAGATGATATTGAGCAACAAATTCATGAAGTCTATAATGAAATTGCATTATTAACCAATATGAAAAATCTATATTATCTAACCACCCAATATAGACTTAATGATTCTTTACCAAGAGGAAGAAAACTGCAAGAAACTTATGGCGATAATTTAATATGCAGTTTTAACGCATATTTATCCAAAAAGCAGAAAACAGTAACTACAGCCAATTTGCAAAAGACAAAAGAACTATTAAAAAGTAAATTTAATCAATTTAACAATAAAGCATTTACTATTGGTGTTCAGTTAAATTCTGAATATCTTGATTTGTGTCTAAAGTTAATTCAACTTGAACTTGATAAGAAAATTGCTAAAGCACAAGAGCGCGAACGCCTAAAGAAAGAACGCCAACAGCTAAGAGAGCAAGAAAAATTATTGGCCGAAGCAGAAAAGGAAAAGAAACGGCTTGAAGAAGAAAAGAAAGCCATGAATCTTGCTTATGCTCGTGCTTTAACAGAAGCAGAAAGAGAAAAAATTATAGAGCAAATTGCCACTATCGATAAAAGAATTGGTGATATCGATTATAGAACTTCAAATCCTAAAGCTGGATGGCTTTATGTAATTGAATCTCCATCTTTACCTGGTTTAGTGAAGATTGGCTTGAGCCGCAGATTATCAGGGCCTTACGAGCGCGTAAAAGAACTGTCTGGCTCAAGCCTACCTGAACCTTTTCATATCAATGGATTTTGCTTTTCAGATAACGCTTTTGAACTTGAATCTGCTATGCACGAATGTTTTAAAAAAGAACGTGTCAATCCTAACAAGGAGTTCTTTAGAATTGCACCTAAAGAAGCAATTAAGGTATTAAAAGAAAAGTTTAAAATGGAAGTACATTATGTGGATGATTATGTAGAAGAAAATGAATAAATATTCTTTTTGACTTCTTGACTTTTTGAGTAAAATATGATATAATTGGAGTAAATCCAAAAGGAGGAAAGATATGCATCTTTATTTTTACGAAAGTCACATTAGTGGAATTTATACTTCTGAATACCCACTAGATGATAATTATTTGTATTGTAAACAATGCGAATGTTATGATACAGAAATTGGGTGTTTTAACTCTGCTATTGACGGCCTAAAAGGAATGTCAAATCATATTGAAATCCGTGGGTCTGGCGGTTATAGTTTAGAATATATTCTTGACCAATTAAAGTGTTTTGAAGATTGTCCAAGCTATGACGAAGCAGAAAAGATTTTATTACAACAAGAAATTGATTCTATGCTTAAAGGCGAAACTACTATAACCGTAAAATTAGAAGATGGTAATTTTTATACCGGATATCTTGTAAGTTGCAATTATTCAGAAGCAATCAACGATTATGTTTTACGATTCAAAGTAGAAAACACAAATAAATTTTGCGTAATAACGCTTGAGGATTATTACGAAGAAGTTGCAGAGTATGGGCTAGATTTGACAAAGGAGCAACCAAATTGACAGTTAAAGAACTATACAACCAATGCAAAGTGCAGTCTGCTCTAAAAGTTATGGATGCAAAGACAGGTTATATTTTATGCCGTAATTTTAATCCAAACAAACATTTAACTATTGGTGAATTTACTGTATCTGCACTTTGGGCTGATATTAGTGTTTCTAGTCAAGAATTTAGTAGATATATGACACCTGTATTATGTATTTATGCTTATAAATCTTGTGTAGGAAAGGAAAATAATAATGACTGAACAGCAAAAGAAAATTGCATTTAATATTGTAGTTAAATATGGCTTTTGTGGCGATTGCAGATGGATGCTTGATAGTAAACAATGCCATAAATGTGACTGTTATCAAAAGGCTGTAAAAATTATCAAGGAGGCACTTTTTGGTAATGAGACTAATTAACTCAAACTATCTATTTAAGCAAACTTGCAACACACCGTTATATGACAATCGAGATGAAGATATTTTTCTTGACTTAATTATGAATAGTAAAGAAATCGACCCAGTACATCATGCAGGAGGATGTTACTGCAAAGAATGTGAGCATAGTGAGCCAAATAATATGACACTTGAAGACACATATTGGTGTAACAATCATGCTAATGTAATGCCACTAAATGGGTTCTGTAGCGAAGGAAAGGTGATTGAAGAATAATGCCAAAGGTAATCGTAATCAATGGCTCTGGTGGCGTCGGCAAGAGTTCTTTCGTTTCCCTTTGCCATGAAATTGACCCACGAGTAATTGAAACATCTACTATTGACTTTGTAAAAGAAATTGCTTTACAAGCTGGATGGGATGGGATTAAGAATGCAGAAGGTCGCAGACTACTAAGCGACTTAAAAGATGCACTTGAAAGATATCATGACATTCCCAATAAAAAAGTTGATGAATTTATTCAATCTCATCCAGATAATATTATCTTTGTAAACGTGCGTGAGCCACATAATATTTATTATTATAAAGGCAAGTATAATGCTATTTCCATTCTTATGACCAATCCTAATGCTAAAGAAGTGTTAGGTAATCATGCAGACGCTAATGTTTTTGATTATGAATACTATGATTTTCATATCAATAACAAAGGCAGTATTGTAGAGCTAAAAGAAAAAGCTAAAATTTTTATGGAATATGTAAATAATCCCTTGACATTTTATGAATTTTATGATATAATTGACCTATCTTGACTGAAAGGAATATTTTTATGTATTATGTAAAATGCCCATGTGGTTTATCAGATGGCAATGATGACCTAGTAATTGCCACACAGTTAATTTCTAATGATTATCAAGGTGCAGAAATTATTGTTACAAAGGAATGTGATATTTGCAGACAAATTTATAAGATTAGTAAAAAGTATAAATTTGATTATGAAGAAATAATTTATTAACTGAAAGGACTTGATAAAATGCCGTCTGGCTCGTTGCCCCGATTGACTGAAACTCGTATTCTACATTATCTGAATCTTGCCCGTAATGCTTGTTATTATAGTGACTTCATGAAAGCTCGTCTTGGTGCTGTTCTTGTCTATAAAGGCAAAGTAATGTCTGTTGGTTGGAATAGTACCAAGACTAGCCCATTGCAAAAAGACCTAAATCGTCTTAGGGATTTCCCAATAGATTGTGGCGAAGCCCATCATACGCTTCATGCAGAAGTCGCTTGTCTCACTAAAGCACGAGATTTGGATATTGATTGGGGCCGAGCCAGTATTTTTGTTTATAGGGTTAAGAAAGATGGTAGTGCTGGTCTTTCTTATCCATGTAAAGGATGTATGGCTTTGATTAAAAGCATGGGAATTAAAAACATTTATTTTTCTACTGAAAACGGTTGGGGATATGAAAGGATAAATTGAATGGAAAAGTGTAATTACTGGGAAGAGAAGTATCAAATAATTGGATGGTATAATGCTCAAACTCCTATGTTATCCAAAAAACCAATTCAACGCTGTAATGGCACTAAAGAACGTGAAGAATGTTCTTGTAATGACAGTCCTGCAAAATGTGATTTCTACTCAAAAAGAGAAAGGAAGAAAAAGGAATGAACACTGCTGAGATGTGGCTGAAAGCTATTCAAGACGGTCATGTTTATGAGACTGTACCTAAAAACGAGAATGATTTTATTCTATATTATCAAAAAGATAAAGGGCTATTCGATGAAGACAATTATCCTTGTGGGCCAGAAACATGGAATTATTTCGATGACTTAATGAAAGACCAATGGAAGCAAAGTAATAATGTCCTAACCAAATCCGAAGCAGAGGCTAAGTTCAATATCAAGATTATAGGTGATTAAATGAGAGAAACGTGCGTTGAGCGTATCAGTGATGATAAATATACCAATATCTACACTGGTGAGCGTAAATTTATCAATGAACTAAACACCCTTAAAGAGCAATATCCAGAAGAAGTGATTATTGAGCATATCAATAGTGATGGCTCTATTTGTGCCAAAGTGCCTTATAATTGGTTCAAGTTTGTCAAACCACCTGTTAAACGTAATTTTACAGAAGAACAAAGACAAGCCGCAAGTGAAAGAATGAAAAAGGCCAGAGAAAACAAAAAGGAGAATAACTAATGGAAGTAATTGCAAAAACACTACCTCAAGCCTATCATCTAGCATTACTTGAGCTATACAAGTATGGTAGAACTGTACCTTGTCCCGACTATAGTCAATCCATACTAGAAGAATCAATGACAATGGTTGTAACCAATCCTGTAGCTGAACCTTGTATCTCTCGCATTTTTCCGGGTGGACATCACGAACTACAACAATATACTATGGAAATCTGCGACGGCATTCTTGATTTTATGATTGGCAAGGCCGATAACGTATGGGAATACACATATCACTCTCGCATTGGTAGTCAACTTGACTTTGTAATTAACGAACTACGTCGAAATCCCGAAAGCCGTAGAGCAGTAATTGATATCCGTGATAATCAAATCGACCAAAACAATACTCATCCTGCTTGCCTACAGCATATTCAATTTATGATTCGTGATAATATGGTTGAGATGTATGTTACTATGCGGTCTAACGATGCTTTTGAGGCGACTTTTATGAACGCCTTTGGTTTCATCGCCCTACAGAAGAAAGTGGCCGCAGAACTCAACGTAGAGGTTGGTAGATATGAACATCGGGCTAACAGCTTCCATGTTTATGAAAAGAATATGAAGCAATTTGAAAAGGCGATTGATAAGATTGTTGCTCTTGGCTATGATAGTGAAGAACTGACCTATGAATATGATGGCTTCTATGATGAACTGATGGAAGAAGAAGTACCTAATATCATGGCTATGGTTGATGAGCAAAAGAGAAAGTATGGTGTTGTATGAAAGATAGAGATATTGAAATTATGCGTGAGTTATGTGAAGAAATGGGCATTGAATGGGATGATGAAGCTGAAGGCATTAAAGTAAATGGTGAACCTATGGATGAATCAATGATTGACGATTTGTTTTTAGCTAATAATCCTTATATGTTAAAAGGAGAATGTAAAGATGGATGCTGTTAAATTCATCAATGAATATTTAAGGATATGTGAAACATATGGAAGTTGTGAAGGTTGCCCATTTTTGGAAGAATCATTTTCATGTGGATTAGACCATGACAATGCTGAAAAACTTGTTGCTGTGACAGAAAAGTGGTCACAAACCCATCCTCAAAAGACCATGATGCAGGATTTCTTTGAGAAGTTCCCCAATGCGCCTAAAGGCAAAGATGGGGAGCCAAAAACGTGCCCACAAAATTTAGGATATGGCGACTTTTGTTGTGGTGATGTTGATAATTGTAAAGAATGTTGGAGTCGTCTATTGGAGGAATAACTATGCTATTACTATCAATGCTATTCTGTCATATCGTAGATGACTATTATCTACAAGGTTGGCTTGCTTCTGCAAAGCAAAAGAAATATTGGCAAGAGTTACCTGAATACAAAGATATGTATAAGCATGATTATATTGTCGCACTAATTATGCACTCTATGAGTTGGGCGTTTATGATTATGTTGCCTATTTCGATTGTGAATAGGTTTGATGTTGGCAATACTTTCTTCGCGTGTTATCTTATGAATGTTTTAGTTCATGCTTATGTAGATAATGCTAAAGCGAATTGGAAAGTAATCAATTTAGTGCAAGACCAATTATTTCATATTGCTCAAATTGTAATGACTTGGCTTGGATTGGTGGTATTGGTATGAAAGGAAGATAACAATGTTTAAATTTTTCAAAAGAAAATATGGGTATCCAGAATGTGATTATCTTAACAATGCCATTAGATTTCTTTTAGAAGATATCGAACATAAAAAGACTGTTACTGCTATTGAAGAAATTTGTTATGCTTTAGCAGCAATGGATGGATATGTTTATGATGATTTAAAAGTAACATTAAAAGAAAAAGGTATTTTTAATTTTGATTGATAAAACGAGACCCAGGGATGTTGAGTCCTTGGGTCTTTTGTTTGTGTTATTTATTTTCTTCTTCACCCTTATATATCTTATCTAATTCTTCTTTAAAGCTAATTGGTGGATTCATAGCTATATTTAATTCTATAAATTTCTTTCTATCTATATTAGTAGAATAGTCTAAACTTGATATTGTAAGTGCCTTTCTACATACTTCTTCATTGATATGTGTGGTGGCTTGTAACTCACTACAAAGTTCTTGAAGCCGTTCTCTAATTTTTGGAACCGTAGGAGGACTCAGGACTTTAACTATTTTTAAATTATCATATTGATAATTAAAACGTTGCCCAACAAGTTCTTTAATTCTTTTTTCAAATGCTGTCCAAACATAATTTGGAACCCAATATTTGCCTTGCTTTTTATTTTCTTCTTCTAGGTCTGGTAATAATTCTCCATCATTATACTTGCCCCAATCTTCTGGCAAGATTTCTTCAACAGCTTGATTATATATTTCTTGGCAAATTTTTTCTGTTTGACTTTCTTTTGGAACATCTAGCGTTAATGTATATTCACGTTGTCCAACAATCTTTTTCTTGTATAGCCTAAAGCCCTCGCTATACATAACTGTTTTTCTAGTAGCCATGCTTTTAATTCGGCGTTCTGTCCATTGAGTTAAAACCCGATATAGGATTTCACTCATTTTAGGCATGAAATCATATTCTTCACCTAGCATATTCATTTGGGCTTGATTCATGGCGAATGAGAAATTGTCATTAACTTCTTTGAACAGTTTTAGCATATCCATTTTAGATAGATATAATGATTTACCACCATTATCTAAAAAGGCTTGAAATAAAGCTGCTTCAAACATAAGTTGAAATTTATTATGCCCATCAAGTTCGCCAAGTATTTTGATTTCTTCTGAATAGACTTCTTTTACCAAATAGCGTGTTGGTTTTTCTAGCTTGATAAGGTCGCAGTATACCAATAAATCCTTTAGCTGTGATTGTTTTGCATTTCCTGCCTTAACAGCAATGCCAAGAGATTCACATAATTGTTTGTATTTAAGTTCTTGACCTTCTATTTCTTTTAGTTTGTCGATTATTTTCATTATTTACCTCCTTAATTTTTGACCAATTTGATGAAACTGGTGTTTCTTTATTATTTTCATTTTTGACCAACAACTGTGTATCTTTATATATAAACTAATATTCAGAAGATGGTCAAAAATATTTTTTGAGACAGTTTTTCACTATCTCTCTATTATTATACCATAAAATTATCAAAATGTCAAGTACTATTTTTGAAATTTTTAATATTTTTATTTTTGGTCAGTCAAGATGTAGTTTAAGGGGGTAAGGAGAAGTGTCTGGGAATGGGTGAAGATAGATGGTGAAAAAAGGATAGGAAAAGTTAAGTGGATTAGGCGGTTGTTTGTTGGGAGTGCTACAAAAATTTTTTATTTGTACAAAATAAACAAAATCCATAACCCACCCCCGGTAGTTTTTGTGCAATGTGACAGTATCCATACGATAATAAGGGTTATCGGACGGTAAAAAACGCGAAAAACTTTGCCTCTGTTGGGAAAATTGTGGATAAATTACTATCTAATAAATGGGACAGTTGTCCTATATATACGCGAAAACGTCAAGTTTCTATCACAAAAGTTCCCAATTCTCCACTTTTCACCCATTTTCCCATACTTTTACTATCATAAAGTTCTATTTTCTCCATATTTTTCCCATTCCCATCATTTACCATCCTGCATCTTATCTCCATCCACATCCACACTATTCATCATATACATTCATATTCATTCCATCATTTACCAATTTCATATCCATTTAACCCTGTTTCTAACTTTCTATCCTTGAATTTCCATGTTTTGCCCTGTATATCCTGTATAATGAAACTGTATAAAACTTGTATAACGGAATAAAATTGAATCGAGTATAAACATACTGGCCCATACAAAAACCGCTTAAAACGCTCCACGGGCCTCACAAGGGCAATCCACAATACAAAAACAATTTCCTTATTTTTATCCACCACACACGGACATATAATATATATTATAATGTATATCTGTTGTTGTCATTTTGCACAAGTCAAGGCCGTGTAATTTGTGCAATATTACCACTTGCAATTAGCATTGATCATGATATAATAAGCACACAGCCAAACAAACAACAACATATACAGACTATAGGAGGACGTAACATGTACCAAATTATAGATCGTGTAAACAATACTGTATTATGTCAATCTCCTATCGAGTCCATCGCCCGTGATTTATGGCGGTGGTGGAGAGATAGGCTAGACAACGTGGGAGTCCAGTATAGAGCCGTCTGAGCGGCTTAAAACAGGCTTTAGGCTCAGAGCGTCAAGGGGTTTCGGCCCCTTGGGTAGCACAAAAAAAGATTTTAAAAATCTCAAGAAAGTGCTTGACAAGTCCATGATGCTATGGTAAAATTAGTAACGTAAAGACAAGGACAAAACCCGCGCCCCTTGTCTGGTGTTGTGAAATAGCGTTGACCCCTTGATTGTGTACCTTGAAAACTAAATACTTTTAAAGGCCACGAGCAGATATTAGAGACACATTATAGCCGCCCTTAGATATGATATGGAGGGCGATTTTATGAAACTGGAAAATATTAGACGGTCAATCACCATTGAAGGCTACAAATTTACGCCGAAAGCAATTAAAAGATGCAGAATCGTTTTTATCGGCACTGCTGAAGAGTGTGATGCATACGCCGAAAGACTAGATGCCGAAAACGGTACAGACAGCGCTTTTGTCGGGTGCCTGGGAGATTACAATATCCGAGAAGATGGGCTTTCTTTCCGTGGTGCATGGCACACAATTCCGGCACTTAAGAATATTTATTTTGTTGAGTACTGAGCGTAAACCACTACAAGGGCGGCTATAATGTAATTTTTTGGAGGTATTTATTATGAAGTACAAAACCACTCGCAAGGCCGTTGTTTCCGGTTCTTCCTGCACCGGATATAGAGGGATGCCGGGACGCAGGGCAAACAATGTCCGCAAGTATGAGGAGGCCGCACGGGATGCGGCGGAGCGTCTGGACTGGAGAGAGGCGGAGGCAGAGATCGAGCGGCTCTTAGCTGAGTTTTGCGCTCAGGCATGACCCGGCAAGACCGGGAGAAAGGATGGATCATAATGGAGCGTACAGAGTACAAGGGATATATCATTGACGTTAATAACCTGGGGCGGCCTTATATTTATAACACCGCGAGCCCATATAGTGAGGACAGCGATCATATCATAGTATACGCTGATACACTAGTCCAGTGCAAAGCGATCATTGATGCCCGTATCCAGTACGGAGCGGACATCCGTCACTATATCGACATTAGCTAACGCTTGCAAAGGGTTTCTAACTTTCCACCTGTTTTCTGAAGGGTTTTCAGGTCAAAAAAGCCCTATTCCATAACTTTTTTTGTAAAGGTGGTATTTTTATGTCAACTGATTCTGTCATGGTTTACAACTGGGCCGGCATTGAAAAGACAATTGAACTTGTAAAGGCTTTCCCGTGGGGCCGTAAACTCAAGAAAGCGGAGTATTTTTCCGACGCTTGCGAAATGGTCAAACTGTTTGAGACTGTCAATGAGACAATTAATCATCCTTTTGCTTGTGATCCCTGGTATGCTGAGGAGTACCGCAGAAAAGCATATGCGGGAACGTGGACGCTCAAGGAACTGAAGGAAGCCCGGAAAAATTGTGAATTGCATATCAAATCTGAAGTAAAATCCCTTGCTAATGGAATCAAGGCCGGGGCTTATGAATGTACGTTTAACTTTTAACCAACGGTCTAGGCAAGTCGGAAAACTGCCTATTTCCTATATCTATGGAGGGTTTTTGTTATGACGTTCTGTATTGTTGCCGGGTTCTATCTGGCGGTTTTTGCCGCTTGTGGGTATTTGTTGTTCAACGGCCTTTTGTATGCCGTGTATCGCCTTGATGGAGGACGTCTGTCTTTTATGTCGTGGGCCAAGGCTTGCGACGCTGCCCACGGTTCACACTAATAATCAATCTTTCCCCTGTTGGATACGTCCAGCAGGGGAATTTTTATGTCTATTTACAGGCCGTTCCTAGGGCCGCTGCACGGCGTTTAATGGCAGGGTAATACAAGGATACCCCTTGACCGTTTGCCGTTCCTAGGGCCTTCACGGGGCTAACAGAGGGTGTAAAGGTCTATACCTTGACATTTGTGCAATATGACGAAGCCACACAAAAAAATGGTAAAATATGGCAAAAATGGCATTTTATGAAAATGGTAAAAAAATGGAAAAACTTTAATTGATTAAAACAAAAAATTTTCCCAAAAATTTCCTGCACACGTTACGCGTTTACATTTTTGTCAAAATTTCCCAGCTAATATATATAGATATATATGTAAGTATATACATATAGTTATTATCTTTTCGCCGTGCGCTTGCCTGTTTATCGTGCGTCTGTCGCGCCTTGTGTGGCGTTCTGTGACGTGTTTCCATCGCCCTACATCTGTTGCCCTGTTGCCATGTTTCGCCGCTTGTGGCTTGTCTATGGGGCTGATAGCATGGTTCTGTAACTTGTGCTTGTGCGCTTATGCTCTTGTATCCTTGTGGTCTTTGTTTGTCCTGTCTGCACATTGCCACTGTTTTACTGTCTGCTGTTCCTGCTTTTTCCCTGCACCCATTACACTTTCTAGCTCATGCCTTTTTCTGCCTTGTGTTTGTCATACCCTCAGTTCTTCGTTATCGCCTTTTTGTTTTGTCCATGTGCTTTACCTTTGCTTTTCTTTTTGGCTTGTTTGCGTTCGTTTATAGGCCTGTCATATATGGTTATAAAGTTTATTTGTTTATGGGTTTATTGATTCATAAATTCATTCACATAATTTATATAAATATCTATATATCAATATAATATTATCTATATGTATCTGTGTATCTATCTGCATACCCATATACATATAACATATCTATTCACATTATCTATAATTCTGTATATTTATCCATCCATTCATCCATCTATCAATCTATAAATCCATACAAAATTCCAACATTATATCCATAAATCTATCTATATAC
>ERZ1090879.1709-NODE-1711-length-11599-cov-5.772263_pt1 | contig 11599 bp, 10 predicted proteins | sample MGYA00478472_ERZ1090879 | MGnify/ENA primary metagenome ERZ1090879 (study PRJEB33644, sample SAMEA5815723) | chicken gut metagenome | biome: Chicken; feature: Gastrointestinal Tract; material: Caecum | place: Ireland | collected 2019-01-01 | study: A study of...
GTCCGAGAGCGTTACGCTGTCTTCGATGCGGATACCGAAGTCGCCCTCGAAATAAACGCCCGGCTCGTCGGAGAATACCATGCCGTTTTTTAAAACGTCAGAAGACTTAGGCGCAAGACGGGGAAATTCGTGAATGTTTATGCCGATGCCGTGACCCAGGGAATGGGTGAAATATTTATCGAGCCCGCCCTCTTTTAATACGTTGCGCGCGATTGCGTCTGCCTCGGCGCCCGTCATGCCGTCGCATATCTTTTCCTTTGCCGCCATGTGCGCCTCGAGAACTTTTGCGTACGCCTTTTTGAAATCTTCGTGCTTTTTATCGTCGCCGAAGAGGAACGTGCGGGTGCAGTCGGAGCAATAACCGCCCCACTTGCAGCCGAAGTCCATGAGAATTATGTCGCCGTGCCTGAGGGTGCGGAAGCCCGTTTCGTGATGGGGAACGGAGCTGCCCTCGCCGAACGCCATGATAGTTTCGAACGACGTGCCGCTCGCGCCGAATTTGCGCATGCGGTATTCGAGCTCCGCGGCGGCGTCGTTTTCGGTCATGCCCTCTTTGAACGCGCCGAGCATGTCCTCAAATGCCTTATCGGCAATTTCGCACGCCTTTTTTATAGCGGCGAGCTCGCCATCGTCCTTTACGCCCATCTCCGCGGTGAAAGCCGCGGTACAGTCGGTAACCTCTACCACCTTTTTGGAGAGCGCGATATATTCGTCGGCGGTTATGCGCGAGAGCGCCGCCGCCACCCTGCCGCTGCCCTCGACAAGCGAAAGATAGCCCGCGCGGGGAGGCTCTTTAACCCCAATCCCCGTGCCCGAGAGCGCCGCCGAAGCGGCTTCGAGATAGCGCGCGTCGGTGTAGAACGTGGCGCCGTTTTCGTCGACGAGCACAAGCCCGTCGGAACTTGCAAAGCCCGTTAAATAAAACCTTAAATCGGGCGCCGTTACGATGAGCTTGTCGGCGCCTGTTGCGTTAAAAATTTTTTTTGACCTTTCAATAAGCATTTGTATCGCCCCCTGCCGCAATTTAACACGGCTTTAAGAGCGTGGAATCTGCGCCCTTTAAAGCGGGCGCAGAAGCCGCGTTGATTCTTTTTTAATTATTTTAGCAAAATAAGGAAGATATGTCAAACCTTATTATAAATAAGGTGTTCCCGAATTGCGTGTAATTAAAATATCTGCACCACAGCGTCATACTGAGCGGAGCAGGGTGAAACCCTGCGCAGTCGAATGTATCCGCTTCGATTATTACACGATAAGATGTTTCGACTCCATTCGCTATGCTCATTTCGCTCAACATGACAGGGGATGGACAATAATTAAGCGCCGACCGAATTATAAATTGCTTTCATTGCGCGTGCGTCCTCGGCCTGAGTACCGTCGGACTCGCTGACAATGTAGGGCTCGAGTTTAAGCTGTTTGAGCGCGACTGCGAGCGGCCCGAATTCGGGGCCGTAGACCTCGTCGGCGAAAGTCAGATGCTTTATCTCGCCCTTGCCTCCGTACATTATCTTTGAAAAATGCACGTGGAAGTTTTTTACCCTGTCGAACCCGAGTTCGGAAATCATATATTCGAGGCGGGACTTATAGTCGTCGACCGTCTTTAAACTGCCCTGTTCGCGGGCGTTGAGATGACCGAAATCGACGCAGGGGACAAAAACGGGGTCGATTTTGCACAGACGAACCACCTCTTCGAGCGTACCTATCTGCGCGAGCTTGCCCATAACCTCGGGGCAGAAATACAAATCTTCGTACCCGTTGAGGTAGATATAGTCGCGCAGAACTTTGAGCCGCTCTTCGGTGAGGGCGACGGCGTCTTCACGCGTTGCCTTGCCCTGCGCGGCAGGGTGAAATACAAGCCGCTTGCCGCCGAAAAGCTTTAAAAACTTTGCGCTGTCGAGCACATAGCCGTACGACTTCTGCGCCGCCTCGTCGGCGGGGTTGGCGAAGTTGATGAAGTAGGGCGCGTGCACCGAAATTTCGACGCCCTCTTCCCTGAATGCCTCGCCTATCGAAACCGCCTTGGCCTCCGACATGTTCACACCCCTGCCGAAGGAGTATTCAAAGCAGTCGAGCCCGAAATCTCTGACGTATTTCGCCGCCTGCTCGGTATGTTTATAGCCCATTGCGTAAAAACTTTCGCTGTTGCCGCTGGGACCGAATTTTATCATCTTGCTCCTTTTCTGCGCGAAGCCTTGCCGCGACCCTTTCTGCGGCTCTTGTTCTTGCGGGGCGCCGCCTCGCTTCCGGCCGAATCTTCTGATTCCTCTTCCGTCGCCTCCGCTTCTTCGGCTTCACCCTCTTCTTCTGCGGGTTCTTCCGCATCTTCTGCGGGTTCTTCCGCATCTTCTGCGGTTACCCCGACAGATTCAACGTCGACTTCCTCCGTCGAAGGCTCCTCGGCGAGAACTTCCTCAACGACTTCGGGAGCAGGCTCCTCTGCGGGAACTTCCTCAACGACTTCGGGCGCGGGTTCCTCAACGGGAGTTTCCTCAGCAACTTCGAGTGCGGATTCCTCAACGGGAGTTTCCGGTTCTTCTGCCTCGGGCTGCTCCGCAACCTCAGGCTGTTCGGGTAATTCCTTAACTTCACCCTCGAAAACTTCTTCGACGAGCTTTTCTATCGTCTCCTCTTCGGAAGGAGCTTCGGTAACGGCAATCTCGTCCTCGGGAGCAGGCTGTTCAGGCTCTTCTTCCTTATCGGAGAAAAGTTCTGCGGCAACCTCTTCGGCGGCCTCCGCAGCCTCATCGGAAACTTCCCCGGTAACTTCGGGAGCAGGCTCCTCGGCGGGAATTTCCTCAGCAACTTCGGGAGCGGGCTCCTCGGCGGGAACTTCCTCAATTACTTCGGGTGCAGGGTCCTCAACAGGAGTTTCCTCAACGGTTTCAGGAGCAGGTTCCTCTGCGGGGGATTCCTCAGCAACTTCGGAAACAGGCTCCTCTGCGGGAACTTCCCCGGCTACTTCTGCTGCGGGTGTTTCGGCAGCCGCAACTTCCTCAGCCGCGGGAGTTTCAACGCTCTCTGCCGCAACTTCGGGAGCAGGCTCCTCAACGGGAGTTTCCGCCGCAACTTCGGCAGCGGGCGCGGAAACTTCGACCTCTTCGGCGGACGCGTCGGGTTCGCCGACCTTGGTCGCGTCGGAGGCAATCTGCGCTTTGAGCTCATCTGCGTTTTCAAACTTCTTTATGCCGCGTATGTAATTGAGGAATTTTACGGTGAGCGTTTTGCCGTAAAGATTTTCGTTTAAGCCCTCGAAGTAAGCTTCGAGAACTATGGCGTCCTCGCCGAACGTGGGACGGGGTCCGCAGTTGGCGACGCCTTTATATACAGTGCCGTCGATTTCGGCCTCTACGCCGTAGACGCCGGGCGCGACGAGCACCTTGTTTGCAGGATAAACTATGTTTGCGGTGGGGAAGCCGAGCACGCTTGCGCCCCTGCCGTGCCCCTCGCACACTTCCCCGCTTACGAAATATTCTCTGCCGAGAAGTTCGTTTGCCTTTTGTATCTTCCCCTCTTCGAGATACTGTTTGATGAGCGTGGTGCTCACCTTTTCGCCGTCTATCATAACGTCTTTGACGGGCATATACCACACGGCATTGTCCTCGTCTTCGGCGTACTTTTTGAGCGTGGACGACTTACCTTTCGCGCCCGCGCCGAAGCGGAAATCTTTTCCGCTCATATACCCCTTGATATTGATTTTTTCTTCGAGAATGTTTAAAAATTCGGCGGGGGTAGTTTTTTTGAATTCGTCGTTATAGTCGATTTTAAGCACAAATTTGGCGTTGTAGCCCGAGAGAAAAGCAAGCCTTTCTTCAAAAGTATAAACCTGCCTGCCGCCCTTACCGTTCCCGAACATCATTACGCCGAGGTCGAGTCCGTTTATCTTTGCCTGCAATTTTGCCTTTTTTAAAAGTTCTGCATGTCCCACATGGACGGCATCGAAACAGCCGAGCACCACGAGAGCGGGGAAATTGTATTCGTCTTTGTTGTAGTTGACAATTTCTAGCATAATTTTAACCTCGATTTTAAAGTTTTGCCGTCCGAGAGGCCCACTCCGTAGAACGAACCGTCGGAACGATAGACACTGTACTGCCCGTCGGCGAGTCCGCAATTTACGGGAACGCCGTTGAGGTATAACTTTTCTTCCCCCGCCGAAAGAGTTATGGCGGGATAGGGCAGAACGGAGTCTGCGGGTATTAAAGAGCCAAATATGTTGTCGCGGGTAAGGAGCCGCGTTTCAACCGAATTTTCTATTTTAAAATCACCGCTCATCGTACGGCAAAGCGCGTTCATTGCGGCATATGTGCCCATCAATGCGGCGAGGTCGCGCCCGAGCGAACGGATATAGGTGCCGCCGCCGCACTCGATTTCAAAGCGGAAAACCCGCTCCGACACGCGGCATAAAAGTTTGAATTCGCCAACGCTGACCTTTTTGGGCGGAAGCGAAAACTGCTTGCCCTCGCGCGCGAGTTTGTAGCCGCGCACGCCGTTAACGCTCTTGGCGCTGTAATTGGGCGGAACCTGCATAAGCTCGCCCGTAAGGTACGGCAAAGCCGCCTCTATCTCCTCTTGGCGGGGAACTTTGCCGCCGCTCTTTATAACTTCGCCCGTGGTATCGAGAGTATCGGTATCGATTCCGAAGGTGAACTCGGCGACATAGCGCTTGCGCTTGGTCAAAAAATATTCGAAAAGGCGGGTGGCGTTGCCGACGGCTACCGGAAGGACGCCCGACGCCATGGGGTCGAGGGTGCCGAGGTGGCCGCACGAAAGATTTGTGAGCCTCTTTATTATTGCAACCTCGCGCGCGGACGATACGCCCTGCGCCTTATTTACGTTGATAAAGCCCGATACGGGGCGCTGTGTATCGCTCATATGTGCTGGTATACGGCGTAGGTGAGCCGTTCGACAACCTCTTCGTATTCGCCGAAGAGCATACAGCCGCTGGCAAGGACGTGCCCGCCGCCGCCGAAAGTTGAGGCGACCGCGTTTACGTCGGCGCGTTTGCTGCGGAGCGACGCTTTGTACTGCCCCTTTTTCATCTCGAGGAGAGCTATTGAGACCTCCACCCCGTCAATCGTGAGCGGATAGTCGACAAAGCCCTCGGTCATGCTCCTGTTTGCTCCCGTTTCGTCTAACGCGGACTGCGTTACGAGAATGAAGGCAAGCCTGTCTTCGAGAGCAAAGCGCATGGTTGCAAGCGTGCGGGAAAAGAGCAGGGCGCGCGCCTTTTTCTGGCGGGAGAACATTTCGTAATTAATCTTGTTTACGTCGGCGCCCGCCGCGCGAAGGTCGGCGGCAACCGAAAACGTGTGCGCGGTTACGTCGCTGTGGGTGAAAGTGCCGCTGTCGGTTATAAGCCCGAGCATGAGCGCGTTTGCAACCCGTTCGGAGATTGCAAGCCCCGCCGCCCTGATGACTTCGGGCATTATTTCGCACGTGGCGGAACATACGCGCACGCAGTTGTATTTTGCGTAGCCCTTGTTGGATACGTGGTGGTCGATATTCACCGTATCGCCTTTAAACCGCGAATATGCGTGCCCGAATTCGCCCATGCGCGCGATGTCGGCGCAGTCGACGGCGATATATAAATCGTAATCTGAACCCGTAAGCGAGGTGCATACCTCGGCCATCTCGGGGATGAAGAAAAATTTTTCGGGCGGGGCGTCCTCGCAGACGAAATCTGCCGTTTTGCCTGCCGCGCGCATCGCAAGGCACAGCGCAAGTCCGCTGCCGAGGGCGTCGCCGTCGGGGCGGGCGTGGCAGAATATTGCCGCTTTTTGCGCCTTTTTGATGCGTGCGGCCACAGCCGCAACAGAATTTTCAGTCGTCATCTTCGCTCTTTACGTCCAGTTTGTTCAATATTTCGTCGATATGCGCGCCGTATTCCATGCTGCCGTCGAGAATGAACGAGAGCGCGGGAACGGTGCGTATGCGGAGCATACCCGAAAGTTCGTGGCGGATAAAGCCCGCGTTTTCCTTTATTATTTCAAAGGAGGCGAGCTGTTTTTCTTCGGGCTTGTCGTATATGCTCACGTAAATTTTAGCCGTTTTGAGATCGGGCGCGACGTCGGCGCCCGTTACGCTTATTATGGCAGAGAGCTGAGGATACCTGTCGCGCAGTTTGCGCGAAATTATTTCGGATATAGCCTTCTGGAACTCGCTGCCCAGGCGTTCTCCCCTTAAACCTTTCATATTGTAGTCCTCTTTTTTATTTGAAAAAAGTTTACTCCTGATGCCGATGTTTGGAAAATAGTCGCGTGAAAGACAAGGAGCGTGCGGAATGGTGTGAAGGAGCTTACTTTGACGTAAGTGACTGAACACACCCGTAAGCGCGACACAGTATTTCACGATGAATATTTTTCAAACTCATGTGCGGGGAACTTCCTGTATAAGATAACACTCTATAATATCGCCAATCTTTATGTCGTTGAAACCTTCGATTGAGCAGCCGCACTCGAAGCCCGCGCGCACTTCCTTGACGTCGTCCTTGAAGCGTTTGAGCTGCTGGACGTTGCCCTCTACGACGAGCACGTCGTCGCGGTATATGCGGAGTTTGCCGCCGCGGACAATTTTGCCGTCGAGCACGTAGCAGCCTGCGACGTTGCCCACGCCCGTAATTTTGAATACCTGGCGGACTTCGCACTTGCCCATGTAAACTTCCTGATACTTGGGCGCAATCATACCCTTCAGGGCGCCCTCCACGTCGTCGAGGAGGTCGTATATTATGCGGTAGGTGCGCACGTCGACTTTGCTGCGCTCTGCAAGCGCCTTCGCCTTGGCGTCGGGACGCACGTTGAACGCGAGAATTATCGCATTTGAGGAATCGGCGAGCATTACGTCGCTCTCGGTTACGGCGCCTGCGCCGCTGTGAATTACTTTAACCTGAACTTCTTCGTTGGAGAGTTTTACGACGGACTGCTTTACAGCCTCCACCGAGCCCTGGACGTCGCCCTTTATTATGAGGTTGAGCGTTTTCATGTTGCCTTCGGCAATCTTGCCGAATACTTCGTCGAGGGTAATCTTCGAGGTCTGCTGAACGCGCGCCTCGCTCTCCTTTCTCTTCCTCTCCTCTATGACCTGCTTCATCAGCTCCTGCGATACGGCGTATATCGAATCGCCCGCATTGGGAACTTCTTCAAAGCCGAGAACGGATACCGCCGTGGAAGGCCCGGCAGATTTTACCTGCCTGCCCTTGTCGTCTATCATGGCGCGCACGCGGCCCGTTACCATGCCGGAGATGATGTTGTCGCCGGTGTGGAGGGTGCCGTTCTGCACGAGAACGCTCGCCATGGGGCCCATGCCCTTATCGAGCTTAGCCTCTATTATGGTGCCGCGCGCCTCCCTGTCGGGGTTGGCGAGCAGCTCCTTCATCTCTGCGACGAGGAGAATATTTTCGAGCAGGTTATCTATGCCCTCGCCCGTCTTTGCGGATACGGGGCAGACTATCGTGTCGCCGCCCCACTCTTCGGGAACGAGACCGTAGTTAGTCAAATCCTGTTTTACTTTGTTTATGTCGGCGCCCTGTTTATCCATCTTGTTTACGGCGACGATTATGGTTACGCCAGCGGCTTTGGCGTGGTTTATCGCCTCTACCGTCTGCGGCATTATGCCGTCGTCGGCGGCAACGACGAGGATTACTATATCGGTAACCTGCGCGCCGCGCGCCCTCATCGCCGTGAACGCCTCGTGTCCGGGCGTATCGAGGAAGGTTATCTTTTTATCGCCCACCGAAACGGAATAGGCGCCTATGTGCTGGGTGATGCCGCCCGCCTCGCCCTCGGTGACCTTGGTCTTTCTTATATAGTCCAGAAGGGAAGTCTTGCCGTGGTCTACGTGACCCATTACGGTTACGACGGGTGCGCGGGGAACGAGACTTTCAATCTCCTCCACCGTGTCGGCCTGTTTTTCAATCAGCTTTTCTTCGGCCGTCTTTTCGGGCTTATATTCGAGCTCTATGCCGAGGTCGGCGGCAATCATGAACGCCGTTTCGTAGTCGATAGAGCCGTTTACAGTCGTAATCACGCCCTCCTTGAAGAGGCGCTTGGTTATCTCAACGGCGGTGACGCCGAGTTTTTCGGAAAGCACCTTGATGGGGATATTGTCGGTAGTTACGACGGCGTGGTCAATCTTTACCTTTTCAACGACCTGCTTTGCCGCCTTTTTGGTGCGCGCTTTGCGGTATACGCCCCTCTCGTCGTCGAAGTCCTCCACGCTCGCGCCCTGCTGCTTTATGAGCGAGCGCTTGTTTAAAGGCTTTTTCTCCTTTTCGATATAAGTCCTGTCGCCCTTCTTTTTATCGGGCCCGAAGTTCTTGCCTGCCTTAGCCGCGGGAGCGGGAGCGGCAGGCCTTACGCCTGCGGGGCGCGGAGGCATTCCGGGACGGCTTGCGCCGAACTGACCTGCGGGGCGCTGCGCGCCGCCCTGACGGGGCTGCTGGCCGGGGCGGGGAGGACGGGAATCCCTGTTTACGAACGTTCTGTTATCGCCCTGCCTTGCGGGTCTGCCGGAGGTGGAACCCGAAACTGAGGCTGCGGGACGTTGCTGGGGCGAACGGGGAGCGTTTTCCTGCCTGCGGGGAGCCTGCGCCGCTGTAGCGGCGGGCTTTGCCTGGGGCTGAGATTTTGCCGCGGGTGCGGGAGCCTCCGCCTTTTCGGGGGCAGGCTTTTCGGCGGGCTTTTCCTCCGCCTTTTCGGGAGCGGGAGAAGGCGCGGGCGCAGGCTGCGCCTTTGCCGCGGGCTTTTCTTCAACCTTTTGGGGAGCGGGCTGTTCTGCGGGCTTCTCTTCGGCTTTTTTCGCCGCTTTTTCCTTCTCCGCCTGCTCCTTTTCAGCCATTTCCCTTTCGGCCTTTTCAGCCTTTTCGGCTCTCTCCTTTTCGGCCTGCTCCAAAGCTATGCGTTCCTCTTCCTGCTTTTTCGCAGCCTGGATAGCGCTCTCCATATCGGACAGCTTTTTAAGAATCTCCGACACCCGCTTTTCGGATGCGCCGACCTTTTTACCCAGCTCGGACAGAGTCCCGCCGGATACCAGCTTCCCTATATTTTCAGCGTTCTCGTATTTGTTTGCCATATATCAGTTTATGCCTCCAGCATATATTTCAAAAGTTTCGTCTGCGGCGGAAATTATTGCCTTTGCAAGCTGCATATCGGTTACCGCCGCTATCTTGCAGCCCGGCTTGTGCACGGCGTTTTCAAGCCCCGAATTGCAGACCATGAGCGGGCAGTAGTGCCTGCGCGCGAACTTCTGCGCGAGTTTGAATGCGTTTTGCGAAGCCGTGGAACATACTATTATGAGGTAAACGCCCCTTTTAAGGCAGTCTACCGCGCCCGTGCCGAGCGTTATTTTGCGGGCGCGCAGGCAGAAGCCTATGTAACTTTCTGCCTTAGCTCTCTTTTCCAAAGTACTCCTCCTCTATGCGCGAATACACCTCCGCGGGCACCTCGCACGAGAATACTCTGTTCAAAAGCCGCTGCTTTTTAAGTTTTTTCACGCAGTCGGGATTGTTGCATATATAGGCGCCGCGCCCCGATGCCTTCGAGGAGAAATCGATGAATATTTCGCCCTGCGCGTTTTTTACTATGCGCAGCATATCCCTCTTTTCTTTGAGTTCGCGGCAGGCGACGCACATTCTTAAAGGTATTTTTTTAGTCTTGGGCATCTTCCTTTGCGGCGGGTTCTTCGCCTTCTACCTCCTCGGAGGGAGCAAGCCCCATCTTTTCTGCCGCGCTGCGGCTCTTTACGTCTATCTTCCAGCCCGTAAGCCTTACCGCGAGGCGCGCGTTCTGTCCGTCCTTGCCTATCGCGAGCGAGAGCTTGTCGTCGGGAACGACGGCCATGGCCGTCTTTTCGCCGTCGAGCTGGGTGACGGAGAGCACCTTTGCGGGCGAGAGCGCCTTTGCTATGAATTCAAGCGGGTCTTCGCTCCAGGGGATAATGTCAATCTTCTCGCCGCCGAGTTCGGCAACGACTGCATTTACCCTTGCGCCCTTGTTGCCCACGCACGCGCCGATTGCGTCGACGCGGGGGTCTTCGGAATAAATTGCCATCTTCGTGCGGGAGCCCGCCTCGCGGCTGACTTCCTTTATAACGACGGTGCCCTGCTTGATTTCGGGAACTTCCTCCTCGAACAGTTTTCTCACGAGCCCGGGGGAGGTACGGCTTACGAGCACCTGCGCGCCGTTGTAGCCGCTCTTTACCTTTTTGACGAACACCTTAACTTTATCGTTCACGTTATAAACTTCGCCGGGCACCTGGTCGGAGGGCAGAAGCACGCCCTCAATCTGACCCTTGCCGAGGTCGAGGTAAACGTTTTTGACGTCCTTTTTGCGGACAACTCCCACGAGGAGCTCGCCCTCTTTGTCGGCAAACTCGCTCATGGCGGCGTCGCGCTCGGTTTCGTGAATCTTTTGCAGAATTACCTGCTTGGCCGTCTGCGCGGCGATGCGCGAGAAATCTTTGGGGACGAACTTTTCGGTAAGCTTGTCGCCGACCTTTGCCGTCTTCTTAATCGCGCGGGCATCCTCCAAAGAAATTTCCTTTTCGCGGTCAACGACTTCGTCGACAACCGTCCTCACGGTGTAGAAGTCGAGCGTGCCTTTTTCGGGATTGAGCTTTATTTCAACCGCGCCCACGGCGCCCGCATACTGTTTTTTGCATGCCGATATGAGGGCATTTTCCAGAGCCTCTAAAAACACTTCTTTGGGAATGCCCTTCTCTTTTTCCAAGTCATCAAGCGCCAAGAAAAAATCTTTGTTAGTCATTTTTTAATCTCCTGAGAATAAATATTCACAAATTTTTCGCCCTTGCGGAGTGCGAAAAATTTCGTGAGGTTGAGAAACCATGTTTCTCTGGCGGCATTTTTAAGTGCCCACCTTTACAGAAATGCCGCCATTCACTTCCGGTGAGCCCTCGCCTCCCTTAACACTTGTTTTAAGGGAGGTGGCACGCGAAGCGTGACGGAGGGATTTTCGCGACAAATTGTGTCGCGCTATCGCAAGGAAACCTTGCTTGCGCACATAATTATTTTGTTCAGGAAAAATCTTTTGCGAAGCAAAATATTTTTACGTATGCGTCAATCAAATTTTATAGCCTTGTTTATTTTGGCAATCTTGTTTTTGCTTATCTTTTCTTCTCTGCCGCCCAAGCTCAGCGTAACGGAATTTTCGTCCGCCGCCGCAAGCACGCCCTCCAAAAACTTTTTGCCCTTTAAAGGAGCGTAAAGCTTTACTTCCACTTCCTTGCCGAGATTGCGCTCGAAATCGCGCGGGGTTTTGAACGGGCGGTCGAGCCCGGGCGAGGACACGTTGAGCGTGTAGGGCGCGCCGAAGCTCGGGTCGAGCTCGTCAATCGGGTCCATTATCGCATTGTGGAACTTTTCGCAGGTGTCGAGGTCGACGCCCGCTTCCGTTTCGATGAACACGGTGAGCGCCTCTCCCTTCTGCTCCACGTCGACAACCTCTATGCCCATCGGCGCGGCGATATTTTCGAGAAAGGTTTTAATTTCTTCTATTGGTTTGAAATTCATATTTTTACCTTAATGGGTATGCGGCACAATCCCCCCTTTATGTCTTGCGCGGCGTGCGGTGTATAAACCGCCGCGCGGCGG
>ERZ1090879.1712-NODE-1714-length-11591-cov-32.067528_pt1 | contig 11591 bp, 8 predicted proteins | sample MGYA00478472_ERZ1090879 | MGnify/ENA primary metagenome ERZ1090879 (study PRJEB33644, sample SAMEA5815723) | chicken gut metagenome | biome: Chicken; feature: Gastrointestinal Tract; material: Caecum | place: Ireland | collected 2019-01-01 | study: A study of...
TTAAGGCATAGCCTTTCGACTATGCCTTACTCAAAAATCCCTATGAAAGACACCCTAATAAGCCGCTGTTTATTTTATCCTTCCGAGGATGCGCCCCTCCCTCATCACATGAAGGCGTCGGATGCGTTCGGTGCGTCCCTTTTCAAGATAAATAGTGATGGCCTAAACTCCGTCGGTTTCACCAAATAGCAGTCCCTAACCTGAGAACAGCAATAAGCAACAGGCATTTTACAAGTGCCCGCAGCTACCGTTCTTGTGTGTGAGCGTATGATTCCAAGACCGGTGTAACGGACAGATACATATAGACAAGTAGATACAAATTGCCTTGAAGAAAGTGTTTTAATTATTTATAATTGCATTGCTGCAATAAGAACTGCTTAACAAATTTCCATCTGGCATACAGGGGGAGCAATCATGATTTTTAAAGGATTTCCATATTATTGGGGAGCAATTGCAACAACTAAATGTATAAGAGCAATTTTGTTTGTGTTTCTGCCCGGAAAAAATAAAGATAAACTTACTTTGAATACTTGTACTGGGTGGGTTAAGCATATGGGAAGATTTTATGAAAATAGGACATACACGTTTGTATTAGATGCCCAGCTGACAAAAGGAGATGCAGAAGTACGATTGTTGAATAAGGAAAAGCAACCATTATTGAAACTCAGCAAACAGGTTCCGTCCCAAACAATCGATTTGGATGGAGCAAAAAGCAGATACTATTTGCGCTGGGAATTTCAGAATGCTTCTGGTACTTGTGAACTACACTGGTGAGACATAAATGAAACGCCGTATGGACAAATTGACAATGTCTGAACCAAGAGACTTCCCTCAATGAGCAAGGGAAGCCTTTTTATCTTTCCAACAGAATTTCCGCAAAAATGACGGAAATTTTTAATTTTACTTGAAATCACTACTAATCTTAAAAAGGGACTTCGGTGCATCCTTGTTGACAAGTCTCTCCTTTTATGCTATAATATTATCGCGCTGGTGGGTAAAAGAACCCAAAGTCGGGAGCATCTGCGGTCCGACCGAGCGAAGTAGCTATAACGCTGAAATGGGGCCCCTTGAGGGCTGTCGTGGCTGTGAGGCTTCGCATTTGACCGTCCGTTTTGCGGGCGGCCATTTTTTTATGCTTTCGGCAGGCGACAGGCGCGCCCACTCCGCTCACTGACGGCGGTGTGATCCCGGGGTGCATCCGCGGAGCGGGACGCCCTTGAAATGCGCCACGGCTTGCATCGCCTCTGCGGGGCGGAATGCTCGGTTAAACCCCAAAGAGAGCCATGCGGGGCACGGCGTCCTCCTGAAAAATAAAAAAGTACGGACCGCGCGGATCCGTACACCTATCCCACAGAGTGGGTAACCCGTGAGAAACTCATCGGGCATTTACAGTATAAGTGAAGTCCCGTCGTTTGTCAAGGGTTTTCGGAAAATGACGGACCAAGATTTTGATCCACGCACCCCATGCGGGGTGCGACTGATTTTTTGCTCGATATTATTTTAGGCGTAACGATTTCAATCCACGCACCCGCGAGGGGTGCGACGCGCTCGGCCACGACTGGGGCGCATACGTTCAGACATTTCAATCCACGCACCCCTTGCGGGGTGCGACCGTCGCTGCTACCTGTACGGCAACGGGCCTTACCGATTTCAATCCACGCACCCCTTGCGGGGTGCGACCAGCGCACCCGCCGCAACCGCAAAGGCAAAGCAAATTTCAATCCACGCACCCCTTGCGGGGTGCGACGCAGACGCGCCGCTGCAGCCGCTGTGATTACGTGATTTCAATCCACGCACCCCTTGCGGGGTGCGACAGGCAAATGCCGCCGCTTCGCGATCGCTGCTTATAATTTCAATCCACGCACCCCTTGCGGGGTGCGACAAAAACCGCTGTATGTTTTATCGGACTTGTGGAAATTTCAATCCACGCACCCCTTGCGGGGTGCGACTTGCGTGAGCGAAATTTTCGCGGGAAAGAGCGCAATTTCAATCCACGCACCCCTTGCGGGGTGCGACTTTGCGCGGTCAGTTCCTCGGCGGTCGAGGCATCCATTTCAATCCACGCACCCCTTGCGGGGTGCGACTCTTCGTGCATCCGTGCTTTTGCCAAAGGTTCGGATTTCAATCCACGCACCCCTTGCGGGGTGCGACTTCCCGCTGTTTTGGCGCTGTGCCGTCATAATATAATTTCAATCCACGCACCCCTTGCGGGGTGCGACAACGACGGAAACATTAAAAGACCACGCAAGCAAAATTTCAATCCACGCACCCCTTGCGGGGTGCGACTAAAAAGGGAGCGGAAAAAGCCCCCCTGATTTACATTTCAATCCACGCACCCCTTGCGGGGTGCGACACAAGCGAAAGCCGCACAAAAAGGCAAGCAACCGGAATTTCAATCCACGCACCCCTTGCGGGGTGCGACGGGTTGCAGGAAAAACAACGCGGTACACATTTGAAATTTCAATCCACGCACCCCTTGCGGGGTGCGACGGCGAGCCCCAAGTCGGCTCATATCCGTCATCTTCATTTCAATCCACATTTCAATCCACGCACCCCTTGCGGGGTGCGACCCCGTGGAATATTACGCGATGCCGCAATACCTGACATTTCAATCCACGCACCCCTTGCGGGGTGCGACGACGGTATATGTGCCGCCCAAGAAGTTGGCAAAGATTTCAATCCACGCACCCCTTGCGGGGTGCGACGCAGACGAACGCGCCAACAAGGCAATGGCTATCAATTTCAATCCACGCACCCCTTGCGGGGTGCGACCGCAAAGCAACGCCGAAACGGAACGCCAAGAGCAATTTCAATCCACGCACCCCTTGCGGGGTGCGACACGATGGAACGCTACAACTACAACGAAGCAATGCGCATTTCAATCCACGCACCCCTTGCGGGGTGCGACGTCGGCGGTGGAGCAGTACCTCGAGACGGGCGCCATTTCAATCCACGCACCCCTTGCGGGGTGCGACGCGTCCGAAGCGCGGAAAAGTGAACGCCTCGCGATTTCAATCCACGCACCCCTTGCGGGGTGCGACCATCGCCAAGCGTGATGTCAGTCTTTTCGTTGATATTTCAATCCACGCACCCCTTGCGGGGTGCGACCCCGGGAAAGGGGCAGGGCGCAGAGGCTGCCGGGAATTTCAATCCACGCACCCCTTGCGGGGTGCGACCTACGACGGGATCCAAGCGATCAAGATCGTCGGGATTTCAATCCACGCACCCCTTGCGGGGTGCGACGCAAAGCAAAGCCGAAACGGAACGCCAAGAGCAATTTCAATCCACGCACCCCTTGCGGGGTGCGACTTCGGAAATCTTCCGCGTCGTTTTCTGTTTTGTCATTTCAATCCACGCACCCCTTGCGGGGTGCGACGACACCGACCTTATTATCCCGGCAACGGGCGGGATTTCAATCCACGCACCCCTTGCGGGGTGCGACAAACTCGCGCTGACAGACAAGTCGCTGAAAGAGATATTTCAATCCACGCACCCCTTGCGGGGTGCGACGTAGACTTCGCAGAAGATGTGCGTAAGGCCGCTGAAATTTCAATCCACGCACCCCTTGCGGGGTGCGACGCGGTTGTCGCGTGCATTATCACGGATACGGGAATTTCAATCCACGCACCCCTTGCGGGGTGCGACGCAGCGGCCGATCTTGATCGATGCCAACGTCCGTATTTCAATCCACGCACCCCTTGCGGGGTGCGACTCCACCGTTGCCCGGGCGATCGGGCGGCTCAAAATTTCAATCCACGCACCCCTTGCGGGGTGCGACTGCCTAACAAGCCGCCTCTCTACGCCAACTACAATTTCAATCCACGCACCCCTTGCGGGGTGCGACGCGCTTTGCCGGCGTGCTCTGTAAGGTCATGGCCATTTCAATCCACGCACCCCTTGCGGGGTGCGACAATATATCGCCCGCGCGGGAAAGAAAGACCCCGCAAATTTCAATCCACGCACCCCTTGCGGGGTGCGACGGTCGTTTTCAATACATTGCTCGGCGAGCTATGGGATTTCAATCCACGCACCCCTTGCGGGGTGCGACGGGAGCAGGGCGGGGTCGTGTACCCGCAGGACATCATTTCAATCCACGCACCCCTTGCGGGGTGCGACGGGCGCGAGCGCTCAGAAGACCGCGCAGATCACGATTTCAATCCACGCACCCCTTGCGGGGTGCGACGTGCGAGGATACCAACAGGCGCTGCCGCATGATGATTTCAATCCACGCACCCCTTGCGGGGTGCGACCATCGACCGCGAAGCTCTCGGGCTTTCGCAGGACATTTCAATCCACGCACCCCTTGCGGGGTGCGACGAAAAGCCGCATCATGTCACGGCTGAAAGTGCAGATTTCAATCCACGCACCCCTTGCGGGGTGCGACCGGGCAACTACACGCTTGCCGTCATGGGTATCGATTTCAATCCACGCACCCCTTGCGGGGTGCGACTCGGGGCAAGCCTGACCTTCAACGGCTCGGCACAGATTTCAATCCACGCACCCCTTGCGGGGTGCGACCCGCCTTCCGCATTCGAGGTTGTCGAGGTGCGAATTTCAATCCACGCACCCCTTGCGGGGTGCGACGACGCGGACGACGGCTATTTCAGCGATACGGTTGAGATTTCAATCCACGCACCCCTTGCGGGGTGCGACGGGCATCTCCGCCCGGTACGTGCATCAGTTGACCATTTCAATCCACGCACCCCTTGCGGGGTGCGACCAAGACGGACATCAACCCCATGTGGCGTATCAAGATTTCAATCCACGCACCCCTTGCGGGGTGCGACTCTTGACGACAGCCACTATAATTCGACCTCGGCATTTCAATCCACGCACCCCTTGCGGGGTGCGACATACGCCTACTACGCCAACGGTAACAGCAAGGTCATTTCAATCCACGCACCCCTTGCGGGGTGCGACTGGCAAACAGTATCTACCCATCGGACGAACGGCATTTCAATCCACGCACCCCTTGCGGGGTGCGACAGTCATCCATCGCCGCAAGCTCACCCGCCTTTGAATTTCAATCCACGCACCCCTTGCGGGGTGCGACTCGCGGCAGAAACCCGCACGGGGATAAGGGTAAGCATTTCAATCCACGCACCCCTTGCGGGGTGCGACATACATGGACGGCGACGACGCGTGCGGGGAGTGCAATTTCAATCCACGCACCCCTTGCGGGGTGCGACTCTGCACCGACGCGGAAGCACTCTCGCGGATGTACATTTCAATCCACGCACCCCTTGCGGGGTGCGACGCGCCTTGCTGTCCCGTATCATCGGCGCGAGGCGATTTCAATCCACGCACCCCTTGCGGGGTGCGACGCTTGACCGCAGCGAGTGGGAAGATGAACTTAATATTTCAATCCACGCACCCCTTGCGGGGTGCGACGATTTACAAAAATTGCCTCGGCGCATTGGAATACAATTTCAATCCACGCACCCCTTGCGGGGTGCGACATTTTTTTCGTTCCGTCAGATTTCTCGATAACCATTTCAATCCACGCACCCCTTGCGGGGTGCGACAAATAGAAGGGCGCTTTGAGGAAACGGAAAACCCATTTCAATCCACGCACCCCTTGCGGGGTGCGACGAAAGCAAAGTTGTATGACCTTCTCTGCAAGTAAGAAATTTCAATCCACGCACCCCTTGCGGGGTGCGACCGTCGGCCAGGAAGGCCCACAGGGACCGCAGGGCATTTCAATCCACGCACCCCTTGCGGGGTGCGACTTTGGGCGGCAAGGAGCAACGAATAAATTGAATGATTTCAATCCACGCACCCCTTGCGGGGTGCGACCTTGACGCCGCGACGGGCAGGGCGACGCTGGGAATTTCAATCCACGCACCCCTTGCGGGGTGCGACTGAGTATTTGCTCAGAAGCGTTGAAGATGTCTAAGATTTCAATCCACGCACCCCTTGCGGGGTGCGACTCGGAGAACGTAAGGTTCAGCCCGCCCGTATTCAATTTCAATCCGCGCACCCCTTGCGGGGTGCGACTGCAAGGAATAGCACATCCTGCGCTGCTTGTCCATTTCAATCCGCGCACCCCTTGCGGGGTGCGACTCTATATCTTGTGCCAATCAGAGGCTCGCACCGCCAACAAAGGGCGGACTCATTAAAAAATAAATATTATCAGTTCAAAACAAACAATTATGCGTTCTGAACCGGCAACTTTTCCCCGCGAACCGCCTGCGCTTTCCGCATCGGCTGAGGTTCGCGGAACATCCCTACCCTCCGCTCAAAACAGCAGCACGCCTTCGCTATCATACTTTTGCTCCACACCAAATTGCTCGATGCGTTTTCTCCAGCTGTTTCCAAGGTAGTAAAACCGCAGATTATCCGTTTCGGGGTCGATCAACTTGATTAGCTTATCTTTTAGTAATATGAATTTCCCATATTCCAAATTGATCTCGAAAACGGAATTTTGCACCCGCTGTCCAAAATTGACGCACTCTTTGGCAACTCGACGAAGCCGCGTCCGACCTGCAGCCGTTTGCGTATTGACATCATATGTAATAAGCACAAACATTTACTCCACCTTGAGTGCGGGATAATATGGAAGCTCTCCGCGCACAAACTTTGCAAGCAGATTGGCCTGGACATAGGGGAAAAGCCCGAACTGCACCTTTTCTTTCAGGAACGGATGGGATAGCACCTCACGCTTTTTGTTCTGCCAAAGCGTGATCACCTTTTTCCTGCCCTCCTCATTGAGCAAGACAGCCCCGCCGACCTGTTCTTCAAAGTCCTCTTTCTGAAGGATCTTCAGATTGACCGCACCAATGACGAGACGCTCAACGGAAGAACGAAATTCTTCCATGAGATCGGACGCCAGCGAAGCCCTTCCCGGACGCAATGTATGAAACACACCGATATAAGGATCGAGCCCAACGCACTCCAACGCAGAGGCAATGTCGTTCGTGCAAACCGTATAAAGAAAGGACAGCATGGCATTCGTCCGATCGAGCGGAGGCCGCTTCGACCTCGCAAACAACCGAAACGTCTCCCGCTGCTGCACGAACAGATGGTCAAAGACGGAAAAGTATGCTTTAGCGCTTTCCCCTTCCAAGCCGCGAAGGACATTGGGGACCTCCTCCCCGGAAATACGCTCCAAGTTGGTCGACAAGATCCCTGCACAATGTGTCAGGGCTCCATCCGCATCCGTTTCGGGATGATCCCTGCGGCTGCGAAGCAAAATGCTTCGGGTATTTTTCAACTTCGCGGAAAGGATCGCCCGAATGAGCCCGACCTGCACCTCCGCATCGCCGAACTTCTCCAGCTGCTGCTTCCTGAGGAAAACATTTCCCTTCGTTTCACCCGTCACGCGGGCGAGGAATCGCCCCGAAGGAGACAGGAAGCACAGCCCGATGTTCTCTTTCGCACATTTTCCCATCAGAGCCGGGCTACATCCCGGATAATTAAAACAGATGATGCTCTCCAGATTGGTAAACGGCAGACGGACAAGCTCTTCCCTCCCTTCTGTCAGAACGACATTCTCCCCGTCCAGAGAAAGATACCCTTCTTCCCGCGTCACATAGAGCGTATTCAACAATTTTCGCATCGTTCTCCTCCGGCTTTGGGAAGGCAGATATCCTTCATGGAACAGCCGCTGCAAAGCGCGCTCTTTTGCGGCGAAGGGATACGCCCTTCCCGGCGGCAATCCCCGATCGAACGCAAGATCTTGGCAAGCGATACGCGGTCTTCCTCTTCAAAGCGGATCCATGCACGCTTACGCGTATCGGCATAATAGAAGCAAGCGGAGCACTCCGCGCCGAACACGCGGTCCGCGCATATCTTTTGTGCCAGGAGCTGCATCCGATCGGCAAACAGCGCGTGTTCGCTGCGCGGTACGGAAGGTTTGTATTCTATGACCGTCAGCGCAAAACGTTCCCGATACTTTGGAATGAAAACGCCATGATCGGACGGTTTCAATTCCAAAGCATCCAAGACACCGAACAAACCCCACTCGTCGTCATAGACCTGCACAGAACGTTCAACGATGCTGCCGCGGAGCGCTGTCGGCTTCCCTCCGTCCACCCGTTCATGGATCAACTTTGCCCTGTTGACGAAAGCGTTTTCGCTCCAATCACAGCCGATATGGATGAGCCCCCAGCGATGCGGACAATAGGCAAAATGCTGCACTTCCCTGATCGATACCGGCTCTTCCGACGAAGCCGCTTCCCGCACAACAGGCTCAGAGCTTTTCAAACAATTCGACCCCTTGGGGAAGATCCCGGTCGATACAGACCTCATAGTCCTGCCAGCTTCGCGCGACTTCCACGCCCTCCTTTCTGCGGACGCTCACCCTGTCAAACAGCTCTGCGGAAGGCGCATTGCCGATGAGGCTCTCGTGACGGAACACGATGAGCTTTCGCATACACATCTTCCCGCGCGCGGCGCTATGATCGTGTTCGAACATCTGCAGGATCGCCGTCCAGAGCTTTTCAAGATCTTCTTCGGAAAACCCCGTCTTCTGCGCGAGCATGGCGGAAACATATCCCTCGGCACGATACAGCCCGTAGGGGATAAAATTCTTCTTTCCCATCTCCGTCTCTTTCTTCGCTTTATCGCTCTCAGTCTCTTCTTTCACCTTATCACTCTCCTTCGTCACGGCCTGACGGGTGATGGTGATCTCCTGCGGCAGAACGGGATCGACGCTCCTTGCAAAGTTGATCTGAACGGGGCCGCGCACGATGCCACACCAGTTTTCACCAGTATTCATGACTGCCCCAAACGTGCGCACATCATAATAATTTGCACAGATGTAATCGCGAGCGATGCGGACGCTGTCGCCGTTTTTTCCGCTCTCTTTTTTCTTCAGGCCACAGGCTTCATAGGCTTCGGTAAACTTCGTGTTGAGCGCCCTGTCCGTCTTGATGAGGATATTGCAGCCCGCCTCCCCCTCGTACGCGACTTCGACAAAGTTGCGGATCTTGCGCTTGAGGCAGACATCGGTAACGATGCCGATGCTTGTTTCGGCGTCCACGCGGGGCATATTGCCCGCATCCGGATCGCCGTTGGGGTTTCCGTTCTCACAATCAAAAAGCATTACAAATTCATAGCGGTTTGCAAGAGGTGTCATTGTTTCTCGTCTCCTTTTTCTTTCTTTTCGTATAATTTTTGTTTTTGCTGATAGTAACCGAGGATGAACATCCCCTGCTGCTGCGTATCGCACGCCTTCGGGAATCCATCCGTTTTCGCCAGAATCTCCCGGATGAGCCTATCTTTATAGATGCGGTTGCCGTCGTCAAGCTTGGCAAGATGCGGCTGTGCAAGCTTCAAAAGGCGCGGGAACACCAGATAAGGCGTCGCGCAGGCAGACGCAAAGTACTTATCCTTGATGGTCGCATTGAGATCGCCGAGCGCCTCTGTTTGGACTTTTTCCAACACGGCGAACAATCTTCCCAGATTGTAAGCAGTATCGGTGCTGTTTTCTTGCAACATATTGTATTCTCCCTCCGAAATAATATTTTTTCTTCTCAAACAACCCTTGATGATGCGAGCCCGTGTCGAACTGATGGCAACGAACTTCTTTGTTTTATCGTCATGATCGGTCTTGCAGCGCCGGACTACCGTCGTCAACATGGACTGCGGATAGGGCGTCCCTTTGATAACGGCAAGGAGCAATTTCGCCTGCAGAGCGGGATCGACGGCATCATTCGTAAGCGGCGACTGCAGCGCTCTGTCGATCACCAACAAAGAAAGCTGCTTGTCCTCGGGCGAAAAGCTCATATCCCGACAATGTTTTGCCACATTCATCATCAGGTTGCCAAAGGAGTTTCGTTCAAAGATCTTGACCGCAAGACGACTTGAATTGGGTTTCAATCCTAAGACATAAAACGGCGTCGAAAGATCGATCGCGGAAAGATCGGACGTCTTTCCCTCTGCAAGGCGCTGAAAGGCAGCTTTGAGATCCTCATCCGAAAGCCCCTCCTTCGAAGGGGACACGACAAAGGAGAACACATCGAGATAGGGGTCTTCCTCCTCCGCAGTACTCGCCCAAAAGAGAATGGTCATGTCATCGAGGATCTGCCTGTGCTTGGGCGAGGACGCGAGATAGTTCAGCGCCTTGGTGTATTTCTTCATGCTCTCGACGGAAATACTGCTGTTGTAGGACTGCTCCCTGCCATACGATCCAAACGCCGCTTTCTTAAAGCAGACAAGTCTCATCTTTGATTGATCGCCCTCGATCCCCGAAATGGTGTCATGTAGCCGAGCTAGCGGCCCCAACTGCCCGCTGACCGCACACTGACCGATCACAATTTCGTTTTCCTCCTCCGCAAGAGCACGAAGAGAGCGCTCCCACTTCTCACGGACAGACGGCAAACTATTGAGCGGCTGCGTCTCGGCCCCGTAGAGCGTGATGACGAACTTCGCCCCCTGATACGCCTTCCCGAGAGCCGTAAGGAATGTATTCTGCGTCTCCCGTTCGGGCTGCCAACTTCGAAGAAACGCTCGGTAGGCAGCGACGAGCGGATCGGAGATCCCTTCCAAAAAGGCGAGGTTCACTTCACGGCACTTTTCAAACGCCTCGACTGCTCTCTTTCCCGCAACGAGCATCTGCGCGTCCTTGTCCCATTCCATCCCGAAGAGATATTTTTCACGGTGATCGATGGTCTCCGCCGCGATCCCCGGTACGGAATTGCGGAAGGGAAAGAGTTCGTCTCTTCCGACAGTCTTGACCTTCTTCCCGACGATCACCTCCCTCGTATGGGGCAGGATATCGGCGATCCTGCCGTCCGCATACAAAACGAGATCCCAGCCGATATTGGAAACAACAGAATATCCGTCCGGCGGAAGGTCGCACTTCGGACGCCTGCGGAGAAGATCGTAATATTCACACAGAGCCCTCAGCATATGAGCTCCTTTGCGTACATCCCGACGTCGATCACGCCGTCACGCATCTTCGGGCGATAAAACCGCGGTTCTGCGCGGTCGGTGGAACGACCTTCCGCATCCTTCTGATAGACGAGATCGTACAGCATATATCCGAGATCGGTCTCACCCCGAAGTTCACTCTGCGGCAATGTTTCTGCAAGGGCGACGTCGGCGGGAAATTCGCGGCAGCCCAGGCAGGGCTTGTGATAGAACTGCCCTTTCCTAAGGCGGCGCAGTAAGATGTTGTAGCACTTTTCCTCCGTCATATCGGGCTCCGCTTCCTCCGTCAAGACAAAGTGGAATTCCACTCCGTACTCGACATCTTTCAGGAGCAAAGCGGCACGCTGCGTCCTTTGGTCGGTGCTATAGATGCTGCCTTCACCCCTGCCCCGCATCCGCCCTTTAACAAATTGCAGCGAGAGCTTTTCCGAAAGTTCATTGCGGCGGATGTTGACAAAATCGACGGGCCGATACACGACGATCTTATCGATCACATACCGCACTCCGGGATGCCAATAGACTGCCGAAATCAATCCGACGAGCGCACTCGGCGTCGGCACATCGTAACTGACGCGCTCGACTTTCATCTCAGGCCGCGAAAACAACGCATAGTCCCCGCGGATCAAGATCTTAAATCCGTACATGATTCCTCCTTTTTGTTTTAGGCTCTGTCACAACAAATGGTTGATTTTTGACGAGAAATAGCGTATAATAAT
>ERZ1090879.1717-NODE-1719-length-11575-cov-42.324306_pt1 | contig 11575 bp, 9 predicted proteins | sample MGYA00478472_ERZ1090879 | MGnify/ENA primary metagenome ERZ1090879 (study PRJEB33644, sample SAMEA5815723) | chicken gut metagenome | biome: Chicken; feature: Gastrointestinal Tract; material: Caecum | place: Ireland | collected 2019-01-01 | study: A study of...
ATTGCAAAGCAGATTATTATTCAGTTCTGAAGGCACGTCCTTCTAAAACAAAATAGAGAGACGTCCGGACAAACGACACAGAAATGTGTATACTAAGTCCGGACGGCCGGTGTCGATGACGGTGAGGCCCCACCTGTTCCCATTCCGAACACAGAAGTTAAGCTCACTTGTGCCGAAGATAGTTGGCTGGACACGGCCTGTGAAAATAGGTAGATGCCGGCTTCTCGCAAAACGAAACCCCTGAGGTGTGAACCTCGGGGGTTTTCGTTTTGCCTGGGCGGGCACGAACAGCGGCCGCAGCCGGCAGACGAACCTGGCGAAATCCTGCGTACAGAAGATGTGGACAATAAAACTTTGCAGAATCTGTTGACAAGTACGCTTGGCTGTGCTATGATAAGGATGCCAATAAAACTTGTTATCACTGTGGAGGTGACAGGATGAACCAAGCGAATAAAGAAACCATCCTGGCCAAAAGCCGGGAGGAAAACAAGGGCCTGGATGAGCGGGAGCGTCAGCTCCTGACCCGGGCAAACACCGTGGGTCTGATCGGCCTGCTGGCGGTCTTTCTGGTGCTGTTCCTGGTGCAGGCGTTCGTGAAAGGCGGAAAGAGCTACGATCTGCTGGCCATGCTCTCCGGTTTTCTGGCGGTGAGCAACCTCTACCGGTATCACGTGATCCGGAATATGCTTCAACTGCTGACCGGCTGCTGCTGGCTGCTCTGTACGGTGGTGTGGATCGCCCTGTATATCTGGAAAGGCTGAGCCGGGCTGCCCCCTAAAACAGCAAAACCCCTGAGGTGTAGACCTCGGGGGTTTGTTTTGCCTGGGCGGGCATCACCTGCCCGGGTCGGGGGCGGAGGACTGGCGGCGGCGGGTGGCCGTGTCCTCGAAGCAGAAGGAGGCGGGCTGATGGCGGGACTGAGTGTACTCGAACAGCAGCCCGTCGGCGTTGAAGGTCAGGCTGGACACCACCACCACGCTGCCGTAGCCGTCCAGGTCCAGCAGGGCCTCGTCCCGGGTGGTGGCGCGCTCCACCGTCACGCGGCGCTTGGTGGTGGTGATGCGGATGTGCAGCACCTTTTCGATGTACTCGTAGATGGACCGGGCCGCGATCCCGGCGGTCAGGCCGGGGACCATCGCCTGGGAAAAATAGTTCACGTCCAAAATCAGGGCCTTGCCCTCCAGGTAGCGCACCCGCTCGACGGCCCACAGAGGCTCGCCCACCATGAACCCGCTCTGGGAGGCCAGGCGCTCGTCGGTCTCCACCTGCTCGAACCGCACCACCTTGGTCACGGCGTGCAGGTTGTTGCGCTGGTCGGTCTCCTGAAAGCTCTCGATCACCCCGATCAGGAAGGCGGTCTTGCCCGCCGGCCGGTAGATCACCCGCACCCCCTTGCCCTGGATGGGCTGCAGGTAGCCGGCGGCGGTCAGGTCCGCCAGGGCCCGGCGCAGGGTGTTGCGGGCGCAGCCGTACTCCTGGATCAGCTCGCTCTCGGCGGGCAGCAGGGACTGGTAAGGGTAGTCCTGGGCCTCGATCTTTTGCTTGATGCTGCGGCAGATGCCTTCAAACTTTGCTTTGGGCATGGGATCATCGCCTCCACCTGTTCAAATGTTTGAACTCAGTATACAGCAATTCTTTCCAAATCGCAAGGGGCCTGTTTGTGCTAGGCTCTGAAAATGACGTTTTGCCATGACGTTTTTTGCAAAACCCGTTGACTTTGCCGCCCCGGATGCTATACTGGTGCCAGCTCGAAAAGATGTTTGAACTTGTTCGCATCTTTGAACAAGTTCGCAGTGTGTTGTGTTGAAGGAGGATGTTTCATGGGCAAATACCTAGAGGACGCCAAAGAGCTGCTGGCAGCTGTAGGCGGCAAAGAGAACATCGCGGCGGTGTCCCACTGTGTCACCCGGATGCGGTTTGTGCTGAACGACCCGGCCAAGGCGGACGTGCCCCGCATCGAAAAGATCAAGTCGGCCAAGGGCACCTTTACCCAGGCGGGCCAGTTCCAGGTCATCATTGGCAACACGGTCAGCGATTTTTACAACGATTTCGTGGCGGTGTCCGGCATCGAGGGCGTCTCGAAGGACGCCGTCAAGAGCGCGGCCAAGCAGAACCAGAACCGCGCCCAGAAGATCATGAGCGCCCTGGCCGAGATCTTTGCGCCCCTGATCCCCATCATGATCACCGGCGGCCTGATCCTGGGCTTCCGCAACTGCATCGACAGCATGTACCTGCTGGAAAACGGCACCAAGACCCTGGTCGAGGTCAGCCAGTTCTGGAGCGGCGTGGACAGCTTTTTGTGGCTGATCGGTGAGGCCATCTTCCACATGCTGCCGGTGTGCATCTGCTGGTCGGTGACCAAAAAGATGGGCACCACCGAGAGCCTGGGCATCGTCCTGGGCCTGACCCTGGTGTCCGGCCAGCTGCTGAACGCCTACTCGGTGGCCACCACCGCCGCCGCCGACATCCCCCAGTGGGACTTCGGCTTTGTCCAGGTCAACATGATCGGCTACCAGGCCCAGGTCATCCCCGCCATGCTGGCGGCCTTCACCCTGGTGTACCTGGAAAAGTTCTTCCGCAAGGTCTGCCCCGCCGTCATCTCGATGATCGTGGTGCCCTTCTGCAGCCTGGTGCTGTCGGTCATGGCCGCCCACTTCGTGCTGGGGCCCATCGGCTGGGCCATCGGCTCGGCCGTTTCCTCCGCCGTGTACGCCGGCATCTCCGGCCCGTTCCGGGTCATCTTCGGCGCCGTGTTCGGTTTTGTGTACGCCCCGCTGGTCATCACCGGCCTGCACCATATGTCCAACGCCATCGACCTGCAGCTGGTGGCTGACTTCGGCGGCACCATGCTGTGGCCCATGATCGCCCTGTCCAACATCGCCCAGGGCTCGGCCGTCCTTGGCATGATCTACCTCCAGCGCAAAAACGCCGCCGCCCAGGAGGTCAACGTCCCCTCCTGCATCTCCTGCTACCTGGGCGTCACCGAGCCGGCCATGTTCGGCGTCAACCTGAAGTACAACTTCCCCTTTATCTGCGGCATGATCGGCTCGGCGGTGGCGGGCGTCGTCTGCACCGCCACCTCCACCACCGCCAACTCGGTGGGCGTGGGCGGCCTGCCCGGCATCCTGTCCATCCAGCCTGCTTCGATGCTCAGTTTTGCCCTGTGCATGGTCATCGCCATCGTCATCCCCTTTGTGCTGACCATCGTCATGGGCAAAAAGAAAGGCGTGGCCTGAGCGCACGCAAGGCATAAGGCAGGCCCCGCGGGCAGGCGGGGTAAAGGATAAGAAGCAACCCATACAAGAAGGCAAGAGAAGGCAAGGTGCGTTTTATGGCAAACTTTCAGGACAAGGTGGTCTATCAGATCTACCCCAAATCCTTCTGCGACACCAACGGCGACGGCCTGGGCGACCTGCCCGGCGTCACCGCCAAACTGGACTATCTCCGGGACCTGGGGGTGGACTATCTCTGGCTGACCCCCTTCTTCCCCTCGCCCCAGCGGGACAACGGCTACGACGTGGCCGACTACCGGGCCATCGACCCCCGGTTCGGCACCATGGAGGACCTCGAGACCCTGGTCCGCGAGGCGGACAAGCGGGGCATCGGCCTGATGCTGGATATGGTGTTTAACCACACCTCCACCAGCCACGAATGGTTCCAGCGGGCCCTGGCCGGAGAAAAGAAATACCAGGACTACTATATCTTCAAGGAGGGCAGCCCCGACCAGCCCCCCACCAACTGGGTGTCCAAGTTCGGCGGCCCGGCCTGGGAGTACCTGCCCGCCCTGGGCAAGTGGTACCTCCACCTGTTCGACGTCAGCCAGGCCGACCTGAACTGGGAGAACCCCGCCGTCCGGGCCGAGCTGGCGGCGATCCTCCGCTTCTGGAAGGGCAAGGGGATCAAGGGCTTCCGCTTTGACGTGGTCAACCTGATCTCCAAGCCCGCAGTGTTCGAGGACGACCACCAGGGCGACGGCCGGCGCTTTTACACCGACGGCCGGAACGTCCACCGCTACCTGCAGGAGCTGGTGGCCGCCGGCGGCATCGAGGGGATGATCACGGTGGGGGAGATGTCCTCCACCACCCTCGAAAACTGCATCGGCTACACCGACCCCGCCCGCCACGAGCTGACCATGACCTTCAGTTTCCACCACCTGAAGGTGGACTACAAGAACGGGGACAAGTGGGCCCTGATGCCCCCCGACCACATGGCCCTGAAAAACCTCTTCACCCTCTGGCAGGAGGGGATGCAGGCCGGCCACGGCTGGAACGCCCTGTTCTGGTGCAACCACGACCAGCCCCGGGCCGTCAGCCGCTTTGGGGACGACGGCGGTCCCTGCTGGAAGCAGAGCGCCAAGATGCTGGGCACCGCCATCCACATGATGCGGGGCACCCCCTACATCTACCAGGGCGAGGAGCTGGGCATGACCAACGCCCATTTCGCCTCCATCGGCCAGTACCGGGATGTGGAGAGCCTGAACTACTACCAGATCCTCCAGCAGCAGGGCAAGACCCCCGCCCAGGCGATGGAGATCATCCAGCAGCGCAGCCGGGACAACGGCCGCACCCCCATGCAGTGGGACGCTTCGGCCCACGCGGGTTTTACCACCGGGACCCCCTGGATCGGGGTGGTGGACAACTACCGGACCATCAACGCCGCCGCCGAGGTGGGCGACCCCGACTCCATCTACAGCTACTACAAGCAGCTGGTGGCCCTGCGCAAGCAGCGCCCGGTGATCCAGTCGGGCAGGATCGAGTTCCTCTATAAGGACGACCCCGACCTGCTGGCCTACCGCCGCTGGGACGAGACCGGCGAGCTGCTGGTCCTGTGCAACCTGACCGCCCACGACGCCCCCGTGGCCCTGCCCCAGGGCTGGCAGAACGCCGGCGTCCTGCTGGGCAACTACCCCGACGGCGCCCCCGGCGCCAGCCTGCGCCCCTACGAGGCCCTGGTGCTGGAACGCCGCGTCTGAGCCATTGCCGCTTCTGTCCAGGAAGCATATCCTTCAAGAGTACGCCCGCAGGGCCGGTCCGCCGGCTGTGCGGGCGTTCTCTTTTGCGCGGCGGGGGCTTTTTTTGCCCTTACCCCCTCGCCAACGGGGCCAAACTCTGCTACACTAGAGGGGACAGAGCATCGACCCCGAAAACCCGGCGGCAGCCCCGTATCCTGCTGTTGGGGGAGCGCATACCGGAAGGGAGGCCCATCCATGCAGCTAGAGACGCAACAGCCCACGCGGCAGGCAGAACACGACCTTGTGTTCCAGGTGCGGGCGGCCCAGGCCGACCCGGCCGCCGCCGACACCCTGATCGGGCAGTACATGCCGTTTATCCGCAGCGAGACCTATAAGTTCACCCACGCGCCCATCGAGGCCGGCCACGAGGACGAGCTGAGCATCGCCACCCTGGCCTTTTACGAGGCGGCGCTGTCTTACCAGAAGGGGCGGGGGGCGTTTTTGCCCTACGCGGCCGCCGCCATCCGCAACCGCCTGATCGACCACTACCGGGCCGAGCGGCGCCACGGGGGCAGCGTCTCGCTGGACGCCCCCGCCGGCGAGGACGGCCGCCTGCTGGCCGAGACCCTGCCCGACACCCGGGACGACATCGGGGCCTACGACCTGCGGGCCGCCACCCGGGCCGAGATCGAGGCGTTTGGCCGGCAGCTGGCGGGCTACGGCATCGGCTTTTCGGACGTGGCGGACAACTGCCCCCGCCAGGAGCGGACCCTGGCCGCCTGCCGGGCGGTGCTGGACTGCGCCCGGGCCAACCCCATCCTGCTGGAAAAGCTGGTGCGCACCGGGCGGCTGCCCATGCAGGACCTGGCGCTGGGCTCCGGCGTGGACAAAAAGACCATCGAGCGCCACCGGAAATACCTGGTGGCCATCCTGCTGGCGTTCACCAACGGATACGAGATCATCCGGGGGCACCTGTGCCAGCTGACGCCAAAAGGAGGGAAGCAGGGATGAAATACCTTGTCATGGAGACACACCCCGCCTACGCGGTGGTGCTGGACGAGCGGGGCCGCTTTTTGAAGGCGGCCAACCTCCACTACCAGGTGGGCGAGACGGTGGAGGACGTGGTGGAACTGCGCCTGCCCCCCGCCCGGCGGCGTCTGCGGCCGGCCTGGGGCGTGGTGGGGGCGCTGGCGGCGGCCGCCTGCCTCTGCCTGGGCTTTTTCGGCTACTGGCAGCCCAACTTTGTCCCCTACGGCACCCTGCGCATCCAGATCAACCCCGATGTGGAGCTGTCGGTCAGCAAGACCGACCGCGTGCTGGACCTGCGGGGCCTCAACGCCGACGGCGAGGCCCTGCTGGAGGGCCTGGACCTGAAGGGCGAGGACAGCGACGACGCCGTGGAGGAGCTGGTGGAGCGCGCCCTGGAACAGGGCTACCTGGCCCCGGGCGGCACGGTGTCCATCCTGGCCAGCAGCGAGGACGACGACTGGCAGATCCGGGAGGAAGCCGCCCTCCAGGCCCAGCTGGAAGCCAAGTATGGGGACAGCATCGCGGTTCACCTGGGCGCTGCCGGCACAGAGCAGGCGCCGCAGGCCCAGCCCGAACCGCCGGCCGCCCAGCCGGAGACCCCTCAGCCCGAACCGCCGGCGGCCTCTGCCCCGGCCCAGCCGGCGCCGGAACCCGCGCCCCCGGCCTCCTCCCAGGCACGGCCCATCGGGGACCCCCAGGACGACTGGGACCCCACCGGCTCGGACTACCCCCACGACAGCGACGACGATGACGACGACGATGATGACGATGACGACGACGGCGATGATGACGACGGCGATGATGACGACGACGATGATGACGGCGGCGACGATTGGGACGACTGGGACGAGTACGAATGACGCGCCCCGGCTGCCGGATCAAAAATTTTGATTTTTTTGGCCGGCGGCCCCGGTTTGAGGCGGGCGGGCCCGTATCCTTTGGATGTAAGCCGAACGCAGAAGGGGAGGCCCACAAAAACTTTCCCAAAAAATTTCTGCAAGACCCCGGTTTCGGGGCAGCGGCTCCGTAAACTAAAAACAAAGGAACCGAAAACCACCCCTCAAACCATAAGGAGATGACGACCATGAAAAAGAACCGCAAGATGAGCCTGACCCTCGCCGCCGCTCTGGCCCTGACCGCCCTGACCGCCTGCGGCTCCATGTCCGCTTCCGCCGCCATCGACGCAGCCGCCGCCAAGCAGATCGCCGCCGACCACCTGGGCGTGAACGTCAGCGACCTGAAAGTGCTGGAATGCGAGCGGGACGACGGCAAGTACGAGCTGGAAGTGCTCGTGGGCGACGTCAAGTACGACTTTGAGATCGGCGCTTCCAGCGGCAAGGTGCTGGAAGTGGACCGCGACCGCCGCGACCGCGACGACTGGGACGACCGCTACGACGACGATTGGGACGATCGTTACGACGACGATTGGGACGATCGTTACGACGACGATTGGGACGACCGCTACGATGACGATTGGGACGACCGCTACGACGAGTGGGACTGATCCGTCCCCGCAGCCCCTGTAAAACCTCGACGGCATAAAACTACCCCGGACGTTTGTACGCGTCCGGGGTAAATTGTTCAAAAGGTCCCGCCTGTAGAATATGGGGGTGTGGATTTGCGCCTTTTCCGGGCTGCGTTTGTCCTCAGCCGCTCAGGTCCTCGCCGTTCGAGGCGATGACCTTTTTGTACCAGAAAAAGCTGTCCTTCCGGCTGCGGGCCAGGGTGCCCTCGCCCCGGTTGTTTTTGTCCACATAGATGAAGCCGTAGCGCTTTTCCATCTCGCCGGTGCCGGCGCTCACCAGGTCGATGCAGCCCCAGGGGCAGTAGCCCATCAGGTCCACATGGTCCACCTCCACAGCCTGCTTGAGGGCGGTGATGTGGCGGCGCAGGTACTCGATCCGGTAGGGGTCGTGGATGGAGCCGTCGGGCTCGACCGTGTCCCGGGCGCCCATCCCGTTTTCAACGATAAAGAGAGGTTTCTGGTAGCGGTCGTACAGCTGGTTGAGGGTGGTGCGCAGGCCCACCGGGTCGATCTGCCAGCCCCATTCGGTGATGTCCAGATAGGGGTTGCGGCCGCCCTTGGCGACGTTCCCCACCAGCTCGGTCATGGGTTCGATGCTGGCCACCGAGGAGAAGTAATAGCTGAAGGAGATGAAGTCCACCGTGCCCTTCCGCAAAATTTCTTCGTCCCCCGGTTCCGTAGTGAAGTGCCCGCCGGTCATTTCCTGGTACCGCTTGCAGGTGTTGGAGTAGTAGCCCCGCACCTGGACGTCCCCGAAGTAGAACTGGGGCAGCATCTTTTCCCGGTTGACCACCTGGTCCTCGGGGCGGCAGGTCTTGGGGTAGCTGAGGTGGTAGATCAGCATACAGCCGATCTTGAAGTCGGGGTTGATGGCGTGGCCGGCCTGGACGGTCAGGGCGCTGGCCAGCAGCTGGTGATGGGCGGCCTGGAGCTTGACGTCGCCGGGGTTTTCGTCCTCCCGGTAGATGATGCCCGCCTGGTGCCAGGGCCGGGGGGAGATGACGATGGCGTTGATCTCGTTGAAGGTGATCCAGTACTTCACTTTGTGCTTGTACCGCTCGAATACCACTTTGGCATAGCGCACCGCCAGGTCCACCAGCTTGCGGCTGCGCCAGGCGCCGTATTCTTTCACCAGGTGCAGGGGCATCTCGTAATGGTGCAGAGTGACCACCGGCTCGATGCCGTATTTGTGCAGCTCGTCAAAGACATCGTCGTAGAACTGCAGGCCGGCCTCGTTGGGTTCGGGGTCGTCGCCGTTGGGGAAGATGCGGGTCCATGCAATGGACATCCGGTAGCACTTGAAGCCCATCTCGGCAAACAGCCGGATGTCCTCCTTGTAATGGTGGTAGAAGTCGATGGCCTCGTGGCTGGGGTAGTAGCAGCCGGGGTGGACGCAGTCGTGGATCTCCCGCGGCTTGCCCTTGGCGCCGCCCATTTCGACGTCGGCCACGCTCAGGCCCTTGCCGCCGGCGTTGTAAGCGCCTTCGCACTGGTTGGCGGCTGTAGCGCCGCCCCAAAGAAAGTTCTTGTCCATATCAGCCGTTCGCCTCCGCATCGGCAGCCAGGGCCGCCTTGTCATTTGCTGTGAGCTGTTTGTCCTTGTCGCGGTAGAGAACAAGGGTAAGCAGGAAGGAAAGTGCGACGCCCAGCAGGATGCAGCCCGCCATCTGGAACACGCCGGTCATGCTGCCGGTCTGGGTGTCGATGAAGTTGGCCAGGGCAAAGATGCCGGTGCCGCCGGAATAAATGCGGATCTGGAGCAGGCCCACCACCGCGCCGGCGATGGCCGCGCCCACCGATGCGCAGACAAAGGGGATCTTGCGGGGCAGGTTGATGGCGTAGATGCAGGGCTCCGACACGCCGAAGAGGGCCGAGATGGCGGCCGGAGCGCACAGGCTCTTGGCGCTTTTGTCCCGTGTCTTGATCATGACGGCCAGCACGGCGGCCATCTGGCAGAAGGGGGCTACAAAGTTCGGGGTGATGAGGGTGTCGTAGCCCAGGGTGGCAAAGTTGTTGTACCGCAGGGGCGAGTAGCACCAGTGCAGGCCAAAGATGACCAGCGTCTGATGGATGCCGCCGAGGACGAGGCCCTCCAGCCAGGGAGCCAGGCTGTAGATGGTCAGGGTGATGGAGGAGAGGAAAGAGGCCAGCAGACTGCTGATGGGGCCCACCACCACAAAGGTGAGTGGGATCATGATCACCAGGGTGAAGAAGGGGACCATGAAGTTGCGCACCACCGCCGGGATGACCTTTTTAAGCCACTTTTCCAGCTTGGAGGCCGCCCACACGGCCAGGATGGCGGGGATGACGGTCTGGGTGTAGGCATTGTTGGAGGGCAGGATGATGGGGATGCCGAAGAAGGTCTGATAGTAGTTCTGCCCGAACAGGGTGCCCAAAGGGGTGTCGCCGGCCAGGCTGGTCAGGGCAGGATAGCACATGGTCAGGCCGATCATCAGCCCTGAGATGGTGCTGAGGCCGAACTTCTTGGCCGAGGTGCAGGCGATGATGACCGGCAGGAAGTAGAACAGGGTGTCGCCGGCGTTGTACCACAGCAGATAGGCGCCGCTGGTGCGGGTCAGCCAGCCCATCGAGACGGCAAGGGCCATAAAGCCCTTCAGCATGCCGCAGGCGCACAGCATCCCCATCATGGGGGTGAACACTGCCGTCACGATGCCCACAAACTGGGAGAAGAGGCTCTGTTTGCCGGCGCTGCTGGTCTCGACCTGGGCCTTGCTGGCCAGATGGCCGACTTCCACCACCGCGTCGTAGACGTCGCCCACCGTCTGGCCGATGACGATCTGGTACTGGCCGCCCGACTGCATGATTTTCATGATGCCGTCGGTCTGCTCCAGAATGGAGGTGTTGGCCTTGCCCTCGTCCTTCAGGACAAAGCGCAGCCGGGTGATGCAGTGGGTCAGGCTGACGACATTGTCCTTGCCGCCCACATTTTGCAGGATGATCCTTGCCAGACCATCGTATTTGTTCATGGTTCGTTCCTCCTTGTAAGCTCGTGCGGCGTGCGCATCGCCGCTCTGGGGAGCCCGGGCTTCTGTTCCTGACTGTATTGTACCATAAAGACGCAAAACGGCGTTTCGTGTTTGAGGTGCGCAGGGGTGCGTTTTGGCCTCAAATCGTGAAACGCCGTTTCATATCTGCGGTTTTTACCGCCGCAGGGGAAAAGCCCGGTCATCCTCCATGGCTTCCTGCACGGTGGAGACCCGCTGCTGCTCGATGGCCCGGGATGCGTTGACCTTAAAAGCAAAATTTTTGTCGTAATCCAGGGCAAAGTAGCAGGCATAGAGGGCGTTCAGCAGCAGGCTGATGGATTCCTCGGTGGCAAAGGTGGCGATCTTGCTGTAGAGTTTCTCCCGGCTGGACATGGTCAGCACGCAGGTCGCCTTGCTGCGCAGCAGGTTGTCCCCGGCGCTGGTCACCGCAATGATGGGCACCCCGTTTTCCTGCAGGCAGTTCAGATACCGCATGGGGGCCCGCTGCTCGTTGTTGCCGGAATAAGAGATGACGATGGCGCAATCTTCCGCCGTCAGGGACTGGGCCAGGAAGAACTGTTCGGCCTGGTTGACCAGCTGCACATTGACCCCGATCTGCAGCATCTTCCGCTGGAACAGCTCAGCCAGCAGGGAGTTGGGGGAGATGCACAGCATGGCGATCCGCCGTGCCCCGGCCAGCAGCCGGGCGGCCCGCTCCAGCGCGGCGGCGTCCAGCTGCTCCAGGGTGTCCAAGGCGCTCTCCACCATGACGTGCCCCACCTTGTCGGCGATCATGGAGGGAGTGTCCCCCTTTTCAAAGGGGATATTGGGGCTGATGTGGGAAAAATGGTCGGCGTAGTACCGGCATTCCTCGGTGTACTTTTGGACCAGCTCGTTCCAGCCGGAATAGCCCATCCGCTTGGCGATCCGCACCAGGGTGGGGCGGGAAGTGTAGGTGGCGTCGGCCACCTGCTGCATGGTGTAGCGGCCCAGGTCGGCCTTGTGGGCCAGCAAAAACGCGCTGACCGAGTGAACCGCTCCAGTAAAAGTAGACAATGAAAAAAGAAGGCCTCCTGTGGTAGA
>ERZ1090879.1728-NODE-1730-length-11545-cov-8.772324_pt1 | contig 11545 bp, 13 predicted proteins | sample MGYA00478472_ERZ1090879 | MGnify/ENA primary metagenome ERZ1090879 (study PRJEB33644, sample SAMEA5815723) | chicken gut metagenome | biome: Chicken; feature: Gastrointestinal Tract; material: Caecum | place: Ireland | collected 2019-01-01 | study: A study of...
AAGGCATGTCATAAAGTTTTAGTTACATATAAGAAACTTGTTCAAGATATATATAATCCAAAACAAGTTTCTTTTTTTAATGAAATAACTGAAGAAAACGAAACACATACTTATGTATTTAATAAAAACAAAGGCAATAAACCAATCAATTTTATCGAAAAATATTGCAGACATAGTAAAGGCAAGTGGGCTGGGCAACCTGTTAAGCTAGAACTTTTTCAAAAAGCTTTTATTCAAGCATTATTTGGGTTTGTAGATAAAGATACAGGAATACGCAAGTACAAAAAAGGTGCTTTGTTCATAGGAAGAAAAAATGGCAAGTCTACAATGGATTCCGGACTTGCTAATTTTATGCTAACAAAAGATGGAGAGGGTGGAGCCGAGGTTTACTCGGTAGCTACTAAAAAAGACCAAGCAAAAGTAGTTTGGGACGAAGCAAAAAGAATGATAAAAAAGTCTCCTGCTTTAAACAAAAGAATTAGGTGTTTAGTAGGTGGAATTTTCTATGATGAGACAGAGTCTTTTTTGAAAGCACTTGCTAGCGATAGCAACTCACTAGATGGTTTGAATGCACATTTTGTAATTTGTGATGAAGTACATGCATGGAAAGACAAGAATTTACTAGATGTAATGTATGATTCAATGAGTGCTAGAGAGCAACCAATGCTTTTAGAAACATCCACGATGGGAACTATCCGTGAAAGTGTATTTGACAATGAATATGAGTATTTTTCTGAAATAATTGCAGGATATGAGGGCAAAAGCAACATAGTAGATGAAACAGTTTTACCAGTTATTTATGAATTAGACAGCCCTAACGAATGGCAAGATGAAAAGAAATGGTATAAAGCTAACCCAGGACTTGGTACTATAAAGAATATTAAAGACTTGAGAGATAAAGTAAATAGAGCCAAAAACAATCCAACGGAATTGGTAAATTTACTTTGCAAAGACTTTAATATAAGACAAAATGAGCAAGACAAATGGATTACTTTTGAAATAGCAAATAATGAAGAAACATTTGATATTAAAGAAGTATATGATACTTATGCAATAGGTGGAGTTGATTTATCTAGTACGACAGACTTAACATGCGCTACTTTACTAATTATAAAAAATAATAAGAAATATGTGTTACAACAATACTTTATACCAAGCGAAAGGCTAGAGTTTAAGATAAAAGACGATAAAATTCCTTACGACAAATGGGAAAAAAGAGGGTTGGTAACAATTTGCGATGGCGCCAAAGTAAACTATAGTGATGTAACACAGTGGTTTTTAAAAATGCATAATGAATACGATATATCAGCATTGTGGATTGGTTACGACCCTTGGAATACTCAATATTGGGTAGAAGAAATGAAAGATTATGGCTTTGAAATGGTAGAAGTAAGACAAGGAGCTAAGACAATGAGCAATCCGATGAAACAACTTGAGGCTGATTTAATAGAAAAGAATGTAAATTATAACAACAATCCCGTTTTAAAGTGGTGTTTATGTAATACTGCAGTAAAAAGAGATGAAAACGATAATATACGTCCAGTAAAAGGACAGAAACAAAGGGCAAGAATAGATGGCACAGTAAGTTTAATAATAGCTTACTGTGTTTTGTATGAAAAAATGAACGATTACTTAGTAATGCAGGAGGAATAAGATGAAAAAAGAAAAAAGGAGCTTGTTTAATATAATATTTGGCAAAAAAATAAGGCAAACAGTAGGCAACTATTTACAATTATTGTCTGGATATAATGCAGTTTATACAGATATAGGAAACAATGTATACGACAGTAATATTGCAAGAGAATGTATAAACACAATAGCCACTCATGCAGCTAAAATGTTACCAAAGCATGTGCAGAAAAAAGATGGAGTAACAAGGCAATACAACGGAGATATAAATTATTTATTAAGCGTGCAACCAAATCCAATAATGACAACGTTTGATTTCTTATACAAAGTAACAAGTATTCTTTATTCTGCAAACAATGTATTTATTTTTATAAATAAAGACAACAAAGGAATGATAACAGGATTTTATCCTTTGCACCCAAATAATTGTACTTTGTATGAAAATAATGGAAAAATTTATATAGAGTTTCAATTTAATGACGGAAATAGTTATTTTACTCTTTACGACGAAGTAATACACCTAAGAAGATTTTTTAACAATCACGATATATACGGGGAAAGCAATGATGTACTAAAAGGAGCAATACAAACAGCTAACGTAGCAAATGAGGGAATGCAGAATGCCATAAAAACTAGTACAGCACTAAAAGGTGTAATTAAGTATACAAATGCGATGCTTAAAGATAAAGATATAAAGAAGAACAGAGACCAGTTTGTTGAGGACTTTATCAAAAATATGGGCGATGGAAGTGGAATAGCTGGTCTAGATGCAAAAGCAGATTTTCAAGAGCTTAACTTAAAGCCACTCACATTAGATAAAGACCAGTTAAATTTTGTAAATTATAATATATTTGATTATTTCGGCATTTCAGAAAACATCGTTAGAAGTAAATTCACAGATGAAGAATGGAATGCTTTTTATGAGTCTGTAATTGAGCCATTAGCTATACAAATGAGTAATGCTTTTACAATAAAAATATTTGGAAAATCAAGTATTAGGAACGGACATCAGATAGTTTTTGATGTTAATAGAATTAAGTATGCAAAAACAGAAACAAAAATAAATTTGCTAAAGGAAACGGCAATACTTGGTCTATATACGATAGATGAAGCAAGAGAAATTTTAGATTTACCTGCAATAGGTGGAGAAGAAGGAAAGAAAAGATTACAAACATTAAATGTAATCAATCAAGATATAGCAGACCAATATCAAGGAGGAAAGAATAATGGAAAAACGAACACAGGAAATACGACTAACGGAAATGAGGGCAGTACAGAATGACGAAAACAGAATGAAAATAGAAGGGTATGCAGTAGTTTTCGATAGTCCAAGCCATCCAATTTATGGAGAATGGATAGAGTACGTAGATAGAAATGCTTTTAATGGGTGTGATATGAAAGATGTTGTACTAAGATATAATCACAAAGATAGTTATCCTATTATGGCAAGAACAAAGAATAATAGTTTGCGACTAATTGTAGACGATAAAGGTTTAAAAATAGAGGCAGAACTTATTGATACTTCAGCTAACAGAGATTTATATAAATCTATTCAAGAAGGATTAGTTGATAAGATGTCGTTTAGATTTTCTGTTTCTGACAATAGATGGGACTACTCTACAACACCTACAACAAGACGAATATTAAGCTTTGATAAAATATTTGATGTATCAGTTGTAGACGAGCCTGCATACGAAGCAACAGAAGTTTATGCGAGAAGCAAAGAAGAAGTACAAGAAGAAAAAAGAAAATATGAAGAACAAAAGTTAGAATTTGAAAAAGAAAAATTAAAACTTAAATTAAGTATATAAATCCGACAAGGCATTCCGAGAGGGAATGTCTTTTTTGTGCGAGACAAAATAGGAGTTTTATAGAGTAGCGAGAGGCTATAACAAATCAAAATGTTAGGAGGAATTTATCATGAACGAAGAAAAGAAAAAAGAACTTTTAGCAAAAATAGAAAATGCTAAAGACATGGAAGAATTAAGAAGCTTACAAGAAGAGCTTAATTCTCTAAAAGAAGAAGAAAAGAAAGCCGAAGAGGAAAAGGCAAAATTAGAAGAAGAAAGAGCTTTATTAAGAAAAGATGCTGAAAATATCGAGGTAAAAGAAAACGGTGTTGAAGATAGAAACTTAATAAATGCTAGAAAAATTGAAAAACCAGGAGAGGAGAAAAGAAACATGGAAGAAGACAATAAAATATTAGAAGAAAGAGGACAAGCTCTTAAAGATGGAAAACAAATTAAAGTAGATTATGAAGATAGAGCAGTTACTGTTTCAAGTGGTTCTGTATTAGTTGAAAAGAAATATAAAAGAACTATAGATGAAAGTTTTCAAGGTGTATCTGCATTAGTTGATAGAGTAAACTCAATTCAATTGGATGGTGGAGACTCATATTCTGTAGCTTTTGAAAAAACATACGATGAAGGAGATTATACAGCAGAGGGAGCTGACTATGAAGAAACAGAGCCAGAAGTAGACTATGTTGAAACAGGTAGGGCTAAAATAACAGCTTATACTGAAATTACAAAAGAACTTACAAAATTACCTAACGCAAATTATCAAGCGCTAGTTATTAAAAGAGTAAGAGATGCTATAAGAAAGAAAATGGGAGGACAAATAATCGTAGGTGCTGGAACATCTAACACTATAAAAGGTATTTATAATGCCGACACTAAAGTTCTTCCAACTGCAAGTGGGACAGCAGATATTGAACTAGAAACAATAGATGCTGACACATTAAATACTATCGTATTTGCTTATGGTGGAGACGAAGCTATAGAAGATGAACAAGTTTTAATCTTAAGCAAAAAAGACGTAGAAGCATTCTCAAAAGTAAAGGATACAACAGGAAGATTCGTTTATAAAATAACAAGAAACGGACAAGCAGGAAGAATTGCTTATGCACAAGGTGGAGTAGATATTCCATTTGTTATAAATTCTGCTTGTAAGTCTTTATCAGATAGCGCAACAACAACAGGAGACTTTACTATGGTATATGGTTCATTATCTAGCTATGAATTGCCAGTATTCTCTCCACTTGAAATTGAAGAGTCTAGAGATTATCAATTCAAGAAAGGCATTATAGCTTATAGAGGAGACGTAATCGTTGGTGGTACTGTATCTAAGTATAAAGGCTTCGTAAGAATTAAAAAAAAAGCGGCAGCTTAGACCCAGAAATCACTAATTTAACTATTACACCAGTTGCAGTAGAAGCACCAGTTGAAGCTGACACAAAAGTAGCAGACTTAAGTGCTACAGGAGGAACAGCTCCTTACACATATAGTTTAAAAGCTAGCACTGGTGACAATGCTGAATTTAAGATAAGTGGTACAGAGGTACAAGCAGCAGCTCAAATAGCAACAGCTGGAACTAAAAATATAACTGTTATCGTAACAGATAGTAAACAAAAAACAAAAGAAGCAACTGCTCAAATAGAAATAGCAGAAGCAGGAGTATAGAAAAGGAGGAAGGCAATGACATACGAACAAGTAAAAGATTTGCAAGTATCAGACATAATCAAACAGACAGATTTGACTAAATTAACTAAGCAATGTTTAAGCATTGTGGATACATCTACTTTAAAAGACGATGAAATAAAATTACTTATAAATGCAGGATTTTTAGATATGCAACGTCAAGGAATAGATGTTGAAAATAAAATAACTGACGATTTAGTACAAGCTTGTATTGTTATGTATGTAAAAGCAAACTTCGGAATGTGTGAAATTAAAGAAAAAGACTTGGCACAGCAACGTTATATGCAAATTTGCAATAATTTGTCATTGTCTTCTGAATATAAAGTAGGTGATAGCAATGCGTGATGTAAGTTGCAAATTGCTATCTACTACTTTACAGACAGATAGTATAGGTGTGCAAAAAGAGGTCCAAACAGAGGTAGAAATTCCAATAATAAAAGTTGAAGAGGTTTATGCAAATGAGTTCTACGAGGCAAATGAACAAGGGTTTAAACCGACTTTAAGACTTCGTATTAGTGCTTTGAATTATAACAACGAAAAAGAATTAATCTACATGGGCGTTACTTATTCGATAATTCGACCAAGTGAACCTTATGCAGACGAAATAGTTCTGGTTTGTGAAAGGAAAGTAAAAAATGTCTAAATCTATAGAAGTTAATTTGTTAGAAAAAGAGCTTATTCAATATTTACAAGATTACAAAGAAGATATTGACGAAGAAGTAGAAGAAGTAGCAAACAAAGTAGGAAAAGAAGCAGTTGCAGAGTTAAAACAAATATCTCCAAAACGGTGCGAGAAAAGAATACTGCAAAGGCTGGAGTTTAAAGAAAGACAAAACAGGTAGAAATAGATATACTGTTAAAGTTTGGAATAAGACCGACTATCAATTAACTCATTTACTAGAGTTTGGACATGCTACAAGAAATGGAGGTAGAACAAAGCCACAACCTCACATAAGACCGACGGAAGAAAAATACAAAAAGGAGTTTGAAAAAGAACTAAAAAGAAAAATAGGAGGTATTAAATGACACAAAAAGAAAAACTAGAAGAATTAAAAACAAAGTGTGAAAATGCAGGTTTTAAATATGCCTATGGCAAATTTGAAAAGCCAACACCACCTCCACATTTAGTTGCAATAATATCTGATACTGACAATTTTATGGCTGATAACAAAGTCTATTATGGACCGATACCGATACAACTTGATTACACTTATACTGAAAAAAATCTAGAAGAGCAAGAAAAAATAGAAAATGAAATTCTCGGAGATATTCCGTGGAATAAAACAGAGGAGACTTATTTGCAGGACGGAGGAGTTTGGCAAGTAAGTTATTTTTTTGAATTATAAAGGAGGAAATTAGAATGCCAGATAAAAAGAATAAAGTTTTATATGGAATTGAAAAATGCTATATAGCAAAAATTACAGAAGAAGATGGAGAGATAACTTATGGAACTCCGTTTGCAATGCCAGGTGTAACGGGATTATCTCCTGAACCACAAGGAGCTACAACTAAATTCTATGCTGATAATGTTGTTTACTTTATAGCAAATTCAAATCAAGGTTATGAAGGTGACTTAGTTCTTGCAATTACACCAGAAGAATTTTTAACTCAAATTTTGGGGCAAGAGGTAGATGACAACGGAGCAGTAATAGAGAAGGCAGATGATAAGCAAGCTAGATTTGCTTTAATGTTTGAGGGAAAAGGCGACCAAAAAGCAAGAAGATGGGTTTATTGGGACTGTACAGCAACTAGACCTTCAAGAGAAAATAATACTCAAGAAGAGTCAGTTGAAGTTGGAACAGAGTCAATAACAATAACTATGAGCCCACGTACTACAGATAAAGCAATTAAATGCTACTTAGAGCCAAGCACAGAAAATCAAGATGTATATGATACATTCTTTACTAAAGTTTATGAAAAAAATGCCACAACAGGTGTATAGGAGGTAATTTATGAAACAAATAGTAATCGAAGGCAATAAGTATGATATAGATTGTAATGGCTTAACTTATATCTTACATAAAAGACTTTTTAATAGGGGAATCATGCAAGATATACATATATTACAAAATTATATTATAACTCAAACTGTAAAAGCTAATGAAATAAAAACAAAATTTCCAAAGTTAAGCGATGCTGAAATAAACAATCAGGTCGCTAATTTTATGAATGACTATATAGACAATTTTATAGAAGCAATAACAAGAATAGCTTATACATTAATGTATACAGCTGATGAAAAAATTGCAAGTTATGAAGATTTTTTAAGAAGTATTAAGAATTTTAAAATCGATGATGATTGGATTGTTGAGGTAACGGAATTTGCCGTAGATTGCTTTTGTTGATGAAGATGTATCTCGTGAATTAGAAAAGATGCAAGGAGATAGTGAAGAAGTACTATTTCCTGAGCATCATTTTTTATTAGCTTGTTTACGACTAGGCTTAACAATTCAAGATTTAAAATTTTTGACTTATGTAGATGTGATGAAAATTTTTTTATCAATAGAAACGAAAAAGACAGGAAAAACAAAATATAAAGAAGCAACTCAAGCTGATTGGGATAGGTTAGCTAATAGTAGATAGGAGGAAGAAATGGCAGGTACAATTAAAGGGATAATAGTAGAAATAGGACGGAGATACAAGCGGACTACAAAAAGCTTTAAAAAATGTTAACTCTGCTACTTCTAGCCTTACCAAAGAGCTAAAAGGAGTTAACTCTTTGCTAAAGCTAGACCCTACTAATACGGAGCTAGTAACGCAAAAACAGAAAATTCTAGCACAAAACATAGAAGAAACTAGCGAAAAATTAAAGTTATTAAAGGAAACGCAGCAAAAAGCTGATGATGCAATAGCAAATGGAACAAAAATATCTGATGAAAATTATAGGAATTTACAAAGAGAAATAATCAATACTGAAAATAAATTAAAAGACTTACAAGTACAAGCTTCAAAATGGACAGAAGCGGGAAAGGCTGCCGAGGAATGGGGAAATAAAATACAAAGCCTAGGCAATAAAATAGATAATGTAGGCAACAAACTAACTACTAGACTAACCTTGCCACTTGCAACATTAGGAGTCGTGGGAGTCCAATCGGCTGCTCAGCAAGAGGCTGCGATGCAACAGGTTGAACTTATTTATGGCGATGCAGCCGATGCAATAAAGAATTTTGCTGAAAATACTGCAATATCATATAATATGTCGACATCCGATGCGTATAAATACTCTCAAATTTACGGTAACTTAATACAATCTATAACAGATGATGAAGAAGAAAACGCATTATACACACAACAATTATTGAAAGCATCTTCCGTAACAGCTTCTGCAACAGGAAGAACAATGGAAGATGTTATGGATAGAATTAGGTCAGGTCTTTTAGGGAATACAGAAGCTATTGAAGATTTAGGCGTAAATGTAAATGTGTCTTTGCTAGAGAGTACAGATGCATTTAAGAAATTCGCAGGAGACAAGAGCTGGAAACAATTAGACTTCCAAACTCAACAACAGATTAGATTATTTGGTATTTTAGAACAAACAACTAAAAAATATGGTGATGAAGTAAACAAGAATACATCATCTGACATTCAGAGATTAACAGCTAAATTCAATAATTTAACAAGCAAATTAAGCAAAAAATTATTACCAGTTGCTGACAAACTAATTGATAAAGCTGATGACTTTTTGGATAGATTAGATGACTTAACAGATGAAGAAATGGATAATATTATACAAACTGGTTTGATGGTCGCAGCAGCAGGCCCTCTAATTAAAACATTTGGAACTGTTACGTCTACGGCTGGAAAAGTTACAAAGGGAATAGGTATATTTTCACAAGCTTTGGGAGTTTTAAAGACTGGGGCAAAGTCAAGTAGCGATAGTGTAAATAATTTAGCTAACATTTTAAAAAACTTAACAAGTCCAAGTACTATTGCAGTAACTGCAATAGGAACTATTGCTGGTGCGATACTTTATCTTTCACAACAACAAACGGATGCTCAAAAATCTGCAGAAGAACTCGCAAAAGAAATGGCAAATCAAAAGCAATCATTAGAAGAATACAATCAAAAAACACAGGAAACATTAGATGCAAACTTATCTCATATTGATTCTGTTGAAAGCTTAAAAGACGAATTGGAAACTTTAGTTGATGAAAACGGAAAAGTAAAAAAAGGATATGAAAGTAGAGTAGACTTTATACTTAATGAGCTAAACTCTGCATTAGGCACTGAATATGATTTGAATGGAGATGTAATAGATAGTTACAAAGAATTACAAGATGAAATAGATGAACTTATTGAAAAGAAGCGAGCTCAGATATTACTCGAATCATACGAAGAAGATTATAAGAATGCGATAGAAAATCAAACTAATGCAGTAGAAAATATGAAAACAGCATATAGTCAATTAAGTTCGTATATGCAAGATTACGGAACAGATTTGGAAGGCTTAAGAACGAAAGCAGAAGACTTACGTGATTTGCAAGAAGAATGGTTTGCAAAACCTGGAGCATCAGCTTTTTTAAAGTCAGAAGAATACAGAAAAGAAGCCGAAGCTTTGGAAAATGTAATAAAGGCCTACGATGATGCAGAATGGGCTGTTCAAGACTATACGAACAAAGTTAATCAATACACATCAAACTATGAATTATTTGTGGAAGAAAAGTATAGTGAAATTGGCAAGACAGTAACGCAAACCACACAAGATTGGTCAGATGCATCATTAGAGACGATACAGACTTCAATAACGGAGCAAGGAAAAGCTTTAGATGCATATGAAAATATTTACAGAGAAACAGGAAATACAGTAGCACAAGATTTGGCAAATCAGTCAATTGAAAACATACAATCGTTGGCAAAAGAATTAGCATCTAGGACATCTACAATAAATGAATTAGGAGAAAATGAAATCAATGCTTGGAAAGCATTAGCAGAAAATTCTTTTGCAGTATACAGTGAAAATGTTAGCAAAATGGCTCCTGAAATGCAGAAAAAAATACAAGAGGCGACAGGTGTAGTAATAGCAAATACAGATGAATTTGCAAAGCAAGCAGGAATAATGGGCGAGAAAGTTGCCAGTGAATTTGATAAAAACGGACAAGCTAAACAAGAAGCATTAAAGACTTTACAAGGGTACTATGAAGGACTAAACGATAAGGGAAAAAATGAATTGTTAAAGGAAACAGTTGGAGACAAAGCTGACGAAGTAGCTAAACAATTTGAAAAAGGTGACTATGAAACAAGTGGTAAGAATGTTTTAGAAGGAATATATAATGGCTTAAATAATGGAAGCTTGGGTCAAAGTTTGATAGATAAAGCAGCAGGAATAGCAAAAAGCATTGCAGCTCAATTTAATATACAATGGGATGAACATTCACCTTCAAAGTTGATGGAACAAAAAACAGAATATTTGCTGGAACCAATTGGAACAGTATTTTCAAAAAGAGAAAAAAATTTAGTTAAAGATGCTCGAATTTTAGCAAAGAATATTGTAAAAGGATTTGACAGTTCTTTTGATTTAGATAGTAAATTACTTACCCCAAGTCCGAAAGCATTAAATGCATTAAGTACAAATGTAATAGATAATACCAAAACAGTTTTTACAACTCCACAAATTGTATTTAACGTACAAGAACTAGACGAAGCTAAATTAGAGCAATGTTTTAACTATATAAATAGAAAATTCGGCTCTCAATATTGACAAAGTTTGACATATAGATTAAAATCCTAACAAAGGAGGGAGCTTTATATGTTAAAAAAATGGTGGTTTTGGACTATAGTTGTATTAAGCATTATAATTATCGTTTTGATGATTATAATATTTTCCAGTAATATAAGAGCAAAAAATCAGGATAATACTGATTTAAACTCCTATGAAGTTGTAAAGTATTTAGAAAGCAAAGGATATACCTTTGAAACTCAAGATTTTATGCAAACATATTTAACGCATTATATTATTTTAAGAAATGATAATGAAGGAATATGGATTCAAAAACTTGACAACGAATTAATAGGAACTATGTTAAGTTTTAAAAATGACCAAATCAATGATGAGTTTGCGGATATGACAAGCGAGTCTGCAAATGAAACGAAGGAAGAACAACAACAATATGAAGCATATTTAAATTGGTCAGAAGATATGGGATTGACAAAAATGCAATTAGTAGATGCTTTAGATTATTATGACAATATGAACTAAAAATAGACACCTAAACAGTGTCTATTTTTTCTTTATACCCAAACTATCATTACCATACATACCTCTATCAATGGCATATTGGCGTAGTATATATTCTATTTCTTTATTAATAGAACGACCATCTTGTTTAGCTAATACTTTTATATTTTCAATTACCTGTTTATCTATTCTTAAATGAAAAGAGAAAGGTTTTTCCATATTATTGCTCCTTCATATAAATTATACATAAATTATACCATAC
>ERZ1090879.1731-NODE-1733-length-11529-cov-4.603277_pt1 | contig 11529 bp, 13 predicted proteins | sample MGYA00478472_ERZ1090879 | MGnify/ENA primary metagenome ERZ1090879 (study PRJEB33644, sample SAMEA5815723) | chicken gut metagenome | biome: Chicken; feature: Gastrointestinal Tract; material: Caecum | place: Ireland | collected 2019-01-01 | study: A study of...
AGCGGATAACCTGATTCAGCGCAAGCACGGTATTTAAATCACAGTGATTACGCGGTGCATCCGCGCGCGGCGGGTGACTGCAATCCATCACCATTACCTGCGGCTGATTATTGCGTAAAAATTTCAGCGTTTTTTCCGGCAAGCCTGCGGTGTCAGACAGCCACGCCACCCGGCTGTGTGCCGTTTCCAGCAGATAACCGAAGGTCAGTTTTGAGTGGTTGAGCGGCAGGGGCGTGACCTGTAACCCCTGCAAATCAAACACCACAAACGGTTCCACCGTGTGGCTGAAATCAAGCAGGCCCGGATGTTTAAACAGATCGTCGCAGCCCTGTTCATCCGGCGGGCCGTAAACCGGGATCGGATCGCCAACGCCCCAGCGCAGCGGAAACAGCCCCTGGACGTGATCCATATGATAATGCGTCAGCAAAAACTGCTGGAACGATCCGGGCGACCAGCGATCGGCGAGATCGTGCAGCCCGGCGTCGATCAGGGTGATTGCGTCGTTAAACTTCACTACGCCGCTGCATGGCTGGCGGCGATACTGCGGTGAGCGCCGCGCTCGGTCGCAGGCCGCACACTCGCAGCCCCATGCCGGAACGCCCTGTGCGCCGCCGGTGCCGGTGAGCGTGAGGGTCAGGCTCATGTTACAGCGCCTTGGTGAAGCGGAAGTGGCTCTGCTCGTAGCCTTCACGCAGGTAAAAACGGTGCGCGTCGTGGCGCTTCACGTTGGTGGAAAGCTCGGTCATTTCGGCCCCGGCCTGGCGGGCTTCTTCTTCTGCCCACGCCAGTAACTTACTGCCGACGTTCAGACCGCGCGCCTGCGGCATTACCACCAACTCCTGAATTTCGCCGATCCAGTTGACATGATGCAGATGAAACTGCAAATGCAGGCCGATCATGCCGACAACTTCGCCATCCAGCAGCGCCAGATGGTAGCGCATGTTTGGGTCGCGCAGATTGGCGTTAAAGCCCACGCGAAACGCGTGGTGGTCAAACTCCGCCTGTTTTAGCTCACAAATCAGCGCGTAAACCGCGTCGGTGTCGTACTGCGTGGCCGGGCGAAGCTCACAAGCAGGCATGGTGTTTCTCCTTCTGATGGATCAGCGTCAGCAGCGTGTCGACCGACTGGCGCAGGCTGCCGTCATTGTTGAGCGTATGGCAATCCTGTGGAGTATAGCGGGCGGCGCGCGCCAGGCGGGCGTTAATTTCACTGGCGTTTTCACGGCCACGGTTTTCCAGGCGCTGGCGGAGGATCTCCGGCGAAACCTGTAAACAGACGGGCAGCAGCGCCGATTGATAGCGCGCCCGCGCCTGCGGCAGATGGGCGCGTGAGCCGTTGACCAGCACGTCGAATCCGGCGTGCAGCCAGAGATCAATCTCGACGCCGACGCCATAATACAGACCGTTAGCGTGCCAGCTTAAGGCCAACAGATTTTGCCCCGCGCGGGTAAAAAACTCCTGCTCGCTCAGGGCGATATGGTTTTCACTTCCGGCGCTGGCATCGCGCGTGATGTAGCGATGCGCCACCAGTAACTGAGTTTGTTCCCGCAGGCGGAGTTCCGCCAGCAGGCTGTCTTTCCCGGAGCCGGACGGCCCCATTAACCAAATCAGTTTTCCCATCATCAGAACACCCTTTTACCCTGACGCCAGACGTGGTCGATATGAATATGATTGTCCTTGCGATGCGCCAGCACCAGGTCGGCGCGTTTGCCCTCGCCAATCACCCCGCGATCCTGGAGATTAAGCGCCTGCGCTGGATTTTTAGTCACCAGCTTCACCGCCTGCGGCAGCGTAAAGCGGTTGCTCTGGTCATCGGCGACGCGAAATGCCGCATCGAGCAGGCTGGCGGGGTAGTAGTCGGAAGAGAGGATATCCAGCAGGCCAAGCTGCGCCAGTTCACTGGCCGCCACGTTGCCGGAGTGCGAGCCGCCGCGCACAATATTCGGCGCGCCCATCAGCACGTTCATGCCATGCTTGCGCGAGGCTTCCGCCGCTTCGAACGTGGTGGGAAATTCGGCGATCACGCTGCCAAGCTGGTGAGATTCAGCAACGTGGGCGTGGGTGGCGTCATCGTGGCTGGCAAGCGCAATTTTTCGCGCGCGGCACAGGGCGGCGATGGATTCGCGATTCGGCTGCGACCAGCGTGCGGCGAGCGCCAGTTGCTCTTCTTCGTACTGCTGCATCTGCGCATCAGTGAGGGAGTATTTGCCCTGATAATATTCGCGATACTTCTTGCGGTTGGCGAACTGGCGCTGGCCCGGCGAGTGGTCCATCAGCGACACCAGCGTCACCGGCTCGCGCTGCACCAGTTTTTCAAACAGCGGCAGCGTGGTGTGATGCGGCAGTTCGCAGCGCAGATGCAGACGGTGCTCGGCGCGGTTGACGCCGCGTTTCTGCGTCTCTTCGATGGCGTTGATCATCTTCTCCAGATTCTCCAGCCGATCGCCGCCGTCGCGCACGTCGCCAATTGCCACGGCATCCAGTACGGTGGTGATGCCGCTCGCCACCATCAGCGCGTCGTGGCTGCTCATCGCCGAGTGGGCAGGCCAGTCAACTTTCGGGCGCGGGGTGAAGAATTTATCCAGATTATCGGTATGCAGCTCAATCAGCCCCGGCAGCAGCCAGCCGCCTTCGCCGTCCATCGCCTCCGGCAGGCGGCTCTGGCTTTCGGCAAAGGCGCGGATTTCGCCGTTCTGCACCTCCAGCGAACCGCTTACCACCTCGTTTTCCAGCACCAGCTTAACGTTATGATAATCATGAAGAGGCTCCCATTGGGTGCAGGCGGTCGGCGACGTCATTACGTACAGCTTCGTCATGGAAGATGCCTACGATGGCTGCGCCACGGGTTTTGGCTTCGCGAATCAGTTCCACCACCGCGGCGCTGTTTTTGGCGTCCAGCGAGGCGGTAGGTTCGTCAAGCAGCAGAATGGGGTAGTCGACGATAAAGCCGCGGGCGATGTTGACGCGCTGCTGTTCGCCACCGGAAAATGTCGATGGTGCCAGGTGCCACAGGCGTTCCGGCACGTTCAGGCGGGTGAGAAGACGCGCGGCTTTAGCGGCGCAGGCTTCACGCGGAACGCCGGTATCGAGCAGCGGCTGCATCACCACTTCCAGTGCTGAGATACGCGGGATGACGCGCAGAAACTGGCTCACCCAGCCGACGGTGGTTTTGCGGATTTCCACCACTTTGCGCGCTGGCGCGGTGACCAGGTCTACCCACTCGTCACCGTGTTTGATCTGGATTTGACCTTCGTCGGGCAGATAGTTGGCGTACAGCGAGCGTAGCAGAGTTGATTTGCCGCTGCCGGAATGGCCGTGGAGCACCACGCATTCGCCCGCGTTGACGGTGAGCGAGGCGCGATTGAGGACGGGCAGGCGCACGCCGTTTTGCTGGTGCAGGATGAAGGTTTTACTGACGTTTTGTACGTTAATCATTTTTCGCCTCGTGGTTCGGGTGTCGGATGCGACGCTGACGCGTCTTATCCGACCTACGGGGAGCGCATTTGTAGGCCGGATAAGGCGTTTACGCCGCATCCGGCACCGGCTCAATTCTGCAAAACCGATGACACCAGCAGCTGTGTATACGGATGATGCGGGTCGTCGAGCACGCGGTCGGTTAACCCACTCTCCACCACTTGCCCCTGCTTCATCACCAGCAAACGGTCCGCCAGCAGGCGGGCGACGCCTAAATCATGGGTGACAATCACCACCGCGAGGTTCAGCTCCACCACCAGGCCGCGCAGCAGGTCGAGCAGGCGGGCCTGCACCGACACATCCAGCCCGCCGGTCGGTTCATCCATAAACACCAGCTTCGGATGCGTCACCAGGTTGCGGGCAATCTGCAAACGCTGCTGCATACCGCCGGAAAAGGTGGTCGGCAGGTCGTCGATCCGGTTGGCGGGAATCTCCACCTCTTCCAGCCACTTCTGCGCGGTAGCGCGAATGTCGCCGTAATGACGCGCCCCGGTTGCCATCAGCCGCTCGCCGATATTGCCGCCCGCCGACACCTGGCGGCGCAGGCCGTCGAGTGGATGCTGATGCACCACGCCCCATTCGGTACGCAGCAGGCGACGGCGGTCGGCCTCGCTCATTGCATACAGCGAACGGTTCTCGTAGTGAATTTCCCCCTGCTGCGGCGTCAGGCGCGCGGAGATCGACTTCAGCAGCGTGGTCTTCCCGGAGCCGGATTCCCCGACAATGCCCAGCACTTCCCCCGGCCATAAATCAAAAGAGACATCGCTAAAGCCTTTGCCCGGCGCGTAAAGGTGGGTCAGGTTATTGACCGAAAGTAACGGTTGATTCATTGGTTTTTTGCCTCGCTCTGTTGGCGGCAATAATCGGTATCGGAGCAGACAAACATGCGGTTTCCGGCGTCATCCAGCACCACTTCATCAAGATAGCTGTGGGTCGATCCGCAGATGGCGCATGGCTCATCCCACTGCTGAACGGTGAACGGGTGATCGTCGAAATCGAGACTTTCCACGCGGGTAAACGGCGGCACCGCATAGATGCGCTTCTCGCGCCCCGCGCCGAACAGTTGCAGGGCGGGCATCATGTCCATTTTTGGGTTATCGAATTTCGGGATCGGCGACGGGTCCATCACGTAGCGCCCATTTACCTTCACCGGATAGGCGTAGGTGGTGGCGATATGACCGAAGCGGGCGATATCTTCATACAGTTTCACCTGCATCACGCCGTACTCTTCCAGCGCGTGCATGGTGCGGGTTTCCGTTTCGCGCGGCTCGATAAAGCGCAGCGGCTCGGGGATTGGCACCTGGAAGATAATTATCTGATCTTCGGTCAGCGGCGTTTCGGGGATGCGGTGACGCGTCTGGATAACCGTCGCATCGTCCGTACGTTCCGTGGTGTTTACCCCGGTCACGCGCTTGAAGAAGTTGCGAATCGACACGGCGTTGGTGGTGTCATCCGCGCCCTGGTCAATCACCTTCAGCACGTCGCTTTCGCCAATCACGCTGGCGGTAAGCTGAATGCCGCCGGTTCCCCAGCCGTACGGCATCGGCATCTCGCGCCCGCCAAACGGCACCTGATAACCGGGGATCGCCACCGCTTTTAAGATGGCGCGGCGGATCATGCGTTTGGTCTGCTCGTCGAGGTAGGCAAAGTTGTAGCCGCTCAGATTAGCCATGGTTCTGCTCCTGTTGCAGACGTTTGAGTAGCTCCAGTTCGGCCTGGAAATCGACGTAGTGGGGGAGTTTGAGGTGTGAGACAAAGCCTGCGGCTTCGACGTTGTCGGCATGTGCCAGCACGAACTCTTCATCCTGCGCCGGGCCTGTCGCGTGCTCGCCGTACTCCGGGGCTTGCAGAGCGCGGTCGACAGCGCCATCGCCATCGCTTTGCGCTCGCTCATGCCGAACACCAGCCCGTAGCCGCGCGTGAAGTGCGGCGGCTCACCCGGCGGGTCGATAAAACCGTTAACCATTTCACACTCAGTCATCAGCAGTTCGCCGACGTTCACCGCAAATCCCAGCTCTTCCGGCACAATCGACACGTCGATATAGCCGCTGCGGATCTCGCCTGCGAACGGGTGATTGCGCCCGTAACCGCGTTGGGTGGAGTAGGCCAGCGCCAGCAAATAGCCTTCGTCGCCGCGCATCAACTGCTGCAAACGGGAGGAGCGTGAGCAGGGGTAAACCGGCGGCGTGCGGGTGATGTCATCCGGCTGTGCGCCGCTATCCTCTTCAAACTTCGCCAGCCCCTGACGCGCCAGCAGGCTGAAAACGTGCGGCGACGGCTGCTGTTCGCTGTCGGCGGTGGTCAGCGTCGGCGCTTCGCCGTTTGCCAGCAGGGTAAAATCGAGCAGGCGATGGGTGTAGTCGTAGGTTGGGCCAAGCAGCTGGCCGCCGGGAATGTCTTTATAAACGGCGGAGATACGGCGTTCGAGACGCATCCCGGTGGTGTCGAGCGGCTCGCTTACCGCCAGCTTCGCCAACGTGGTGCGGTAGGCGCGCAGCAGGAAAATCGCTTCAACGTTATCGCCGCTGGCGCTGAAACAGGCCAGCGCCGCCAGTTCGCGGTCGGCAATGCCGCCTTCGGTCATCACGCGATCTACCGCGAGGTTAAGCTGCTGTTCAATCTGGGCGACGCTCAGTTCGGGCAAATCGGTATCGCCTCGGCGTCGGCTCTCTTGCAGGGCGTGGGCGGCGTCGATCGCCTTCTCGCCCCCTTTCACGGCAACGTACATCAGCACACCTCCACATGAGTGGTTCGCGGAATAGCCAGCAGGCGCTCGCCACAGGTCAGGATCAGGTCGATGCCGAGCGGGAACGGATGCGGGCGCTCGGTGAGTTCGTGCAGAATGCACTCCGGCAGCTGCGGAGCGATCATTCGTTCTTCGGCAATACCCGCACCAGTAAGGCGCAACATGCGTCCGCCGCTCAGGCTGGCGACCTGTAAAATCAGCGTCGCACCCGCTTCCGGCGCAACGGCGGTGCCGGTGGAAAGGGCGTTGAGCTGTTCGCTGGAAATCGCCTCATCCGTCACCGCGAAGGTCGCCTGTTCCGGCTGGCTGACCAGCGGCGCGTTGGTATGAAAACGCAGGCTCTGGTTGACGATATCGTTATTTAATGGGGTAGAAAGCCACACCGGCGTGTCGTTATCGGCCAGCGTCAGCAGCACGCTGGTGGTGGCGATATTCAGCGGTTGCCAGCCGCGTTTGAGCTGATGCAGGGCGACAATCACGCCCGGCTCGCTCATGGCCTTTAACAGGCGACGAAAACTGTGCTGGGCATCCTGCACGGGAAGCATAAAAGCGGTTTCCAGGGTCATGCGTTGTCTCCGCGAACCATCGTAAAGAAGTCGACCCGGCTGGCGTTCACTTCGGCCTGGCGTGCGGCAATGCGTGCCATACGGTCAGCGTCCAGCGGGGCAATAAGGGTTTCTGATAAGTTTTGAAAGTGGCGAGATTGCTGCATCAGCGCGTCAATCAGCGCGCAGCGTTCGGCGTGCTGTTTATCACGCCCCTGCACCCAGCTGTAGCCGAGCGTGCCGTCAGTCAGGCGCACGGCGGCGCGGGTCAGCGTGGCGTCGCCGGCAAAAAAACGTTCGCCGGTGCCGCCCATCCGCGCCTGAATCTGTACCAGGCCAGTTTCAGCGGCGCGGATCACCTCATAGTCGGCGGTGATGTTTAGCGCGTTCAGGCGTGCTGCCAGTTCAGCCGGTTGGCTGTGCGCCAGCACGGACATCCAGTGCTGGCGGGTCGCGGTATCTGCGTGCATTCAGTGCTCCATAGTGAATTCAATCATGTCGGCGCGCGTCAGGCTGACGGAGTACTCCGCCGGGCTGCTTTCACCGTCACGGTGGTTAAGGGTGCGCACGCACAGCAGCGGCGACATATTCGGGATTTCAAGACGCTGGCACTCTTTGGCCTGGGCGCGGCGGGCGCTGATCCGCGTCTGGCTGCGGCGCAGCGCAATTCCGGTTTGCTCGCGCAGAAAATCGTGCAGCGAGCCGCTGTCGAAGCGTTGCAGCGTCGGCCAGAGGGTGAGGTCCGCGAAGTAGTGGTCGATTAAACAGAGCGCGACGCCGTTGACACGACGCAGGGTGCGCAGGTGGATGACGTTCTCCCCCTCGGTAATCCCCAGTGCGTCAGCGACGTGGCCGGACGCGGGGCGCAATACCGAAAGCAGTTTTTCGCTGGTGGGATGGCTGCCCTGATCCAGCAGATTCTGGCTAAAACGCGCCTGGGCGTTGAGCGGGTAATCGAACGGGCGCATCAGCACCAGCACGCCGACGCCCTGACGGCGCTGTACCCAGCCTTTTTCCACCAGTTGGTCGATGGCGCGGCGCAGGGTGTGGCGATTCACCTCAAAGCGCGCTGCCAGTTGCTGCTCGGCGGGAAGATAGTCGCCGCAGCGGTAGTGTTGACGAAGCTCCTGCTCAAGTTTTGCGGCTATCTCTTGATAGCGTGTTGGGTAGCTGGTCGGATGTGTAGACAAGTGCATAGATATCAATGCCTCGCTTATCAGATAAAGTGCTTACGCAACCGTTGAGAGAGGAAATCCAGCAGGCTGACCGTGACGATGATAAGCACCATCAGGGCGCAGGTTTGTTGGAACTGGAAACCGCGAATCGCTTCCCACAGGGTGACGCCGATCCCGCCTGCGCCGACCATGCCGACGACGGTCGCCGAGCGGACGTTGGATTCGAAGCGATAGAGGGAGTAGGAGATCAGCAGTGGCATCACCTGTGGCAGCACGCCGTAGAGGATCTCTTCGAGCTTGTTGGCACCGGTGGCGCGAATGCCTTCCACCGGGCCGGGTTCAATCGCTTCCACCGCTTCGGAAAGCAGCTTGGAGAGCACGCCGGTGGTGTGTATAAACAGCGCCAGCACGCCAGCACGCCAGCGAACGGGCCGAGGCCGACGGCGCCCACGAACAGCATGGCGAAGACCATTTCGTTAATGGCGCGGCAGGCGTCCATCAGGCGGCGAACGGGCTGGTAAACCCACCACGGCACCAGGTTTTCGGCGCTCATCAGGCCAAAGGGGATGGAGAGAACCACCGCCAGCGCGGTGCCCCAGACGGCGATTTGCAGCGTGACGGCCATTTCGGTGAGGTAATCCTGCCACTGGCTGAAATCGGGCGGGAAGAAGTCGGCGGCGAACGTCGCCATGTTGCCGCCGTCTTTGATCAGCGTAAGCGGGGCCATTTCCGCGCCCTGCCACGAGACGACCAACACGGCGAGTACAACGGCCCAGCTCAGAAGCGAGAACCAGCTGCGCTTGGGTGGGGCGATGGTGATGGTTTGCATGTTTGGCTCCGGTCTGTAGGCCGGATAAGGTGCTTGCACCGCATCCGGCATCAACGCCTGCACATTGTCGGATGCGACGCCGGGGCGTCTTATCCGACCTACGATTTACTGCACCGCTTTACTCACCGAACTCATCGCGCTTAGCGCGTTGTTCAGGCGGTCCAGGTCATCCAGCTGCGCCTGAATCTCGGTGGTTTTTGCCAGCTTGTCCTGCTCATTCAGTCCTTTATTGCTTTTCACGCCCTGCATCTCTTTAAACAGCGCGAGCTGGCGAATCGGCACCAGTTGCAGGTCGCTGGAAGCGCGGAATGGCGCCCAGCCCAGGCGTTCCAGCACCGCTTTTTCTTCCGGCGTTTTGCCGTAGTTCATAAAGAAGTCGTAGATCTTGTCTTTGGTGGTTTCGGAAAGATTCTTGCGCCAGACGATCGGATCGCCTGGGATCAGCGGCGACTTCCAGATCACCTTCAGTTCTTTCAGCTTCTCTGGCGCGGAGGTTTTCAGCTTGTCGAGGTTTTCGGTGTTGTTGGTGGCAACATCCACCTGCTTGTTGGCGACGGCCAGCGCGTTGGTTTCATGCCCGGCGTTGACGGTGCGCTTGAAGTCGCTGGCGGAGATATTGTTTTTGGCGAAGACGTAGTAGCCGGGGACGAGGAAGCCAGAGGTGGAGTTAGGATCGCCATTGCCAAAGGTGAGATCTTTCCGCTTCGCCAGCAGATCGTTCAGGTTGTTGATCGGACTGTCTTTGTTGACGATCAACACGCTCCAGTAACCCGGCGATCCATCCGCCGCGACCGTCTGGGCGAAGACCTGGCCATTGGCGCGATCCACCGCTTCCATCGCCGACAGATTGCCGTACCAGGCGATATCCACTTTATTGAAGCGCATCCCCTGGATAATGCCCGCGTAGTCCGGGGCAAAGAAGGCGTTGACCTTCACGCCCAGCTTCTTCTCCATATCCTGCAAGAACGGCGTCCATTGCGGTTTCAGGTTTTGCTGTGATTCCGTTGAAATAATGCCGAAATTCAACGCCTTTTCCTGCTCTTCGGCGTGCGCCGGGCTTAACAGGGTGCTGAGGCTGAACATGCTGGTGAAGGCCAGCGAGGCAATTATCTTAGCGTTCATTCGTTTTCCTCAATGATGGGGATGTCAGGCAGCTTTCGCGTTCTCTTCGACGCGGTTAATGCTGCGGTAGAGATGGTCAAAACGTTCGTTATCAAACTGTTGGCTGCTGCCGTCGTAGAAAACGTGCCCCTGGCGCAGGGCGACGATGCGTTCGCAGTAGCGCAGGGCGTAATCCACCTGATGCAGCGTGACGACCACGGTGATGCCGTCGTTCTGATTGATGTCGCGCAGGGTGTCCATCACGATGCGCGCTGATTCTGGGTCCAGCGAGGCGATGGGTTCATCGGCCAGAATCACTTTCGCCTGCTGCATCAGCGCACGGGCAATCGCCACACGTTGCTGCTGGCCGCCGGAGAGGGTGGAAACGCGCTGATGGGCAAAATGCACCATGCCAACGCGGGTCAGCGCCTGTAACGCGCGCTGTTTCTGCTCGCCGGTGAACCAGCTAAAACAGGTGCGCCAGAACGGCGTGCTGCCGAGCGCGCCAATCAGCACGTTCTCCAGTACGCTCAGGCGGTTCACCAGGTTGAATTGTTGGAATATGTAGCCGGTATGGGCGCGGCTTTTGCGGATATCGCGGGCCAGGCGGCCTTCGCGCTGGACTGTGCGGGCCAGCAGCTCGATATGGCTACCGACAGATTTATCGCCGGTAATCAAACCGCTTAAGTGACGTAAAAGGGTGGATTTTCCGGAACCCGACGGCCCAAGCAGAGCCACCATTTCACCGTGATGAATGTTCAGATCAACCGCATGCAGCGCCTGATGCTGATTGAAGGTTTTGGCGAGCTTCTCGACACGGATAATCGTTTGCATGATGCAGCCTCCCTAAAAAAGTGGCTCCATCGTGGCGGATTATTGTGACGATTTGGTTAATTAAAAGTGACTAACAGATGAAGAGTTAACGGGAATTCGATGACAGTGCGGGAGGGCGGGCCTCCCGGCGGGTTATTGCGTTGGTTGTTGTTTGACGACATTAATCATCCACGGTACGCCAAATTTATCGGTGACTTTGCCAAAGCCATGCGCCCAGAAAGTTTCCTGCCAGGCCATTTCGATTTTTCCGTTAGCGGCAAGATTGTCAAACCAGCGTTTTCCTTCTTCGACCTGTTGCGAATCGAGCACCAGCGTAAAGCCGGAGTAGCTGGCTTTTCCTGACGGCATGGCATCGCTCATCATGATGTCGCTTCCGGCAATGCGCACATTGGCGTGGGCGATGGCGGTATCGGGAAATTGCATTCCGGAAGGGCAGTTCTCGGCGCTGTCCTGCGCTGATTTTGGCATTTCGCCGAAGCTGATTTTATAGAGCAGTTCCGCGCCCAACGTACGTTGATAATAGGCAATCGCGTCGGAACAGTTACCGGCAAAAGAGAGGTAGGGACTTAACGGCATGATGGTGACCTCAGTTAAGAGAAGCCAGTTAAGTGTAGTTCGAAATTTATACAGATGAGAGGCGGCCTGATAAGACGCGCGAGCGTCGCATCAGGCAGTCGGCACTGTTGCCGGATGCGGCGTAAACGCCTTATCCGGCCTACGGAGGGTGCGGGAATTTGTAGGCCTGATAAGACGCGCAAGCGTCGCATCAGGCAGTCGGCACCGTTGCCGGATGCGGCGTAAACGCCTTATCCGGCCTACGGATGG
>ERZ1090879.1734-NODE-1736-length-11513-cov-7.051842_pt1 | contig 11513 bp, 9 predicted proteins | sample MGYA00478472_ERZ1090879 | MGnify/ENA primary metagenome ERZ1090879 (study PRJEB33644, sample SAMEA5815723) | chicken gut metagenome | biome: Chicken; feature: Gastrointestinal Tract; material: Caecum | place: Ireland | collected 2019-01-01 | study: A study of the...
ATTTTGTGGTATCATGGCGGCATGGATATCACGGCATATTGGCTCAATCATAAAAAGCGCGACGCGGGCGAGGGGAAGGTCTACTATTTTTACCCCTATACCCGCTGCGAGAAGGACGTTACGCCGACACTTTTCATTGCGGGCAAGCACTATGTCCGCATTGCCGTTTCCGAAGAGGAGTGGGCGCGGCTGCGCAAGCTGGACGACAAGGAGTACAACAGCGAGCGGCGCGCGCACAACAAGCGGTGGACGGCAGACATCCCGCGGCTTCGGGACGAGGACGGGGAAGAGATCGACTTTTGGAGCGACCGCGCGGAGGACAGGGAGACGCACTACATCGAGGGCGACATCTGCGAGGAGGCCGATCGCCGCGCTTTGGTGCGTTCGTTTGATAAGACCGATCGTTGTATCTATCGGCTGGATCGGAAAGACTTTACGCAGCAGGAGATCGCGCGAAGGCTGCATCTCGATCAGGCAACAGTCTCGCGTCGGCTGGAGAAAATTTATATGCGCCTGGACCTCATGCGGCTGTACGACGGCGAGCGAAGCCAAAAGGAGCTTGCCTTTGAAGTCGCGTGGGAGGAGTTCCTGCGCGCCGGGCATATGCGGGGCGATGCAGACGTCCGGGCGTTCGCTTTCTTTCTGCGCGCACAGGGGGAGCTTCTGGCGCTTTTGTACAAGTGGTTTTTTACCCCGGGCGAACTGCTGCGCTACGCGACGCAGTATCTGATGGTGGGTGGCACGGAGACAAAAGAGGAGTTATTGGCACAGCTTTCAGGTTATGGGCAGGCATTTTTTGCAAGGCAGAAATTTGCCGACGAGGTCGAAGAGAAGCTTTGTTGGAGGCTCTTGCGGGAGGTCGAGCGGCGCGCCGTGACCATCTCCGAAACGTCCGGCAACGCCTTTCACCGCTATGAGGAGGGGATCAAGGAGCTGGCTCACCGCCGCAGGCTTTCCTACACGTTTTATTTTGAAGAGATCCTCATGCGCAAGTATGAGCTTAGGCGCATTTGCAAGACGCTTTCTTATGCCAAACGCATCGCTTCCCGCACGCGGAACGCCGCGAAAAAGGCGGCTTTGCGCAGGGAAATTGCTATATTAGAAGCGGAACGCATTGCCCTCCAACGACTCCTTTCTCGCCTCGCCGAGCGCTATGCGGTAAGGCATAAGGAGCGGCGGTAAAAAAGAAGGTCATTGTAGGCGTTAATTCTTCAAAACCTCTTGCGCAGCGGAGAGATTTTTGTTATAATAAATATAACAGTAAACAAAGCGTTTGGTTACTGCTATCTACAACTGAATATACACGATCTTTTCCTACGGAACATAGGCCAACGATCCGGCGTCTGTCGGTGCAAACACTTCAGGCCTATCGATATAAGCGTGCTGGCCGCGTTAAGGCCAAAGGAGGGCTTTTTATGGAAAAAACGATCTGTGAACTGTTTGCCGGTGTCGGCGGTTTCCGCTTAGGGTTCGACCGTCTTGATTCCGGCTGGAGAACGACTTGGTTCTCGCAATGGGAGCCGGGCGCTGCAACGCAGTGGGCGCATCAATGTTATGTGCAGCACTATGGCGACAGTCCCGACTTGAATAATGAATATCATACTGGGGAAGATATCGCTTCGGTGGAGAAATCTTCCATCCCCGATCATTCGCTCCTTGTGGGCGGATTCCCTTGCCAAGATTACAGCGTGGCACATACGCTTGCATCGGCGCAGGGCATCGAGGGAAAGAAGGGTGTGCTTTGGTGGCAGATCCACGACGTGTTGATCGCCAAGCAGCCGCCGTTTTGCCTTTTAGAGAATGTCGATCGCCTTTTGAAATCCCCCGCGAAGCAGCGGGGACGCGATTTTGGCGTCATCCTTGCCTGCCTTTCCGCCCTTAGATATAGCGTCGAATGGCGCGTTGTCAATGCGGCGCAGTATGGAGCCGCTCAGCGGCGCCGTCGTACGTTCATCTTTGCCTATCGGGACGATACGCGCTATGGGAAAAAGATGGCGGATCGCTCTTTTGACGAGATCCTCCGCGAAGACGGCTTTATGGCGCGTGCATTCCCTATACAAGGGATGGAGCCTGTCCGTCAGAAGGATATCGGAAGCGATATCGTCGCCGTCAGTGATACGTTTGCCTTTGCATTCGAAAATGCGGGTTACATGCACGGCGGCACCATTTATACCGCGAAAGTCGTGGAAGCGGAAGAGCCCGCGACGATGCTCGGGGCTATCTTACAGCATAACGTCGACGAAAAATATTATATCACCGGCGACAAGATGGCGAAGTGGGTCTATCTAAAAGGCGCAAAGAAGATCCCGCGCAAGACCAAGGAAGGACACGAATATGTCTTTTCCGAAGGCCCCATCGCCTTCCCCGATCCTTGGGATCGTCCGGGCAGAACGATGCTCACGAGCGAATCGACGCTCAACCGCTCGACGCATACCGTCGTCGACCCCGGGACAGGACGTATCCGTTTATTGACGCCCGTCGAGGCAGAGCGTCTTCAGGGATTCGATGATGACTGGACGGCAGGGATGCCCGACAGGATGCGATATTTCTGCATGGGGAACGCACTTGTCGTCCCGATGATCACGCGCATGGGACACGTCCTTGACGATATCATAGCGGTTGAAGAATGAAGTCAAAGGGACTTGTGTTTGCGCACAGGTCCCTTTTGCTATAAAAACGAAGGAGAATATCGAAATGGAAGGAACAGCTTACCGCACTAAGGGTGACGTATTGAGGCGCGCACAGGAGATCGTCGGCATCCCGCTCAAGGAAGTCGATGCATCCGGCCGTCTTGTAACGGGCAAGGGCGCCATCGGAACCGTCATCGAGGAGAGCTGGTTCGGGTATTCTCCCAACGCCGAAGCCGAGCCCGATTTTCCCGAGGCAGGCGTAGAGCTCAAAGTCACGCCCTATGTTCACGGTAAGAACGGGATCCGTGCCAAAGAGCGGTTGGTGTGCAATATCATCAACTACATGGAGGAATACGACCGCACCTTTCAAACGAGTTCGTTTTGGCATAAATGCAACACGATGCTGCTGATGTCCTACGAACACCGCGAAAATGTTCCCAAGGGTGACTTTCGCATCGATAAGGCAGTCTTGTTCAGCTTTCCGGAAGAAGATCTGATGATCATCGAACACGACTGGGAGACGATCATGCAGAAGGTGCGGGATGGTCGCGCACACGAGATCACCGAAGGCGATACGCTGTATTTGGCTGCCTGCACGAAGGGCGCAAATGCTTCCAGCGTCCGCAAACAGCCATTTTCCGAAATCCCTGCAAAGCAGCGCGCATATTCGCTTAAATCGACCTATATGACGCAGATTTTGCGAAAATATATCTTCGGCATCGAAGAAGATGAACGCATCGTCAAAGATTGGCACGCGCTTGTCCATGCCTCCTTTGAAGAGCATTTGATCGAACGGCTCTCTCCCTATTACGGCAAGACGCAGCGCGAACTGAAGCAGCTCTTTGAAATAGAGAAGTCGCCTAAAAACCTCAACGATATCCTCCTCGGCAAGATGCTCGGCATCCATGGCAGGATCGTACAGACCGACGAATTCAAAAAGGCGGGCATCGTTCCCAAAACGATCCGCGTCCGTCGCGACGGAACGATCAAGGAGTGTATGTCTTTCCCGCCTTTTGACTTTATCAAGTTGAGCCAAGAGACGGAATGGGAAGAGTCCGAGTTCTACAACTACTTGGCGCCCACCAAGTTCCTGTTTGTTATCTTTCAAGAGAACGCAAATGGAGAACTGGTCTTTGAGCGCGTCCAGTTCTGGAACATCCCCGTTAGCGACCTTGAAGAGGTCGGCCGCGTTTGGAAGAGAACGGTCGATACGATCTGCCGCGGCGTCGTATTGCGTGAAACGGCGCGCGGTGTGAGCAACGATCTTCCCAAACAGAGCGAAAGCCGCGTTGCGCACGTGCGTCCCCACGCACAGGACGGGCAGGACAGGGCAAAACTGCCCGATGGCCGTATGATGACAAAGCAATGCTTTTGGTTAAATAATACATACATCGCGGAACAGATCAGGCAGCCCAAATAATGATTTTCTTGGCGGATCGGATATGAAACACCCGAAGTCGTATGATTCGACTCCTGCGATACGCAAACGGATGTCGAAGGTGAAACTCAAGAACGGAAAGGCGGAAACGCTCCTTGCAAAACGGCTTTGGGGACTGGGGCACCGGTATCGCAGAAATTATAAAAAGCTCCCCGGTTCTCCCGATATCGCCATCACGAAGTTCAGGATAGCCGTATTCGTGGACGGTGAATTTTGGCACGGGAAAGATTGGGGGATCCGCAAAGAGCGGCTGCAACACAACCGCGAATATTGGATCGAGAAGATCGAAGAGAATATCGCAAGAGATCGTCGCGTCGATGCCGAACTGCTGCAAATAGGCTGGACGCCCGTCCACTTTTGGGAGAAGGACGTCCTAAAGGACCCCGATGCCTGTGTTTGGGCGGTGATCGAACTGATGACGGATGCAGGGTGAGCGCATGGATGACATCAGAGTGGTAGAGCTATTCGCAGGTGTCGGCGGTTTCCGCCTCGGGTTGGAGGCAGCTTCCGAACGGTATAAAGTCATCTGGGCAAACCAGTGGGAACCCTATCAGAACGAGCAATTTGCCTTCTCATGCTATACGCGTCATTTTGGTATGAGCCCCTCTCATGTACGTGCAGATATCGCCAAAGTCAAAGAGAACGTACCGGAGCACGACCTCCTTGTCGGCGGCTTCCCTTGCCAAGACTATTCCATCTTGAAAAAAGATGCCAAGGGCATCGAGGGTGCAAAGGGCAGACTTTGGTGGGAGATCGACGCCATCTTAGAGAATAGACGCCCGAAATATGTTATTTTAGAGAACGTAGATCGGCTCATCCGCTCCCCCGCAAGGCAGATCGGGCGCGATTTTTCTATCATCCTGCGTTGCCTTTATGAAAAAGGCTATGCGGTGGAGTGGCGCGTCGTCAATGCCGCCGATTATGGCTGCGCCCAACGACGACGCAGGACGTTCATCGTAGCCTATCACAATACGACCGCGTTTTATCGTCGTTTTGCCGAGGCCGTGTGCAAGCAATGGCTGAAAACGATGCATAGCTATGTCGTTACGGACGGGATCATGGCGCAAGCTTTTCCCGTGCAGTCGTTTCGGCAAGATTATTTCGACCAATGGATCGACGAGCTGATTTTCCCCTCCATGCAGGACGTGACAGAGCGGCAACGCGCGCGATTGCATGATGCGGGGATCATGATCAACGGGCGGATCTACTCTCTTGAAGTCGTGCCGCAGCGTATCCCGCCGATCCAGCTGAAAGATATTTTGGAGCGGGGGATTGTGAACGAGCGGTATTTTCTTAAAGAGAACGAGCTGCCGCAATGGATCTACAAAAAGGGCGCCAAGCGCGAGATCCGCAAGCGGGCGGATGGATCGGAATATGTGTTCACGGAGGGCGCGATGGCGTTTCCCGATCCCTTGGATAAGCCGTCGCGGACGCTCGTCACGTCGGAAACAAAACTTTCACGTACCTCCCATGTCGTACAAGACCTTTCGTCAGGGCGGCTGCGCACCTTGACGCCGATCGAATGCGAACGCCTGAACGGCTTCCCCGACAACTGGACTGCCGGTATGCCCGAAAAAATGCGTTACTTTTGCATGGGGAATGCTTTGGTTGTGCCGATGGTTACGAGGATAGGCGGAACAATATGCTTCATGTAATCTTTTTTCTGATTATAGCAAAGAAAAAAATAATTTGTTGGGATATGTTTGCAAAACACAAACCAAGTAGTTTTTAACTTTGATTATTCAATGATGGTTGAAAAGAAATGATGCTGTTAGCGGTGTTGTATTATCAAAATTATTGAATAAAAATAAATAAACGAGTGTGATGGTGATAGCATGAGCCAAATATTAGAAAAAGGCAAAAACAAAGTAAAGTGTCAGAAGTTTACACCAAACGAATTGGTGCAAAAGATGCTTACTTTAATAAATTACGACAATGATCCAATGGGGAAAACCATATTAGAGAATTCATTTGGGGTAGGTAATTTCTTAAAAGAAATTGTTACCCGATATATAGAAGCTGCATTGATAAAAGGGGTCGATAGAGAGGAAATTTGTAAAGGGTTGGAGAGGGATATTTACGGGATTGAATTGGATACAGTGTTGTATAATAATTGTGTTGCGGAGCTGAATTCGATATTATGTTTATATTCAATCCCTGCTGTCCAGTGGAATTTATTTAATTGTGATGCTTTAACTCTTGATTTGAAAATATCATTTGACTATGTTATTGGAAATCCTCCGTATATTTCATACAAGGAGATGGATAGAGATAGCCGTAGTAAACTTAACAAAATTTTCAAATCTTGTTCCGTAGGAAAGTTTGATTACTGCTATGCATTTATTGAATATGGAATAAAGAATTTAAACGAGACGGGGAAGCTGGTTCAACTTATTCCGAACAATATTTATAAAAATGTTTTCGCTGAAAAGTTAAGAGGACTTTTAATCGATCATATATCAGCGATTTATGATTATCCAAATCAAAAGTTGTTTGGAGATGCATTGACGTCGGTAAGTATTTTTTTATATAACAAAGAAGACTCTTCGGATTTTATATATTACGAAAATGTTACGGACAAAATAAAAACAAGAGTCAACCGTCACAATTTAGGCAAGAAATGGATTTTTGCAGAAAAATACATTGATAAAAAATTGGGGAGCAGATTTGGGGATTTTTTTCATGCCTCAGTAGCCGTCGCTACGTTGTGTAATAACGCATTTATCGTTGAGGATCAATCCATCAACGAGGAAAATTTGGAGCAGGAAGTTTTAAAAAGTGCTGTTAGCCCTAGAACATTAAGATATGGTCGACATGTTAAAATTATTTTCCCTTATAAATATGAAGGAAACAGGTTACAACATTTTTCAGAAGCAGAATTTGAAGCTAAATTTCCCAATGTTACTAGACATCTTAGGCGTTTTTCAGATAAGCTTGAGAAAAGAAATAGTGATAAAAAAGCTGCATGGTTTGAATATGGACGGTCTCAAGCTTTGGCGCACTTGAATAGAGATAAATTATTGATATCCGCCATTATTACAAATTCGATTGAGGTATATCGTGTCAATACTGAAGCAATACCTTTTTCAGGAATATATATTACAGTTTTAGATGATAGATTTTCATTGGAAGATGCTGCAAAGATACTTAAAAGCGAGCAGTTCTACGATTATATAAAAGGTATTGGTGTTAATGTGAATGGAAAATCATTGCGGATATCATGTGTAGATATTAATAATTATCGGTTTTAGGAGGATGTATTATGGAGAGACTGCAGTACATAATTGAAGAGCGAACCATAGCGGAATTGTTGGGTGTTAATAATTTTTCCACAGATGAATCCGCAATTTTAGAATTGGTCAAAAATGCGTATGACGCGAAGGCTACATATGTAAAATTAATTTTTGGTGACAACATATTGACGATACAAGATGATGGGGTTGGAATGGATATTGAGGATATCAAGAGTCAATGGATGCACATAGGAAAAAGTAAAAAAGAATATACAACTATTCTTGATAATGATCGCGTGAGAATCTTGGCCGGGTCTAAAGGAATTGGTCGTTTTGCATTAGCACGACTTGGAGAAGCCGCAACACTAATTTCAAGAAAAGTAGGATTTTCTGGCGTGATGTGGAAAACGGACTGGTCGACTTCTGTTGTTTCTTCTGTAGAAGATGATTTGGATGATTATGGCACAAAGATTATCATTGAGGGATTGAGGGCAAGGTGGAATAAACGGCAAATTGAGAATTTGGGTGATTTCCTATCTAAGACCTATAATGATGATGATATGACAATCATCGTTGAAGCTTTTGGCATAAGTAAAGAAATAATTCCATATTTTACTGAGCTAGTGCCAGGTGTTAATTGCTTGTCAAAAATTACATTGAATTATGGTAGTACAAAGCAGTCCTTAAGGGTGGAGATAGATTCAGATGAATTCTTAGATGCGGCAAATAAGTATTGTAAAGGCATTGATATAAAATATTTTACTGAAGATATTGATATTTTTGAAGAGCTAAAAACATGGGATCGATGGGATTTGTCAGATAAGGAACTTCAAGAGCGTTTACTACGGCTTGGGGATTTTTCTGCGCAATTCTCTTTTACGATTACCCCTTCTAAAGTCGATATCGAAAAGTTTTTATATAAACATGACATTTTGCCGCGAAATACATTAAAGGGAGTTATTCTTTATCGAAATGCATTTAGTATATCATCATATGAAGGAAAAAAGGATTGGTTGGGCTTCGGGAAAAGATCCAGGAAATCTCCAGCGGCCGCTTCGCATCCGACAGGTGCTTGGCGCGTTAGAGAGAACCAAATTTCAGGAAAGGTAGAAATTGATAAGCAACGAAATGCTGTTCTGCAAGATATGTCAAATAGGCAGGGCTTAAATGAAGATATTTATTATGAAATTTTTGTTGAGATTATACTTCTTGGTATAAGGAGCTTTGAACGGTATCGGCAAAATATTATTCGAAAAATCAATGTTAAAAATATCATAAAAGAAGAAAAGCCTTCGCCAATCAGTGAAAAAATATTGGCTAATCCCAGTATTGCTACGACATTGACAAAGGAAGAGGCCGAATTATTGGCGTCTGAAATTGAAGAAAGTCGAAAAGCGCATTATGAAGCAAGACGCGAACGCAATGACGTAGAAGCAAGGTACAAGTATGATATTCGTATTTTAAATGTATTGGCGACCATTGGTCTAAAAGCTTCATCAATAGCACATGAAATGAGAAATGATAGAAATTCTATTGCCAGTAATGTTGATGATATCATTGCTGCTCTAAAAAGATTTAAGATGTGGGAGAAATTAAACTCCCCAGAGTATACGGCTAAATCATATTATAACATACCATATCTTTTAGAGACCAATAAGCAGGTGAGTAAAAAGATATTAGCCTTTATGAATACAATGCTTTCCGAAATAGAACGGGGGCAATTTTTACCAAATCAGCAAAACATTAGAGATATTATATTACGTTTAAAACATAATTGGGAAACAGATTATGCTTGGGTCGACATTCAGATGCATATTGATGAAAATATTACCTTTATGATTTCAGAAGACTATTTGCAGGTGGTCTTCGATAATTTGATTCTTAACAGTATTCAGCAAAATGAGAAATCAAGTAGGTTAAAAATCGATATATGGGTTGAGTTAACAAATCGTTTTCTTCAGTTTCTTTATGCGGATAGTGGAAGGGGCCTAGATAAAAAATATCTAAATAATCCAGAGAAGATACTTGAAGTCCATGAGACTACAAGGAAAAATGGACATGGCCTTGGAATGTGGATCGTTAATAATACTATCGTAATGTCGGGTGGAAAGATTTTGAAAATCGACGGAAATAATGGGTTTAAAATCGAATTTACTTTAGGAGAAGCAAATAATGGATAAGTTTTATTTGGTCTATATTGATGATAATCTTGATACATTTTTATCCAGATATTTGGATGAAGAATTCCATGTTGATGATTATGAACTTGACTTTACAGAGATAGAGTTTAAACCTGAAAACGGATATGAAAGTTTGTTGTCTAATCCCAAAGTTCAAAGTGCCAATATAATTTTTATTGATTCGAGGTTGTTTGAAAATCGCACAGTTACATCGGGTAAATTTACGGGCGAGGAGTTTAAGCTGGTTCTTAAAAAATTTTTCCCATTTATTGAAGTTATAGTTATAACTCAAAATGATATTGATTTAGAGATTGATAAGATTGCTAAATATGACGTGGGTTCAGGACAAGAACCCTTTGGATACTATTCATCAAAAATACCGGAAGTAATAGATAATGCGGTTAAAAATATTAAACAATATCAAATGCTTGGCGGTATGTTTAAGAATAATAATAGCTGGGATGAGGTCCTTAAAGATAAAATCATAGCCACTTTAAACGGCAAAAGTACATACGATGCTTTGTCTAAGAAGGATATAGATAATTTAATTTTGGCATTTAAGGAAATACAGGAGCAATTAGATGAGTGACTACAGAAATACAAAATATTGTCAGGAATTAAATAACTTAGTCGAAAAGAAAAACTCTGTAAAAGACGCAGTAATAAAAGAGCATGGCAAAGCAGAAGATATACATGCATATATTTCAAAAAATGATAAACCTTTTAAGAGAATGTTTGTAGAAGCGTATAATGGCAAGTGTGCATATTGTGGCGTTTCTATTGATATTATTTCTTTGAGAGGATTTGAGATCGATCATCTGATTCCCAAGACGGCGAATCGCTTTGCAGATGGTCAAACAAAAGCTGGCCATATAGAAAACTTGATTTTAGCTTGCCATGATTGTAATAGATCCAAAAGTGATTTCCAGTGTCCTGATGCGGATTTGCCCAAAATCAACCCTGATTTTCCAGATATTGCAAATTCATTTGTCAGAGATGATGATTATTATATAAGAATCAATACATCAATAGAACATAATGATACGGTTGATTCCTTTTATAGAAAGCTTGATTTGGGGAATCAATTACATAGAATAGATTTTTTATTGATGAATATGATAGGACTGAGTCGAAAATTAACAAATATGCATCCAGCATATGCCAAATTAATGGAGACAATAGTTCTTTTACAGGAGAAAAGGAATTTGATGGGTTAGAAAATGCAAGCAATCTACGGCAAAAATGGCATAATTCAAAAAGAGCTATTTCGAAATAAGAACAAATAAAACATTATAAAAATATGATCCTAAAGCAAGGTAAGTCTTTGTATAGCGTAGTCTAATTGTTTTTTAGTAAGATATTTTTTTGTGAGAAACTAACGTGAAAAGGATAGAAAAAACAAGCAGGGCATCGGATTTCCGATGCCCCACTTTTTCTACGTTCTTAAAATTTAATGACAACAGGTTCATGCGAGAAGGAAGAAATGGTTGCCGTGACGTCTTGGAAGTAATAGACGGCGGTGTTGCCGTTCGGGCCCGTTGTGTATATGGCGCGAAGGGAGGGGTAGTCGTTCAGCATGCTCTCCTGCGCTTCAAGGCGGTCATCGAGGACGAGCGTTCCTGCTACGCGGATCCATTCGTCGCCCTTCATGGCGCAAAGTTCCACCTTGGGGTTGGCTTCGATCTGCTTTGCAACGCTCTTGCCTTTGCCCGTCTGGATATACAGTTTGCCCTCAAACAGATGCACGGTGCCGAACGGCCGCACGCGCGGCTGGTCTCCCTCGATGGTGGCAAGATAGTACGTTTCTGCAGCTTTCAAAAATTCATAGACGTGGTTCATGGCGGTCCCTCCTCGGATTTTTCTTCATTATACCATGCGCACGGCACAAAAGCAAGTCCTTATTTCGAAACATGGCAGAGGTCGTTGTTGTCGGAAAGATATAATCACTTTTCCCGACTCGACAAAAAGCCAAAAAATCTTATTGATTTCCTCCGAAAAGTTTGCTATAATAAAACCAAGCGGAGGAAATCAT
>ERZ1090879.1735-NODE-1737-length-11510-cov-11.215015_pt1 | contig 11510 bp, 14 predicted proteins | sample MGYA00478472_ERZ1090879 | MGnify/ENA primary metagenome ERZ1090879 (study PRJEB33644, sample SAMEA5815723) | chicken gut metagenome | biome: Chicken; feature: Gastrointestinal Tract; material: Caecum | place: Ireland | collected 2019-01-01 | study: A study of...
GAAAAGTGCAATTCCAAATACTGCACTTTCTCGGTCAAATATATTGTATCAAAAAGGAGATATTAAGATGAAAAGATATAAAGTGGTTTGGTATATGCGCGTAGCGACAAAAGAGCAACTTAATTCTGCTGGAAAATAAGGTCAAAGAAGAAAACAACTAATTAATCATGCCGAACGGCGTAGGAAAGAAAACGCACATCGGGAAGATGTGGCGTATCGGACTTATACCGTTACGCTGTATCTTCTCTAATCTTAAATCTATAAGGGAGGAATAAATGGCAAGCGCAAACGGTAAGAAAGATAAATTTACCACAGAGGAAGGAAAGGAGTATAACTTATTTATCAATTCCCTTGTCGGGGTAATACGCAAATACGGAACAGAATTTTTAGATAAGAAGGAAGAATAGGCAATGTATAGAGAAGGGAAAAAATGTATTTTATATCCGCGAGTCAGCACAGAAATGCAAGTAGATGGATATAGTCTTGAAGGACAAAAAAATTGTTTGAAAAGATTTGCCGAACGTGAGGAAATGCAGATTGTTGGGATATACGAGGATGCAGGTAAATCGGGAAAGTCAATAGAAGGAAGGCCCGCATTTAAGCGGATGCTTTCCGATATACAAGCAGGGCTTGAAGTCGATTATATTCTTGTATATAAATTATCGCGTTTTGGTAGAAATGCAGCCGATATTCTTAACTCATTGGAATTAGTACAGTCCTATGGGGTAAATTTATTGTGCATTGAAGAAGGTATAGATTCTTCGCAGGCAAGCGGTAAACTGTTGATCTCAGTATTATCTGCTGTTGCAGAAATAGAGCGAGAAAATATCCTTGAACAGACTATGAATGGGCGAAGGGAAAAAGCCAGACAAGGGAAATGGAACGGTGGCCCGCCTCCGTTTGGATATTCTCTTAATGAAGAAGTTTTGTATATTGAGGATGATGAAGCAAATATTGTGCGACTGATATTTGATAAGTTTGTCAATTCTAATTTGGGTTACGTCGGAATTGCAAAATATCTTAATCTGCAAGGCATTAAAAAGAAGAAAAGAAAAAAGACTGATGCAGAACAGTTTAGCGGACACTTTATAAAGGTGGTTTTAGATAATCCCGTATATTGCGGAAAGATTGCATATGGTCGGAGGGTGTGAGAACGAGTAAAGGGAAAGAAAGACGAATATAGAACGGTAAACAAACAAGACTTTTTACTGCAAGACGGGAAGCATGAAGCCATTGTCAGTGAGGAAATCTGGCAGGCAGCACATGAAAAAAGATTAGCGACAGGCATTAAACCACAATCAATCGTGGGAAAGGAGAGGGCGCATTTGCTTACGGGTATCATAAAATGTCCTAAATGCGGGTGTGGTATGTACGCAAACAAGGTTAGTTGGACAAAAAAAGATGGTACATATAAAGAGATTTATTATTATGCTTGCGGACGGAATAAATTGCAGCGAGGTCATTACTGTGATTATAGTGCTAATCTGAAAAAAACAGATATAGAACCTTTGGTGGTCGAAGTGATCAAAGAGCTTGTTCAAGATGAGGGATTTGCTTCGGATATTAAAAAGCGTATCGGCATACAGATTGATATATCTAAACTTGATGAGGAAATTCGGAACTATGAGAACAAATTAAAAGAAGTAGAATTGAACAAATCGCGTTTGGAAAAGGAAATAGATACTTTACCAATAGACGCTTCTCATCGAGAACGGAAAATACATGATATGACCTTGCGTTTAGATTCATTGTATGATATAATGGTTGAGATAGAAGAAAAGATCGAAGATGCTAAATTACGCAAGAAGTCCGTTGAAACAGAGATATTGACAATGGAGAGCATTTATAAAATCTTGCAAAACTTCGGTGAGCTATATGATAGGATCACAGATGAGGAAAGAAAACAGCTCATATCTCATTTGATAAAGGAAATCCAAATATATCCCGAAGGAGAAAGTAAATACCCTCTAAAATCAATAAAATTCAATTTTCCCGTTAATAAAGAGGGAAAAGAGGTTAGGGAAGTTTTTTTGAAATCAGGGCCTAATGTCGAGACTATGGTAGTGCTACGTAAAATATGATTAGAAAAGTACCTCATGGTGCGGCAGGCAAAAAGTGTCAACGTTGGTGACACAAAGTAAAAAATTGATGCTTCGGAGGTTTTAATGTCTGATGGCTGAGGGGATTAGCATGGTGACTATATGTAAAATAGGTATCGGTCAAAAATCAAAGGTTATAAAACTTTTGCTTGACATATTTTCAGGCGAACCGTGGAATGACGACTGGACTGACGGGCAAATCGACGCTTATGTGGAAGAACTGATGGGCAATAAAAATTCGTTGTGTTTAGGGCTGTTTAAAAACGGGATTCTGACCGGCATTGCCCTCGGCAGAATTAAAAGTTGGTATCAGGGAAAAGAATTTTTTATCGAAGAGTTCGGCATAAGTCCTTCTTTGCAATGCTCGGGGCTCGGGTCGGAATTTATGTGCGAAATAGAAAAGGCGCTTGCCGCCGGAGGCTGTCGTATATAACTTTACTGACCGACAAGCGCGTTCCCGCCTATCATTTTTATTTGAAAAACGGATTTTCCGAGCAGAACGAAACGGTGTTCTTTGCCAAACGCATAAAAAAGGAAGACAAAGGCAATTAATGCGGAATATGCGCCGCGCGGCGCATCTGCAACTGCGGCGGGCGCAAAAATTTTGTGCCCGCCGCAGTTTTTCTGTAAGCGGTATTGATTTTATGCGGCTGTTGTACTATAATACTCTTATAAAAAGCAGTAGGGAGCTTTTGAAACGGGCAGATATTCGTAAACGGACGGCGGTGATTTTTTTGTCGCATTTTCGTTGCATTTAACGACTGCATAAGTTGCTGCGCGATATCAAAGAGCTGTTGCGGGGGTGAAATATGAATGTTGCAAATTATTTTTTGAATTTTATCATGCAGATGGTGTTCACGCTCGGCGTGATATTTTTATTCGGTGCGGTGATATCGCTGTGCAACGGCGCGTTTTACCGCAATCCCGGTCGCCGCGCCCACACGGTTTGTCTTGTCACGGGATTTATAGGCACGCCCGTGCACGAGTGTTCGCATGCGATTGCCTGCCTGATATTCGGGCACAAAATTATTAAATTCAAATTTTATGAGCCGGACGCGGCAAACGGAGTGTTGGGGTATGTGCAGCACACCTACAACCGCAAAAGCCTGTATCAGCGCATAGGCAACCTGTTCATAGGCATAGCGCCAATAATAATAGGCGCTTTGATACTCGCGGGATTGTTGTATCTTCTTCTGCCCGAACTCTTTTCAAGCGTGTCCTCAGAGATTGCAAAAATAGATTTGCTCAACGATTTTTGGTCTTCGCTGGGTCATATATGGCGGTCTTTTGTCGCCATGTTCTCCTATATCGGCGCGTGGCAGTGGTGGGTTTTCGTGCTTGCAGGCAGCTTTATCGCCACCCATATGACCCTTTCCCGCGCGGACATAAAGGGCGCGCTTTCGGGGCTTGTAGTATATGTTGCTCTGTTTTTAATCGCCGATCTCGTGCTCATTCTGGTCAGCGAAAACGCGCTCGCCGCTTTTACGGGCGCCGTTGTCGCGGGCGGAACGTTTATGTTATTTTTCTTCTGCATATTCCTCGTTATTTCGCTCATATTGCTCGCCCTGTCGTTCATATCCCGCGCGATATCGCGGGCAAGAAGATAACAGATATATAATCGGATTGTTGAAATATTGATTTTTTTCAAAGAAACCTGGCGGGCAAATCAAAAAGCGAGTCGATAGTTGCGACTCGCTTTTTATAATATAATTTTAAAAACGCATTTTATTTTATGTCTGTTCGCCCTATTAAATAGTCGACGGAACACCCGAAGAACTCGGCGAGGCGAACCATATTCTCCGTGTTGGGAATTTTTCCCTTGCTCCACTTAGATGCCGCGGAATTTCCGATTTTGCAATATTTCGCCAAAGAATATTTTGTGCAGCCCTTCTCATGCATCAGTTGTTCAAAGCGAGTCAGAAAACTTACGGGATTTTGAGGTTTTACAAAGGTTTTATCTTCCGTGATGCCTATCAGGTAATCGACGGAGCATTGAAAGATATCAGCTAAAAGAATATAGCTTTTAATCGAGGGCAGATATGTTCCGCTCAGCCAATAATATATTTTTGATTCGGAGATATTAAATTTAACGGCAAAGCCGTTTATGTTTAATCCCGTTTGAGTGAAATATTCGGCAAAGATGTCCTGTAAATTGTTTTGAAACTTGCTTTTGCTCATATCATATAATATTCTTTGAACCTATTTTCCCATTTTGGGACGTTAATTCGATTGATTTCCAACTCGGGACGCTATATAATATGCGTATAAGGGAAAATTTTTATAAACTGACGGTTTAAGCTCGGGGCGGACTTTATTCCTCAGCGAGTAAACATAAAGGAGCGCACGGACGATGACTGACGAAGAATTGCGGGAAAAGTATTGCGGAGCATATAAATACCTGAACGGCAAGGGGATATACGACTTGCGGTGTCTGGCAAGGGCGTTGGGCGTGGCAAAACCGACTGCGTTGCCTAAAAAAGAAATTATTATGGGAATTCTGAAAGCGGCGTCCGGAGAAGAGAGGTCTTCACGCAAATCGGCTCGCGGTGTTCGTCCGAAGGCGCGGGCGGCGACGGTTGAAGAGATGGACGAGTTGATGGACTACTTTCAGGATACAGCGCAAAGAGGCGCTGAACTCAAATTGACGGCAGCCGAATTGACCGCTTTGGCTGAACTGGTGTATATGGGAAATTATGTGGTTGACGTCGGCAAAAAGCAAGGTCAAGGGGGAGAAAAATACTCCGAGGTTTCGCATAAAATTTTTCAGAATTTTTATGCCGTATCCCTGCGTTAACATTGGCGGAGGGGGCGCAAAAGTTTTGCGCCCCCTCCGCAGTTTTTTTGCATGAACGGCATTGATTTTATAGGTTTATTATACTATAATATTTTTAATTAAAGACGGGAGGGGAATTTTGAAACAGATTGATATTCAAAAGTGGATGACGTATTTTAAGGTTCGCGTTCTCGGGGCTTTTAAGGAACGTGTCGTTTTTATCGGTTTGCAGGGAAGCTATGGCAGGGGCGAACAAACGCCGACGAGCGATATTGATGTCGTTGTAATACTCGACATAGCGGAATTTTCTGATTTTCAACTGTATCGCGCCGTCCTTGACCAAATGCAATTCAGACATCTGGTTTGCGGTTTCGTGGCTGGTATGCCGCAGTTGTTCGCCTGGGAAAAGTATGATCTGCTGCAACTTTACCTCGATGCCGTTCCGTATTTCGGTAGCCTGGATTTTCTGAAAGAATGTTTTACGCAAGAAGATGTAAAAAGAGCCGTCCGCATCGGTGCCTGCAATGTCTTTCATGCGGCATTGCATAACTTTTTACACGCAAGGGATAGGTCTGCGATCAAAGATATTTATAAGGCGGCGCGGTTTGTGGTGCGGTTGAAACATTACCGCGATACAGGTGTTTATGTGCCCGCAATGAAAGAGCTGATTAAAGTCGCAGGCGCAGAGGATAATTGTATTCTTGCAATCTGTGGGCAGACGTTTGCGGGCAACGATGAAAATGAATTCGCGCAAAAAAGTAAAACTCTCATTGAATGGGCGGGAAATATTATAAAAAACGCGGCATAAAGGAGGCTCGATGAAGAAAATTTTTATACACGGTTCGGGACATAAGGCGGCAAGCTGGAATAAAACTGTCTGTCTGATGGACAATAAAGAAGATATACTCTGCCCCGAGCTTTCCGATATTCTCGGCGACAGGCAGGCGACTTACCATAATCTGTATTCGTGTTTTTCGGATTATTGCAATGCCGCGAACGGGCGCGTCCATTTGTGCGGCCTTTCGCTCGGCGGCATATTGGCGCTGAACTATGCCTCGGACAATCCTCAGAAGGTTGCGTCCCTCGTTCTTATCGGCGCCCCGCACAAAGTGCCTAAGGCGGCTTTCGCTTTGCAGAATTTAATTTTCAGGTTTTTGCCTGAATGCATGTTCGATACGATGGCTTTCGACAAGAAAAATACTTTTGCCCTGGGCAATACAATGAAAAGATTGGATTTTTCGGACAGAGTGCAAAACGTAAGCTGTCCCGCAATGATAGTCTGCGGCAAAAAGGACGGCGCAAACTTAAAGTCGGCGCGATATTTCGAGAAGAACATTAAAGGCGCAAATTTAAAAGTGCTTGAAGATGTCGGTCATGTCGTAAACGAAGAAAATCCCGAAGAACTGGCAAATATTCTCAATGCCTTTTACGGCGGGTTGTAAAAGCTTGTGCAAATTGTTTTTTCTTCGTGACGAAAAATTTCAAAAATTTTTTGGGTACAATGTCTCTTTTCGGGGCGCACGGTCGTTTTATAAGTGAAGGCTCATAGAGCCGTCGGAGAGAATATCCATGAATACAGCAACTGAAAAGTTCATAAAGGATGCCGTAGACAACTACTCGGACACCGTTTTCCGCGTGGCTTTTCAGTACACGAAAAACCGTCGCGATGCAGAGGACATCTTGCAGGAAGTCTTTCTCATACTCGTAAAAAAGCGACCGCAGCTATACGGCGGACAGCTAAAAGCGTGGCTCATACGCGTTGCCATAAACAAAAGCAAGGATTACCTGCGGGCGTCGTCGCGGCGTGCGGAAGTGCGCTTTTACGAGCAGCAGCCCCAACCGCGCGACGATTACAGCGAAGTTTTCGAAGCTTTGGGAAAACTGCCCGAGCGCGACCGCAACGCGCTGTATCTGCACTATTACGAGGGCTACACCGCCCGCGAAATTGCCGGTATTCTGGGCGGAACCGAGCGCGCTGTCACAAAGCGGATTTGCAGGGCGCGCGAAAAACTCAAAAATTTTTTGGAGGAGTAAATTGCCATGAAATCGAAGTTTACCGAAGCGTTCGACTCTCTCGCCTCAGACGGGCAGACAAAGCTTTACAGAACGCAAAAAATTCTGTCTGTCTGCGACGATGCCTCACAGCCCGAAATGCCCAAATCAAAACATATTGCAAAGTCCCGCGTTTCGGGCAAAAGGTGGGTGGCGCTGCTCGTTGCCGCCGTCATCTTCATCGCTGTAATCGTGTCGATGATAATAGGTTTCGGTTGGGGTAACCGCGGCGCTTTCGGAATACTGTCCCTTCTTAAAGATACTTATGTGAATATGGACGGCGTGGCGGCTTTCGGCGTATGGAATGCCCCCGATTCGTCGTCGGATACGGCATATATCTCGGATGTTGGCGTCCTGCGCGCGGCTTCGGCGTCGGCCGATGAAGGGACGGCAGAGGACGGCGATATAATTTCGGGCGATTGGAGCGATGATGACCGCTACGACTGGGAGTCCGATTACGACTGGGATCCGACAAAAGCGAACGTCCTTATTGCTTTCAACGACGACGGCACAATTTCCGAAGTCGTTTACGAGCGCACCAACGGGCGCGGGCAGATCAGACAGGACAGCCTGGGCAACGCCACAAAGGTTTATGTTTCGCGCAATTTCACTTATGTCGAATACGTCAGCGACGACGAGTGGAGGTGGTGGAACGAATGGGATTATATGCAGAGCATGTCTGCCTATAACGGAACGAACTTCGGCTGTCACCACGAACGCATACAGACGGTAGTCATACACAACGCCACGGGCAAGGTGTTCGCGCTCAACGATATAATCGAACAGGTAAACCAATATTCGGGCGATATAAATCACACGCTGTACGTTCAGCCGTTAAAGGACGATACTCTTTATGTCAAACCTTTGTACGGCAATTACATTCCTCAATGGTACAACGTGCGGTATGACGAAAACGCGCAGTCGGTTTATTACGAGCTTGTCATTCCGCCCGAGGTCGTGAAGAAGTGGGATTACCGTGTATCGGCAGTTCGGCACGATATATACGGGCAGCAATACATCCTTGCCGGTGCAGACTACGGAGGCATCCCCGCGGGTGCGGGAATAGTAAATCTGCCGTCGTATATCATATACGGAAATTCTATGATAATAACTGCGGAGAACGGCGTGTCCATCGGCTCTGACGGAAGGGTATACTGTTTCGACGGCGGCGCTTTAAAGGTGTTCGGCAAAAATTTTGCACTCACGCCCGTATCCTTGGATACCGAGGTCGTGTTCGAGGGTATATTTGCTCCTTTTATCACGGGCGATCGCGCGGGATTTGACTGCGACGGCATAAACTACACGTTGAAGGGCGGATATCTCTTCTCTATGTTCGGTGAAGTATGGAAGGTGGGTGAAGGCGGATATTTAACCGCTTGCCAAAGGCTCGAAGGTTCTTTCCCTGCGCGCGTCAACGAAGGCTATCTCATAGGCGGCGAGGTTATAGGTTTTGTCGATACTGAGGGCTCGTCCAATAATTCACCCATAAACGGCAGGTTGGTTCATATACAGTTCAATGTTGCGGACGGTCAGCCTTCGGCGAGCATAACCCATATAATAGACGCCAGCGAAATATCTTGCGACGGCACATATATGTATTTTGAGCAGAACGAGGCGCCCTATACAACCGGGCGCGGCAATACAAAATATTACTTTCTGACAGTCAAAGACGGCGTTCCTTACGCCGAACACTTCGCCAACGGGCATAATGGCGGCATGACCGGTCTTGTAAAACCCTTAACTCAGCCCGTTCTGCGGTTCTGACGGCAATATATTTTACAATATCCCTTCTTAACCATCGGCGCGGCGGGCGCAAAGTATTTGCGCCCGCCGCATTTATCTGTCGTGCAGCCTCATTTTTATAATGCGTTGCTTATTATCATTGTGGTAATTTTTTAGCTTGTCCTGTTGAAAAACGGTTTTTTATCTGTTATAATTAAAAAAAGGGGGCAGATATGTTTTACCGAATAGATTTTATTCTTAAAGACGGCGCCGCCGTCGACAGTCGGGCACAACAGCTGTTGTGGGATTTTTTGTGTGCGCTTATGCGCAACGGGCAGATACTGCGTGGGTATAACCTCGTCAGGGGAAAAAATTATTGCGCATACGTCACTATGCCGGAGGAGAGTTCTCTCGACGAAGGAAACGACAATAAATATGTTTCGCTCTATCGCGCCGAAGTAAGCAAAATATTCAATTTGTCGGTGCATATGTTGGGTGTAAACGCGAGTAGTATGGAATATTGTTCGTGCAAAATCCGCGGCGATCTTGAAATGCAGACATTATCGGGCGATATCGACAGCGTTTTCGTTTGTATGAACTGCGGAAAGCCTGTGCCGCTCTATAAGTTGCCGCATTTATACGACGACGAAGAAAACGCCAATGTCAATATGTGGCAGGATAGCTATTCGGCTATGGATACCCTTTGGTTAGAAAGTTTGGTCGACAGATATACGGGCAGACAGCTCACTTTGCCGGATTCCGTGCTCAATTCGAGCGGCAGGGATATAGCCGCCGAGATGGGCAAAGCGCTTGGGTGCAGAGTATATTACAATATGTACGACGACCTCGGCTGGTACACCAAAAAGCCCAAGTGGGCGGAGGAGGACGGGCAGATGGTTCGTATATGTCCCTCCTGCGGCAAACTCATGCATCATTACGCCGTCGGCGATTACGAAAGGGAGCTGTGCGATGACTGCATGCTTTCGAGTGAACCGTATGAAGGATAAAAAGGGCGCCGCCGTGCGCGAATTTATTTTTTATAGTCCTCTTGCCCCCGAGACATTTATCGAAAATTTAAAATGTGCCGCCGCGCGCGCACATATGACCTGCATAGTCGTAGGTGAACAGGTTGAGCTGACTGTCGGCTCCAACCATTACGGAAGAGAGATCTTCAAGGCACGCGTCGAGCCGACGGAGGAGGGGCATAGCTTTATCCGCGGAGTTATCGAGGCTGTGCCCTATTTTGAGCCGCGCAAAGAGAGCGCCTTAAAAAAATTTTTTTCCGCAGTCGAGTTTGCACTTTTTCTTATAATAATGTCGCCGGTTATTCTCGTTTGCGTAATTGGCTGGGGCATATATGCGGGGATAATGGCGTTACTTGGCAAAAAGGTTGACGACCATGTGTCGGCGGAGGAAGTCCTCGACGATCTTATGGTAAACAAATTGCGCTGCACGCGCGGGGAGAATTATTGTGGAAATTGAGGACAGAATATCGGTCATGTTTGAAGACAGGCGGGTTGAAGTTGTCGCGCTCGCAACCTTCAACATGGACGATTATAAATTTACGACCCAAAAGGGGCTCTTCGGGCGAGCAAAGCAAGTTTTTACCGAAGCGCCGTGCGACTTCGCCCTCGTGTTTATCCCGTGGAAGCACCGCGAAAAACAGCTCGCCATGGTGCGCATGGACAGCGTTCTTTCGCCCGTCGCGCCCCGCAAGGATTGGGTGACCGTCCGCTCGTTTGTCAGCGTGTACGAGGACGAGCCCTATTACCGCAGTGAAGTTGAAGTGCGCAATTTCGTCGGATATAAATTTATATGTGACAACAATAATTTTATCGCCGCCCTGCGCAACGGCGAAAATTATGACCCGCTTACCGCATTATACGAAAATATGCCTTATCTTCTCGATGAAGAGATTGAGGATGAATGATGGCGACGTCGACATAAATGTCCATTTTACGCAAGCAACGTTCCGTTGGCGGCATGTCGTCGCAGCCGTGCTCCGCAATCGGGTGTTGCACATTGCACGGCTCGCCTTGCGGAAGTGGTTTAAATTACTTATGTATGTCATTTCGACCAAGTGAGCAACGCGAACGCGCAGAGAAATCTATTCCTTATCAGGCGGCAGTTGATTTTTCGATCGTCCCATGATATAATAATGACGGACAAATGTGAGGTGTTTTATGCAACATAAAGTTAAAGTTACCGTAATAGATAAAAAGTTATACCCCGAATTGCAGCAAAAATATTGCGCAGACCCGCAGTCGGGCGCGTGCCCCTGTTATAATGTGGGCGACGAGTTTATCTTCGAGCGCTACGGCAAGGCGGACGACTTCTGGCACATGGGGCTCAACACTTTGAAGCGCACCGATTTTCCCGCCTGCGAGACGGCGGGCGGCGATAAAATTCCCCATTGTTCCGAGGCGTGGGACGCAAGTGCCCGCTACATATATACGGGTTTACAGGGCGGCGCCATAATGCGCGGCTGGATGAACGACGAGCGCGTAATGATTTGTTGCTGTTCGGACGGCACCCGCCCCGTCATCTTCAAGGTGGAGCGGCTGGACTACAAGCCCGTTTACATAAGCGGCATAGGCTGCGACAAGTGCCGCGAAAAGATAGAGGCGGCGCTCTCCGCCCTCCCCGGAGTAAATGAGGTGCGCTTCTGCGATGAGTTCGCCGAAGTCTATGTTGAAGGCGACGTGTCCGACCGGAGCATAAAGGCGGCGGTTGAGGGCTGCGGCGGCTACAAGGTGCAAAAAATAGATTGATTGCGGTATATGTGCCGCTTAGTTGGGGGCGCGGCGGATGAAAAACCCCCCGCCCCCCAATTTAAAAAGCGCAAAAATATTGTCAGAAGGGGG
>ERZ1090879.1738-NODE-1740-length-11499-cov-7.905190_pt1 | contig 11499 bp, 9 predicted proteins | sample MGYA00478472_ERZ1090879 | MGnify/ENA primary metagenome ERZ1090879 (study PRJEB33644, sample SAMEA5815723) | chicken gut metagenome | biome: Chicken; feature: Gastrointestinal Tract; material: Caecum | place: Ireland | collected 2019-01-01 | study: A study of the...
CCGCGGGGGTTTGTCGCCGCCGGCCTCGCGCCTCGCCGGGCGGGGGGGCGGGGGGGGGCCGCCCCCCCCCCCCTGCTCATACCGGGCGGGGTGGCCCCCCCCGGAACAAGAATCCCGTTTGCCCGTTGACAAACGGGGCGGGGTGTGGTAAAATGTGATCATGAAGAGCGAGACGATAACCGCGCTGTCGAGCGCGGCGGGGCGCGGGGCGGTAGCCGTCGTGCGCATGAGCGGGCCGGAAGCGAAGAGCATACTGTCCGGCTGTTTTTTGCGCGCGGACAGGCTGGAGCACGGGCGCATGGTCCTCGGCACGCTGGACGCGGGCAGACTGCGCGACCGCGTGCTTGCGGTGATGTTCTACGCGCCCGAGAGCTATACGGGCGAGGACGTCGCGGAAGTGCATTGCCACGGCTCGCCCGAAGTGTACGAGGCGATCATACGCCGTTTCATAGCCTTGGGCGCACGGCTCGCCGAGCCGGGCGAGTTCACGAGGCGCGCCTTCGAAGCGGGCAAAATGAGTTTGGACGAAGCGGAAGCGGTGAGCGACCTCATAAACGCGCAGTCTGCGGCTGCCGCAAACGCCGCATACGACGGCATGCGCGGCGCGCTGCATAAAGCGGTTAGCGGCATTTACGACAGGCTGCTCTCGCTTGCGGGGGAGATGACCGCCGCTCTCGATTATCCCGAAGAGGACGTGGAGGCGCGCACCTCGGCGGAAGCTCTGCCGACGGTAAGGGAGTGCATACGCGCTCTCAAAGCGCTCGCGGACAGTTACGGCGCGGGCGAAAAGATAAGAGAGGGCGTGAGAGTAGCCATCGTGGGACTGCCCAACGCGGGCAAGAGCAGCCTTCTCAACAGTCTGCTCGGCAGCGACCGCGCGATAGTCACGGCAAAAGCGGGGACCACGCGCGACACGATAGAGTGCTCTTACGAATATAAAGGCGTGCTTTTCACGCTCATAGATACCGCGGGCGTGCGGGATACCGACGACGAAGCCGAAGCCGCGGGCGTGGCGCGCAGCGCAGCCGCCGCAAAGACCGCGCATATCGTGCTGCGCGTCATCGACCTGTCCGCGCCCGTCATCCTGCCCGTGGAAACTTCGGGCGCGGTCATCGACGTGTACAACAAAACGGATATCGCCGAAGGCGGCGCGGACGCCGTTTCCGCGCTCACGGGCAAGGGCATACGCGAGCTCAAAGAGCGCATATACCGTACCGCGCTCGGCGGCAAAATATCTTCGGGCGGCGCAATGATAACGAACGGCAGGCACTACGCCCTCGTGCTCGAAGCGGCGGAAGAACTCGTGCATGCCGAAGAAGCGTTCTCGGCGGACGCCGTCGACCTCGCTTCCGCAGCCGTGAGCGGAGCGCTTTCCGCGCTCGGGAGAGTGACGGGCGCCAACGCCACCGAGGACGTTCTCGACGACATCTTCTCGCGCTTCTGCGTGGGGAAATGACCGCGTTTCCGCATGACGATAAACAGCCGCGATAAAGGGAACAATAAAGGGGAAAATATGCAGGGAAAACTTACCGAAGAAGAGCTTTTGCGTATCGAAGAGCTGGAAGCCGACGAGCGCAAAGAGGACGAGCACGAGGACGTGATCGAGCTGGCGTTGCTGCTCGGCAGAGCGATCCTCGAATCGGGAGGAGAGATGCAGCGCGCCGAGTACGCGGTGGATCGGCTTTGCCGCGCCTACGGCGCCGTGGACACCGATTCCTACGCCACGGGCACGGTGATAATCCTCACGGCGGAGTTCGAAAACGGCGACCGCACGACGCGTTCGGTGCGCATAAGAAAGGACAGCATAGACCTGCGCAAGCTGGAAGAGGTGAACGCGCTCTCGCGCGAGTTCTGCGCTACCGCGCCTCCCGTGGCGGACGCGGCGCGGCGACTCAAAGAAGCCATGGCGAGAAAGACCGCTACGCTGTGGCAGGAGGTCACGGGCGTGGCGCTCGGCAGCTTCGGCATGACGGTCGCTTCCATGGGCACGCCGCTGGACGGGCTGGTCGCGGCGATAGCCGCGGCGGCGGTCATGCTGCTCGGCTATTACCTTTCGCGGGTGATGAACAAGTTCGCGTCCACGCTGCTCAGCTCCTTCCTTGCGAGCATGGTTTGCGTGTTCCTGTACGCGCTCGGAATGGGGGATAACCTGCCGACGATGATCGTGGGCGAGATAATGATCCTCATCCCCGGGCTCACGCTCACCAACGCCGTGCGCGACATGCTGTGCGGCGACGTCACGAGCGGCGCGGTCAAGTTTTTGCAGAGCCTCATGGTGACGCTCGGGCTCGCGATAGGCATATCCGTCGCGCTCGTCGCGGCGGGCGGGCTGGTCAGCGGCGTGGATATAAACGCGGTGCCCCCGGGCGGGTTCGGCGGAGACTATTATCCCGTGGTGAGATCCGCCGCGGGCGTGGTGGGAGCGCTGGGTTTCTCGCTGTATTTCCATATAGACTATAAGCGTATCCCGTTCGCCCTCGCGAGCGTGCTCGTGACGATGGTCATCATCAATCTCATGGAATACGTCGGCGGAGTGAACGAGATATTCTTCCGCACGATATCCGCCGCAGCCGTCGTCACGCTCATAGGCGAACTGCTTGCCGTAAAGTTCAGAGCGCCGGCAATGGTGTTCTTCATACCCGCCGTGCTCCCCCTCATCCCAGGAGGCGACATATACCTTACGATGAGCAACATGGTCTACGCCAACTACGCCGAAATGGCGTCGCGCCTGCTCGTCGCCCTCAAAGGCTGCCTCGGCATAGGCTGCGGGATAGTGGCGGTGTCCGTGGTCGTATCCGTCATCCGCAACAAGAGCTATAAAAAACTTCTGAACAGAGACGGCATTTCATGATCCCGTGGGCGCTGACGACCGTTTTCGTCTTTCGCCCCGGCGTGAGCCGTAATGAAAAGATACGCGGTAAACGAAATTGAAAACTTTTCCGAAAATTCGGAAAAGTTTTCAATTTCGCGGGAGCGGATACGCTTCGGGCGGTCGGCGCGGGGCGGTGAAATGGCTTGACAAACCGCCGCTTCGGTTGTATACTTGCAAAAGAAGAATAAATAAACCGCGGTTATATTTGCTGCGGGCGGAGATATATGGCAAAAGTATACGACATCACGGGCATGAGCTGCGCGGCGTGCAGCGCGGCGGTGGAGCGTGCGGCGAAGAAGGTCGCGGGCGTAAAGAGCGCTTCGGCGGATCTGCTGTCGGCTACGCTCACCGTGGAAGGCGACGCCGCGCCCGCCGATATAATAAAAGCGGTTACGGATATAGGTTACGGCGCGAGCGAGAAAAAAGAGCGTAAGCGCATAGGCGAGGTACACGCGCGCGAGGCGAGAGCGACGCTCGGGCGGCTCATAGTCTCCGTAGTACTGCTCGTCCCCGTCATGTATTTCGCGATGGGACACATGATAGGCTTGCCGCAGTTCCCCGGAAAAGCCGGGGCGATAGCGGGGGCTTTCATACAGGCGGCTCTCACCGTGGCGGTGATGATCGTGAACCGCAAATTTTTCGTGAGCGCATTCAAGGGGCTGCGTCACATTTCGTTCAATATGGATACGCTGGTATCCCTCGGCAGCATAGCTTCGTTCTGCGTGGGCGTTTACGGCACCGCGCTGCTGTTCGGCGTGGACGGCGGGCTTACGGGGGAGGCGCTCTCCGACGCGATAAGCTCGGCAAGGAGCTACCTGTATTACGATTCGGCGGCGATGGTGCTCACCCTCGTGACCGTGGGCAAGTTCCTCGAAGCGCTGTCCAAGACGCGCACGACGTCCGCCATCGACGGGCTGATATCCCTGCGCCCCGACAAGGCGCGCATTATAAAGGACGGCAGAGAAGAACTCATCCCCGCCTCCATGCTCGTGGCGAACGACGTATTCGTCGTCAAAGCGGGCGAAAGTATTCCCGCGGACGGCGAGGTGACGGAGGGCGAAGGCGCGGTGAACGAAGCCGCGATCACGGGCGAGAGCATCCCGCGCGACGTTCGCGGCGGCGACAAGGTGGTTGGGGCATGCCTGCTCGAGAGCGGTTATATCAAAGTGCGCGCCGAAAAGGTGGGCGAAGATACCACGCTTTCCCGCATCATAGACGCGGTGGAGCGCGCCTCGGCGGGCAAAGCGCCCGTGGGGCGGCTGGCGGATAAGATAAGCGGCATATTCGTGCCCGCGGTCATAGGTGTAGCGCTCGTCGTGTTCGCGGTGTGGATGATCGTGACGGGCGTGAGCTCGGGCGCGCCCGACGTCGCGCATTCGGTGATATTCGCCGCGAGCGTGCTCGTGATATCCTGTCCGTGCGCGCTCGGGCTGGCGACTCCGGTCGCGGTCACCGTGGGCGTGGGCAGAGCGGCGCGCGAAGGCATACTCGTGCGCAGCGCGGCGGCGCTCGAAAACGCCGGCAGGATCACCGTAGTGGCGTTCGACAAAACGGGCACCGTAACCGAAGGAAAGCCCAAAGTGACCGCCGTGGCTGGCGATATGTCGCACATGAGCGCGGTGGTGGCAGTGGAGAAGCTCAGCTCGCATCCCATAAGCGCGGCGATAGCCGGGTACGGCGCGGGGCTCGAACTTCCCGAAGCGACGGACTTCGCTCAGTTCTACGGCGGGATATCCGGCAGGGCGAACGGCAGGGAGTACGTCATAGGCAGCGTCGCTCTCGCCGAAGAGCGCGGAGCCGATCTTTCCGCGTTTTCCCGCGAGATAGCGGACATACGCGCCGCGGGCGGCAGCGCTCTCGTCGCGATGACGGGGGGCGAAGCCGTGCTCGTCATAGGCGTGGCGGACGGACCGCGCGATAGGGCGAAGGAAGCGGTCGCGGAGCTTAAGAGGCTCGGCATAAAAACGGTCATGCTCACGGGCGACGGCGAGGGCGCGGCGAAGTACATCCGCGACGAGCTGGGCATAGACGAAGCGGCGTGGTCGCTCCGCCCCGAGGACAAGGCGAAGTATATAGAGGACTTAAAAAAGCGCGGCGAGCGCGTGGCGTTCGTGGGCGACGGCATAAACGACGCGCCCGCTCTCGCGGCAAGCGACGTAGGATTCGCGATGGGGAGCGGCACGGATATAGCGGCGGACGCGGCGGACTTCGTGCTCACGGGCGGTAACGTAGAGAAGGTGGCGTTCGGCATATCCCTTTCCCGCCGCGCGATGAGGATAATAAAGGAGAATCTCTTCTGGGCGTTCATATACAATCTTATCTGCATGCCGATCGCGGGCGGCGCGTTCGCGGCTCTCGGCTTCACGATAACGCCCATGATAGGTTCGGCGGCGATGAGCGTATCCAGCGTGTGCGTGGTGCTCAACTCGTTGCGGCTCAATCTCGGACTTAAAAAGCAGGAGGCGGGAAAAGCGCCGGCGCTCGCGCCGTCGGCATGCCCTGTCGGCGCGGCGTGCCCCATAGAAAATGACAACAACGGCTCATCGGAGCCTGAGGAGAAGGATATGAAAAGAACATTCAAGGTAGAAGGCATGATGTGCATGCATTGCGTCGGGCGCGTGAAAAAGGCGCTCGAGGATCTCGGACTCAAAGCTGAAGTCGATCTCGAAGCGGGTACCGCGACGGTGGAAGGCGAAGCAAGCGACGAAAAGGTGATCGCGGCGGTGGAAGCCGCGGGGTATAAGGCGACGAAATGAAAAGCGTATTCACGGTAACCGAAAAGGATCTTTACGACGCTCTCATCGATACGCGTTACGACCTGCATGTGACGGATATCGCGGACGTATCCCGAGCCGAGGCATACCTCAAAAAGCTGTACGGCAAAGACGTTAAAGTCGCGGGCGGCGAGGCGTACGCCGAGGGCAGCGACAGTCTGTTCAAGCCGCGCTACTCCGACGGCGATCTCATACACGTCATGCGCCGCCTGACGGGCGAGGGCGGCTGCCCTTGGGACAGAGCGCAGACGCACGAGTCCATCCGCAAGAACGCGATAGAGGAAGCCTATGAGCTTTGCGACGCGATAGACGCGGGCGACGTGGACGGCATGCGCGAGGAGACGGGGGATATCCTGCTCCAGGCGCTGTTCCATTGCGACATGGCGGAGCGCGCGGGCGAGTTCGACCGCCTGGACGTCGTGGACGAGCTCGTGCGCAAGCTGGTCACGCGGCATACGCACATCTTCGGCGAGGACAAGGCGGATAACGAAGCGGAGGCTCTCGACCGCTGGGAAGAGGCGAAAGCTAAGGAAAAACATTCGGAGACGCTGGAGAGCAAGCTCGCGCGCATACCCGACACCTTCCCCGCGCTGCTCAAAACGCAGAAGACGGTGAAGAAGCTGAAAGAAGCGGGTCTCGAACTCGACGTTCCCGAAGCGGGAGTGAAAGACGTTCTTATCGCCGCCTGCGGCGCGCTGAAAAGCGGAGCGGATCTCGAACCCGATCTCATAAAAGAAGTGAACGCGCTCTCTTCGGCGTTCCTCTCGGGCAAAATAAAGAAGCTGAGCGAACTTAAATGACGGACATAAAGACATTGCTCCGCCCCGGCTGCGCCACGCTCGCGCCGCTCGCGGGGTACAGCGACGTCGCTTTCCGCCGCCTTTGCCGCGATTTCGGCGCGGATCTGACGGTGACGGAGATGGTGAGCGTCGCGGGGCTTAACTACAAGAGCAAAAAGACGGTCGCGTTGCTGCGCACCGCCCCCAACGAAACGCCGAGCTGCGCGCAGCTGTTCGGCAGCATTCCCGAGCAGTTCGCGCGTGCGACGACGCATCCCGAGGTCGCCAAGTTCGATATCCTGGATATCAACATGGGCTGTCCCGTGCGCAAGGTGTTCGGTCACGGCGAGGGCAGCGCCCTCATGCTCGACCCCGAGCGCGCCGCCGCGATAGTGAAAGCGCTGAAAACGGGCGGCAAACCGGTCACCGTAAAAATGCGTTTGGGAGTGAAGGACAGCGCCGGCGCCGTGGACTTCGCCAAACGCATGGAGGACGCGGGCGCGGATCTCATCACCGTGCACGGCAGGACTCGCGAACAGCTGTATTCGGGCGAGGCGGATTGGGACGCGATACGCCGTATCGCCGATTCGGTATCCGTGCCAGTGCTCGGCAACGGCGACGTGGACGAGAATAACATCGAAGAGAGGAAGCAGGGCGTGTACGGCGTGGCGATAGGCCGCGGCGCGGTCGCCGACCCGCAGATATTCTCGGGCAGCCGCAAGCTCACGCGTTACGAAGTCATCTGTCGCCACCTCGCTTACGGAGAGGAGTATTTCGGCGAGCGCTACGCGGTGACGGCTCTGCGTTCCTTCATCCCGTTTTACCTCAAAGGCGTGCCGGACATCAAACGCATCCGCAACGCCGCCATGGTCTGTAAGGATAAAGAGAGCCTGCTCGAAGTGCTCAAAGAGGCAGACTTCTGATATAAATATCCGAAAATTTTTTCGGCTGCACTTGACAAAGCGCACGCAAAGGACTATATTGAAGCTATGAAAAAGTTTGAAACGGTACCTATCACTCTTATCACGGGATACCTCGGCAGCGGCAAGACGACGCTCATCAACCACCTGCTCAAAAACGCGGGCGGGCACAGGATGGCGGTCATCGTCAACGACATAGGCGAGGTGAACATCGACGCGGACCTCATACAGAAGGGCGGCGTCGTGGCGGAGAAGGACGACAATCTCGTCGCTCTCCAGAACGGCTGCATATGCTGCACCCTCAAAAAAGATCTCATCGAGCAGCTCGCGGCGCTCATCAAAACGCGTAAGTTCGACCATATCCTCATCGAGGCTTCGGGCATCTGCGAGCCCATACCCATCGCGCAGACGATAACCTACCTCGAAGATCAGTTCGAGCGCCGCGGCATGCCCAAGTTCTGTAAGCTGGACGCGGTGATATCCGTCACCGACGCGCTTCGCCTTGCCGACGAGTTCGGCTGCGGCGAGGCTCTCGAACACGCCGAGCGCGGAGAAGAGGATATCGAGAACCTCGTTATCCAGCAGCTCGAGTTCTGCGACATCGTGCTCCTCAACAAAGCGGGCGAGGTCACGAAAGAGCAGCTCGGCACGATAAAAGCCATCGTGCGCAAGCTCCAGCCGCACGCCGAGATCATCGAGACCGACTACTGCAAGGTGGATATAGATAAGCTCCTCGATACCGGTCTGTTCGATTTCGAACAGGCGGTGAACTCCGCGGGCTGGATGGAAGAGTTCGACGACCCCGACAACGAGCACGACGCGGACGACGATCGCGACCACGAGCATGAGCACGAACATCGTCACGAGCACGATCACGGGCACGAACATCACCACCATCATCACCACGAGCACGGGGTGGGCGAGAACGACGATACAGGCACCGCCGAAGAATACGGTATCGGCACCTACGTCTATTACCGCCGCCGCCCCTTCGACCGCCTGAAGTTCGAGGATTGGGCGAACAAGGATTACGGCAGGGCGATCATCCGCTCCAAAGGTCTCGTGTATTTTACCGACGACAAGGACATGTCCTACGTCTATGAACAGGCGGGCAGGCAGAAGTACCTTACGGAGAACGGTCCGTTCTACGCAACTCTCCCGCCTTACGAGATAGACCGCATGCTCGCCACCGACCCCAAATTCGCCCACGATTGGGATATGGAGTACGGCGACCGCATGATAAAACTCGTGTTCATCGGGCAGAATATAGACCGCTCCGCGCTTAAAGAAACGCTGGACAAGATATAAAAACAAAAAAGCGGCTTGCCGCTTTTTTGTTTTATCCTGTCCGTTCGCGGGAAAGGCGCATAGCACTGCTGATACGGGTGTTCGGTATCGGTCACATACTCCGCCTTCGCCGACCCTTCGGGGGCTTCGGCGACAGTAGTATGTTCCCTCTCCGAGCCACCCGTCTGAGCGGCACTCTGCGCCTTCCTTCCGTTGTTTCGGGTATATGGATAGAATAAGTATCGCGCACGTCGACGACGTGCGCGTCCGTTTTATCATGACGGCGTAGAGGCAACATTTACGGGATCCGCAGAAAATGCGCCGTATTTTTGAAGATTTCTCAAAACGCTTGCTTAAAATCGCGTATTATATTATACTGTAATATATCGTCATCGGAGGGAGGAAACGGAGCTCATGATGGAACCGGAATTCGAAGAGTATATAGACGACAGCGACGAAGCGGTATACGAGTTCTGCGACGCATGCCGCGAACTGCCGGATACGAAGTTCATTATGGCGGAGCGGCGCATAAGCGAACTGCTCATGATGATAGCGACGTCGGGCAAGCTGCAGGCGATAGTGGCGGGCAGCTGCGCGGGGTTCGATTTTCCCGCGGCGTTCGCAAAGTCGCGTGTGAGAGCGGGCAAGAGGTATTCGCTGCTGCCGCCCACGCGCTCGCGCGATCTCATCGCGTTCGCGGTCAATCTGCTGTACGCGTTCGACACGCATTCGGTGAACCTGCAGGAATTCCTCGACGAATATTATTATTCGGGTAACGGCGTGAGCTTTGCCTTCGCTTCTTTCGCGCACAATATCGTCGTACCGCTTGCCGACTGCGTGCTCACGGAGCTGCGCGCTTTCAGCGAGAGCGCTCACGAGCATATCCCCGTGCGCGAGGAGACGGTGACCGAGGTGGAGCCGCCCATCCCCGACGAGGCGGTGAGCGATCTCACCGAGCGTATCGCGGACATCTGCGATATGGCGGAAAAAACGGGCGCTTCGGCGCGCGATCTGGACGAGCTGTACAGCGTGGCGGGCGCTCTCGGCGAGAGCATAAACAAGCGCGACGTGCGTCTTGCGCGCACGCTGCTCGTGGGGCTGCGCGGCGTGGTCGTGTCCAAATCGCTCACGGCGGCGATAGGCGAGAAGGTGGACGAGCTGGACGAAACTCTCAGGCATTTCGGAGTATAACGGCATATGATAGAGCTGGTAGGCAAGATAGGTTCGATGGCGCTGATAGACGCAAAGCACGGCGACATCGATTACAATAAGTTCGCGATGATAGGGCACTGGCTCACGCCCGGCGTGGTGTGGGTGACTTCGGGCGCGGTGGAGATAGGCAGGCTGGACTACATGCGCCGCAGCGGCAGTCAGCTTTCGGGCAGCGACGAGGACGTCAAGGCGGACTATTCCGCGCAGGGACAGGCGATACTCATGGAAACGTACCGCCGTTTCATAGACCCGCGTTATTCGGTGCGGCAGGTGCTCGTCGAGCACGCGCATTTCAATAACGACGTGTCCCGTGCGCATATACTTTCGCTGCTCCTGCGCGCGGGCGAGCAGCATGCGATACCCATAGTCAATTACAACGACGCTGTCGCGGTCGAGGAGCTGCGCAAGACGGAACTGTCCAATCTCGCACGCGAGGGCAAGAACACCGTCGAGCTCGTGGATAACGACGAGACGGCGGCGCAGATAGCGTGCCTTACCGGCGCGAAGAGGCTGCTCATACTCTCCACTCTCGACGGCGTTTACCGCGACGTCACGGACAAATCCTCGCTCATCACCGAGATAACGGGCACCAAAGAGGAAGTGCTGAACAAGATCGACGAGTATAAGGCGCACTGCTTCGGAGCCAGCCGCAAGGGCGCGGGCGGCGCGGCAGCCAAGCTCGAGTACATCAAGCCCTGTGTCCGCGCGGGCATAGACGTCATCATCGGTTCCGCTTCCCACGATATACGCAACGTCCTCGGCGGCACCGTCCCTCGGACGTTCATATCCGCAAAGTAGACATTTTCCTTGCGCCCTGCGGGCGCTTCGGTCAGACGCGAAAAGCGCGGCTTTTCGGCGCTAAGACGCGTTTTCGGGTCGCGGCAGGGTCACCTTGCCGCGACCGCTTCCACGTCCGTTCGCTCCGATAAACGCGTCTTATCATCCGAAAATCTCGCGGTTTCGCTACGAATTCCGCTATTCGGGGTGTATGCGCGCAGGGGCTTAAAAATAAGTGCCGCGCGGGAGCGCGGGTACCCTCTATGAAAGCCGTCCCCTGAGGCAGGGGAAGGTGGCGAGCACGAAGCGTAAGCGGCTGCGAGCCGGAAGGGGTTGAAGTTTGTTTTATGCGCAGGCGGGACATTGACCGAGAAACAACCGCAGAATTCGCAGAAAATGCGCCGTATTTTTGAGGATAGAACCGCGGCTCTCGGAGTGAGCGAAAGCGGAAGCGGTCGCGGTAAGGTGACCCTACCGCGACCCGAGAACGCGGTTATAGACCAAAAAGACGACAGCGTTTTCGTCAAAACCGAAGCGCGGCGTCAGCCAAACAAATTTATAAATTTTGTTTGGCGGTAAAGCGCCGCGCAAGGGTAATGGGGCACTTCCCCCTGCCGCAGGGGGAAGCATTTCGGACTCGCTTGCGCTCGTAAACTTAAAATATATACGCGCACGTCCCCGACGTGCGCGCCATCTTTTTGCATGATAGTGTAAAAGCAACATTTACAGAATTCGCAGAAAATGCGTCGTATTTTTGAGGATAGAACTGCGTTCCTCGGAGCGAGCGAAGCGGAAGCGGTGGGCATAAGGTGACCCTATGCCCACCCGAGAACGCAGTTATAGACCAAAAAGACGGCAGCGTTTTCGTCTATACCGAA
>ERZ1090879.1748-NODE-1750-length-11462-cov-5.629789_pt1 | contig 11462 bp, 12 predicted proteins | sample MGYA00478472_ERZ1090879 | MGnify/ENA primary metagenome ERZ1090879 (study PRJEB33644, sample SAMEA5815723) | chicken gut metagenome | biome: Chicken; feature: Gastrointestinal Tract; material: Caecum | place: Ireland | collected 2019-01-01 | study: A study of...
ATTATATATATAAGCAGTATACTTCAGTATACTTGGAACCCATACATGGATAGGGGCCTCTACTCAACCGTATCCTTTCGCCCTGAGTCCCCGAAAAATGGACGATGGAATATTTTGAGATGGGGTATATTTTTCCGGACCCATGTGGTACAATGGTAAAAAACCAAACGGAGGAAATGGAAATGGCTAGAAGATCAACAAAAAATATGACTACTGCTGAGAAGCTGGAGATGGTTGAAAATCAGATTTTGGAGATGGAAAATTCATTGAAGGAACTTAAGGCACAGAAAAAGGAGCTTCTGGAGCAGAAGAAGCAGGAGGATCTGGATGAACTGTACCAGATTATCTCCGAAAGCGGAAAGAGCATTCAGGAAGTAAAAGAAATGCTTCAGTAGAATCCTTTATTTATGTTATGAAAAACGGGTCAAATTTCGATTTTATATTGGCCGATGCACAAATCCTCGACTATGGAAATAGAAATGGAATTTTGGATTTTAAAATAACATAATAATTTAAGAACCTAGAGGTGGTGCAGACCGCCTCTATTCTTTCTCAAAAAATGCCAAACTTATATACAACACACCAATTTTGTGATATAATTGTCGAAAATACAAGTCGGGGGTAAATGATATGAAAAAGAAAGCATTGGTTATTGTCTTATGTGGTTTGATGTTGGCTGGATGCTCTTCTGGAGGCGCTGGAACCGCAATACAAAATGAGAGCAATGCGACTGTTGAAGAACCACAAGAGGAAAATAGCAACGAGGAAGAACAAGTTGAAAATGTAGATGATTCAAAATCTGGTAAAAATGTTTTAAACATAAGTGAAATTTCAAATTCAAATGAAATATCAATAGAGGAAACAGCAGAAAATTATAAGGATTTAGAGCTTTTGGATAGCGGATGGATGCCTTTCCAATCGGACGGATCAAGTTATGTAAACGTTTATTATGCAGTGCAGATGCACAATCCAAATGAAGAATATGCTGTTATGTTTCCTACAATTACGATAACTGCAAAAAGCGCAGATGGAAGTATTCTTGCTACTGACGATATGGTGTTGAGTTCTATTGCAGCAGGAGATACTGTGTATTATGGAAATAGTATGTTGTATGAAGGTAATACGGCTCCGGCCTCGGTTGAAATCACCTTAAATAATAGCAATGATGATTTCGTTCAGCAAGATGATAATGAGTATGCAAAACAGTCTGATTTTGTTGTATCAAATGTTTCTGAAAATGCAGGAGATTGGGATAGAACATTCACTGGAGAAATTCAAAATAATAGTAATTTCCAAACAAGCTTAGCTGTAATTGCTATATTAAAACAAGATGGCGCATTATTGGGTGGAGAAATAGCATATGTTGACGATATTGATAGCGGCGCATCTAAAGCCTTTGAAATTGACGTGTCAAACGACTTGACTGGTTATAATACGGTTGAATTCTACGCTATACAATGGTAAGCAGCTAAAATGGAGATTGATTTTTGGTTTCCATAAATTTATAGATAAAAACGGAGAATAAGGCGGAGATTAATTTCTCCGCCTTATTTCTTAAAAAACTCTTGACATTAAATGTGTATCCAGATATAATAAACGTGTAGCCAAATAAAGAAAGGAGGTTTCGACCATGTCACCGGCTCACGGCAGACCACCATCTAAAGACCCAAAAGAACATCAGAAAAGAATACGAATGTCCGATGAAGATGTAAAAATCCTAGAGTATTGTTGCAAACGCACAGGAAAAACGCAGTCAGACATTATTCGAGAGGGAATTAGAAAGGTGTATGCAGAATTAAAAGAAAAAGAGTAATCATACATACTTGGCGGTAGATGATTACTCTGGTTTCAACACAGAAGTCTCCTTCTGATAAATCTATCATATCAGATTAGAGGCTTCTACACAAGTATTTTTTACACAAGAAGCACCCGGAAACGGGAGAAAGGGATCTGATATGAAGAAAGAAAAACAGAATATCGCATTGAATTCGGCAGCAGCACATATTCCAATTTTGAGCATCCGATTCATGACGGATGAAGAATGGAACCGAATTGCATACCAGCAGTGGCTTGCGAGACAGGAGAGAAAAAATGTCCGAGCGTAGACAGTTTACAGATTACGAGAGAAAAACTGTGTATGCAAAAGGAAATGGGAAATGTGCTATCTGTGGGAAACCCGTAAAGTTTAAGAAAATGACCGTGGATCACATCAAGCCATTGTCTCAGGGCGGCACAAATGAGTTCAGCAATTTACAGCTGGCGTGTCACTCCTGTAATCGGTTGAAGAACAACTTTATGAAAGCTGAGTTTTACGGGATGATTTCAAAAATACAGCGGCACCACAGATGGGAAAAGATTAAAAAATTTTTTGTCAAGGAGAATGCGATATGAATGAACTGAATAGAGAAACTTTATTTATTAATCTTGAGTTCAACTTAGACAAGGCACAATACATTGCCAATAAAATCATTGAAACTTATGGCCTAGATTTTGAGTCCACTTCTGAGCTGGAGGATCAGATATTTGCATCAAAGCGGTGGGAAATCGGAATTGAGATGGAAATTCTGACAGATTATATCAAGAATATTCGCACAAACTACGATTCGATCAGAAAGGCGGTGGCCTTATGAATGAGATTCGTATTTTCGATAGCCCAGAGTTTGGTGAGGTTAGGACAGTGATGATTGACGGGGAACCGTGGTTTGTAGGGAAAGATGTAGCAGAGTCTCTTGGGTACAAGAACACAAGGCAGGCATTATCCACAAATGTTATGGAAGAAGATAAGGGGGTCAATTCAATGGACACCCCCTCTGGAACTCAGCAAATGACAATCATCAATGAATCCGGCCTATACTCACTCATATTCGGAAGCAAACTTGAGTCTGCCAAGAAATTTAAGCGTTGGGTCACATCTGAGGTTCTTCCGCAGCTGCGGAAGACCGGAGGGTATCAGCTTTCAGATTTGCGGAACAATCCGATGAAACTGCTGGAAGTCCACTATGAAGCAATCAGGCAGGTTGACCACAAGGCTGACATGGCCTTGGACAAAGCGGATAAATTGTCAGAACAATTCAAACAATTCAAGGAAAGTTTACCGCTGCTTCCGGAAGAGGCCGAAAGTCTGTCCGGTGCGGTCAAGAAACGAGTGGTGCAGGTGTTGGGAGGAAAGACCAGTGAAGCGTATCGTAATCGTAGCATATGCCAGACGGCATTCTTTGATGCATACAGGAATCTAAAGCGGAATTTCAATGTCCGGTCTTACAAATGCATTAAGCGTTGTCAGGTTGACATTGCGCTGCAGGTTGCAGAATCATGGACACCTCCGGTGTTCCTGCAAGAAAAAATCAAGAACGCAAATGCTCAGATGTCTTTTTCGGAGGAAATTGCATGAAAAAAGGCGATAAAGCATATATTTTAGAGAGTAACCGGATCATAACGCCGGTAACGATTATCGGGATATCTGGAGGGCTGTATACCTGCAGCCTTCCATCCGGCGGAGCAATCCGGCTAAAGCGCAGCAGGTTATACGAAACCGAGGAGGAGGCGCAGAGCCATATACCTGTGGAGAAGCCGAAATACAGATCGCCATATGATTACATGTAGAGGTGGTTGATTTGCAGGTGGAGAAATGGTATAGTGAATATGAAAAGGTGCTGCTATGGTGGCGGTTGACCTTGGTTCATTAGTTACAGAAGCACTAATTCACCTTGGTTCGGGCGAGGATTAGTGCTTCTTGGCTATTATGTATGCGAGTTCAACAACTGACACTAACATAGTGACAAATTGAAAAAGTTCGTCATAAGATACCATAGGCACCCCTCCTTTCAAAAATGAAAGAAGGCCGCCCATCACCATTCCTCCCACAGCAGTACCCATAAATATAATAAGAAAAACACAACTTAAAGTCAATCATTTTGAATATATGAAAGGCACTCACAATTAAGTGGGTGCTTTTTTCATACCTAAAATTCCGGCTGGAAAACGATCCAGTCGCTACCCTCAAAAAATTGGAGGTTGATATTATGGCTATGATAACTGTGGACGGGGCTGCAATGCCCTGTCCTTCTACGTTTCAATGGGGTTTACAAGATATATCAGCTGCAGAATCCGGAAGAACGGATGATTCGATTATGCACAAAAACCGAGTAGCCCAGAAGAGGAAAATCAGTTTGGCATGGAACGGGGTTGACTGGGCCACTACTTCGCAGATTCTTTCTGCATTCAATCCAGAATATGTGCAAGTTACTTACCCGGATATGCTGTCTGGAACAAATGAGACCAGAACGTTTTATGTAGGTGACAGATCTGCGCCCGTAAAGTGGTGGTGGGTAGGAAATCAACGGATGGAATCTGTAAGCTTTGATATTATCGAGGTGTAGCCCATGAAAAATGTATCATCAGCATTCAAAGAACAGCTGAATAGTGACAACAGAAATTATATAAAATCTGCAGATGTAACGCTGAATGATGGGACGGTGCTGCATGTCGATAACAGCGATATGTGGAACAACGGTCTCACCATAGAGGACGCCACATCCAACACAAACAGTTTTGACGTGGGATCTATCATTGTCGGAAGTGCCACTCTGGTACTGAACAATATTTATGATGATTATACGGATTATGACTTCACGAATTGCGTGATGGATAATATCAAGGTTGGCCTGCAGCTCCCGGATGGAACTGTAGAATCCGTGCAATATGGGAAATATTATCTGGACGAAGCAAAATATAACGGATCTATTATTACTCTGAGCTTTTATGATGGAATCTCCAAATTTGATAAAGATTATTCATCAAGCAATTTGACCTATCCGGCTACATTGCGGCAGATCGTGCAAGATGCCTGTAATGTATGCGGAATCACATTGGGCACGCCGAGCTTTGACCATGACGATTACATTGTTGATTCCAGACCAGACGCAAACTCATTGACCTTTCGTCAGATGCTTATATGGGTAGCACAAATATCATGTAATTATGGGAAATGCGATGTTCAGGGAAGATTTTGTCTGGAATGGTATGATCTTGATGCATTAGAGAATATGGCGATGTACACAGAAGAAACGCCACTTAGTGATGTTTCTGGATCGGATATAATGGATCACCAAAATCAGCAGATTGTAACAATTATCGAACAACAAAGCGCAGGAATAAGCACCTTATCTTCTGGAAGCGGGCAATACCAGACCATCAGTTCCAATACAAGCTTAAGCGTTGGTACAGATGATGTTGTGATTACCGGCATCAGAGTGTCGCAGGAAGTAGAAGGCGAAGAAGGGACTGAAACGGTAGTCTACCAATCAGGAACCGATGGATATGTTTTGAGCATAGACGGGAATAAACTGATACAGGGAGATAACGGAGCGAATGTAGCTTCTATGATTGCAGCAAAGACTGTAGGAGTAAGGTTTAGAACCTTTGATGCCAGTTCTCTTTCTAATCCGACTATTGAAGCCGGAGATGTCGTATTGTTGATCGACAGAAAAGGAAAGCGGTACAAGAGCCTGATTACCAATAATCGGTTTAACCCCGGAAATTTCCAAAGTATTTCTTGTGGAGCTGTAACCCCGGCCAGAAACAGTGCAAGCCGATATAGCCAGATTACACAGGTTTATGTAGATTACAGAAAAGAGCTAGAAAAAGAACGCACGGACAGAGAAACGGCCCTGCAAGAATTATCGGATAGAATGGATAATTCCTCTGGCCTCTTCACCACAGAAGAGATTCAGCCAGATGGAAGTACCATTTTTTATCTTCATAATAAGCCGCAGCTTTCAGAGTCAGATATTGTCTGGAAGATGACAGCAGAAGCGTGGGGCGTTTCAACAGATGGTGGAAAAACATATAATGCTGGGATGACAGTGGATGGAGATACAATCGTTAGGATCCTTACAGCGACAGGAGTAAATGCAGACTGGATTCAGACGGGAGCTATTTCTGTTGAGGATACTGATGGTAATGAAACCTTTTATGCTGATACTGTTACCGGTGCGGTCAGAATTGTAGCGCAGTCTTTTTCACTTCAAGGGAAAACGGTTTCCGAAATCGCAGAAGAAGAAGTGAATGATTTTGTCGATGCTGTTTACACACCAGCAATAAATAATTTGCAAGAACAGATTGATGGGCAGGTGGAGACATGGTTTTACGATTATGTTCCTACAACCGAAAATATTCCGGCGAGCGAATGGACTACAGATACTGAAAAAGACAAACACTTAGGAGACCTATTTTATGTAGTAGATAATGCAGAATATGGCGGGCAGGCGTATAGATGGGCCAAAATCAATAACGCATACACTTGGGATTATGTAGAAGATACAGCTGTAGTTAAAGCGCTGGCTGATGCAGCGGATGCAAAGGATACTGCTGACCAGAAAAGAAGGGTGTTTGTATCAACGCCATATCCACCGTATGATGTAGGGGATTTGTGGGTTGGAGATAACACCTCGGATCTGATGCGCTGCCAGACGGCAAGAAGTACAGGGAGTTTTAACTCTTCTGACTGGATCAAAGCTGTAAAGTATACAGATGATTCAGAACTGTACGATTTCATTCAGGGCGATTATGCAAATACAATCGAAGAAATAAAAGAGCAGTCCGATCAGAAGGCGGAGACGTGGTACCAAAGTACAGATCCCTCGTTAAATTGGAATGCAGAGCAGAAATCGGAGCATTCTGGGGATTTGTGGTATAACACGACAGAAGAAAAAACATACATTTACAATGGTTCTTCGTGGCAGGAGACCAAGAGTAATCCGCCGGACGAAGTGTTTGATACTATCAACGGCAAAGCGCAGATATTTGTCACGCAGCCGGTACCTCCGTATGATGTGGGAGATGTCTGGTTTACCGGAACTGTAATAATGGTATGTAACACGGCCAGAGCGTCCGGAAACTTTAATTCTTCTGATTGGGAGAAAAAAGACAATTATACTGACGATAGTGCCCTGTATGAATTTATTGAGGGTGATTATCAAGAAACTATAGATAATTTGCAAGAACAGTCTGACCAGAAGGCAGAAACGTGGTATCAGGCCACAGACCCGTCTACATCATGGTCAACTGCGGACAAGGCAAAGCACAGCGGAGATCTTTGGTACAATACTTCTGAGCAAAAAACGTATATCTATAATGGAACGGCATGGGAAGAAACCAAAAGCAATCCGCCAGATTCTGTTTTTGACACAATAGATGGAAAGGCACGAATTTTTGTCAGTACACCGGCTCCTCCATATTCAGTAGGTGACCTGTGGTTTAATAGTTCAACGTCAGATATCATGACATGTATTTCCTCGAGATCATCGGGAAATTACACGGCATCTGACTGGGAGAAGCGGAACAAATATACGGATGATACAAAAGCAAATGAGGTGGACGAAAATCTGGTTGCATTTGCGGGAAGCGTTGTGGAAGAAATGGCCACCATGCAAACGCAAATAGATGGGAAAATAGAAACCTATTATTATAATTACGAGCCAACCTTAACGAATTATCCTGCGTCCGAGTGGACAACAGACGAGGATCGTCAAAAGCATATAGGCGATCTTTTTTATTGGCAAGAAAAAGGATTTACTTACCGTTTCCAGCAAAACGGAACGTCGTATGTGTGGCAACCAATTCAGGATAGCGATATTACGGAGGCTTTAAATCAGGCCGCAGCCGCACAGGATACCGCAGATGGAAAGCGTAGAGTATTTATTACTACTCCTGTTCCTCCATACGATGTGGGAGACCTCTGGGCGCAGGGAGATGGCGGAGATATCATGCGCTGTATCGTTGCCAGAAGCAGTGGATCATATGTCTCGACTGATTGGGATAAGGCAAGCAAGTACACAGACGATACGGCTGTAGACGATTTGGACAACGCATTGGATCAGGAAGGTGTATTTAACAGGCTTACAAACAATGGGCAGACACAAGGCATATATCTCCAAAATAATAGAATCTATATCAATGCGACCTATATTCAGTCTGGGACATTATCCGCTAACCTTATCAAAGGCGGAATTTTAACTTTGGGCGGAGCTTCTAACGGAAACGGGAGACTTGAGGTTTTAAATTCATCCAATCAAGTAATCGGAACAATTAATAATACTGGTGTGAACTTTATGGGGGTATTCCAAAACCGGTCAGGACAGGAATTCATCGAAATGGATGAGTCGATTCTAAAAGGCGGATACGGGAGCGCCGTCCATGGGAGAATTGACCTTTCAGCACAATATGATGACGGAAGTTACAAAACTGTTGTAGAAGCATTGTCGAGTAGTTTGATATTGAAATCGTTAAATGGTGGTGTGGAAATTGTACGAACTGATGGGCCTTCTGAGATAAGCAAAGGATATGCAGTTGGAAGTATAGACGGAAGCGGTTCCACCAGAATAGAAACTATATATATTACGCAAAGTGGCGGAGATTATTATGCAGGGTTCCAAAATACACAAAATACCGTAAGATTTGCGATATTAACTACATCCGATGCGAAGTTAAAGAAAAACATTAAAGATACAGAAGTTACGGCTCTGGATTACATCAATCAAATACAGCATAAATCATTTGATTTGAAAGAGGGAACTGGTCATAAGGACTGCGGATATATTGCCCAGGATCTGCAAAAGATTTATCCAGGGTTTGTCGTAGAAGCACCAGAATATAATAATGATGGCGAAAAGACTGGAGGCACTTTGCAAGTCAATACATTTGCTATGCTTCCGTATATAACCAAAGCTATTCAAGAGCTTTCGGAAGAAAACCGAAAGCTTAAAGAAGAGATAAAAGAAATCAAAAAAATGATTCAAAGAATAGGAGGATGATATTATGGCATCATGGGATTCTTACACAGAAAAAACTACACCAGCAGACAATGACTCTTTAATGATTAAGGATACGTCGGCATCAGTGAACAAAAGAACATTATTTTCGGGAGTATGGACTTGGATTAAAAATAAAATGGATAGTGAAAATTTGATCCCGATTTACGCAAATGCTGGCTCTCACAATTCAATTTTTCGAGGGAAAAACCTCGGAACTTCCTTTACATCGGAAATGTCGTCCGCAATTCAAAATGGAACGTTTGATGACCTTTTTGTTGGAGATTATATGACAATTAATGGAACGGTATACCGCGTTGCAGGATTTAATTTGATTAAAAACTGCGGCGATACAAATTTTGCAGAAAATAATATGTGCCTTGTGCCCGACAACGCTTTATATAATGCGAGCATGAATTCTACGAATACAACAGAGGGTGCTTATACTAATTCGGAAATGAGGACTACAAATTTAGCACAGGCAACAACAAAAATTACTACAGACTTCGGTTCATCTCACGTTATTTCATATAGAGATATACTGGCAAATGCTACTTCAGATGGACAATCTTCTGGATGGGCATATGCTGATTGCAAAGTTGAATTAATGTCAGAAGTTATGGTTTACGGAACAAAAGTATGGGGTGATTCCGGATATGAAGTAGGATGTTTAAATGAGCAATTCCCGCTGTTCAGACTCAACCCTGAGTCGATTCATCGCCGCTTCTACTATTGGCTTCGGTCGGTTCGGCCTTCGGCGTACTTCGCTTATGTGGGCACCAGCGGCATTGCGACCAGCAACAGCGCGTCCGACTCATTTGGGGTTCGTCCGTTCTTCTTCGTTAATTAATCTTTCATCTCGCTCACCTTTAGGTGGGCGGATGAAATAAAGAAATAGAGGAGATTTTTATGTCTGTACTAAAAGCGAAAAGAAAGCCATCGCCGTTTGAAGTAGAACATCATGCGTATAAAATACGTGCTGTCATCACTGACCTTGCGTTAAGAAAATTCGGGCTTAAAGAATATGTTCCAAGGGCAAGACCTCCGGATTATGAGAAATGGAGTGAATCTCAGAAAAACGGTTACGACAAGAGCATACAGAAAAACATTGAAAGGTACAATGCTTTTGTAGAGTGGTTCATTCCGGATGAGCAAAAAGAAATTCTACACATCGTCCGAGAGATGATTCACGAGATATTTCTCGCAAATGAAATACATCCACAATATTTATGCGAGTGTAATGAACGCAGAGTTCATCAGGATTTAGCACTAGGACATTGCGAAAATCTAATACAGGAATTGCAATACGTTATCACTACTCTTCCTGTTGATGTGGAGAAGTATGAAAATATAACAAACATGATTAAACAGGAACAAGCCTTAATCAAAGGATGGAGGAAATCGGATAATACAATTCGCAAAAAGATTTCCGAAAAAGAGAATTAAAAAACAGGGCATCTTCTGTATATTTCGTCCCCCGTTCGCCGCTTCAACTATTGGCTTCGGTCGGTTCAGTCTTCGACGAACTTCGCTAATGTGAACAACAACGGCAATGCGAACAACAACAACGCGTCCAACTCTAATGGGGTTCGTCCGATTTCTTTGGCCTAATTAATTATGCTATATGCAGATTTAGGAAACGAAGAAAGGAGAAGATGTCCTTGCAAACTATGCTAAAAGCCAAAGACGATGCAGACGGTTACGACTGAATGCTATACACGTCAAATAATTTTAAAGGAAAAAGAAACTATGAAATCAGAAGATGAGTTAAGCGTCGTTTGTGATTTAAATTCACTTTACGGCGCTTTTTTAGCTGCAAAGAAAGGCTCTGATTGGAAACCGCAGGTTCAGAAATATGAGATGGATTTTTTACCTCATATTATTGAAAGCAAAAATGAATTAAAAAATCGGACTTATAAATCAAAGGATTCCACAGAATTTATTATTCGTGAAAGAGGGAAGGTACGTCCGATAACCGGACTGCAAATGTCCGATAGAGTTATTAGGCATTCCCTATGCGATAATGTTTTAACACCCGCTCTTCTGAATTATATGATTTATGATAATGGAGCGTCATTAAAAAATAAAGGAATTGATTTTAGCAGGAAACGATTTGAGAATCATTTGCACACATATTATCGACAACACGGAGATAATAATGGATATATATTATTGATGGATTATAGTAAATTTTACGATAATATTCCGCACGATATAGCCTATAATGCTGTATCCAAGCATGTAAGTGATGAATTCTCATTATGGTTGCTAAAATGTATATTTGATAATTTTAAAATTGATGTTTCGTACATGAATGATTCGGAATATGAGAAGTGTATGAACATTCCGTTTGATTCTTCAGAATACCGGATTAATGTCCATAAAGCTAAGCGCACGGGTGAGAAATATATGTACAAGTCAGTGAACATCGGAGACCAATGCTCACAAATTATTGGCATCTTCTATCCTACTCCTGTAGATAACTTTATCAAAATAGTAAAAGGGCAAAAATTATATGGAAGGTATATGGATGACAGCTATGTAATCCATGAAAGCAAAGACTTCCTATATAGACTTTCTTTTGACGCTGCCGAAAAAGCAAAAGAAATTGGCATAATATTGAATCAAAAGAAAACTCATATTGTAAAATTG
>ERZ1090879.1755-NODE-1757-length-11444-cov-13.126877_pt1 | contig 11444 bp, 8 predicted proteins | sample MGYA00478472_ERZ1090879 | MGnify/ENA primary metagenome ERZ1090879 (study PRJEB33644, sample SAMEA5815723) | chicken gut metagenome | biome: Chicken; feature: Gastrointestinal Tract; material: Caecum | place: Ireland | collected 2019-01-01 | study: A study of...
GAGATGACGTCGAGTCTCGTGGGCTCGGAGATGTGTATAAGAGACAGGTACAAGCTCATCAAAAGTAATTATATCGACAACATCTTTGTATGTATTTTTAATAAGTTCAAAATCAAGCTTCTTTTGATTAATATTATCTCCATTAAAAGATGCCGCATCTCTTCCAAAAATAATATATCCCTTGGGATGGACAGCTTTTAGTTTTATTTCTCCCATTTCGTTCTGGAGAGCAGGATTTTTATTCGATATTTCTTCCGTTGTCATTTTTGTTAAACATTTTAAATATTGCTCCAACTGATTTATTGCGCCACTCAATTCACCGCTTGGAACATAATGATTCCTATATTGTCTTTTACGAAATAAATTTGGATAAGCTTGTGGCGACTTTACTTCGATTAAATCAATATTCCCCTCACAATCTATCAAAGACAAATCCGCTTGACAATTAGCTCGCGCACCAGTGTAATCTGAAATATTTAACTTTGTGTGTATTTTTACATATTTCGGATTAAGAAAACAAAAGATTTGAGCAATAAGTTTAGAAAACTCATCCTCATGAATAAACTCACCCGCTGCACTTCTTTCTAAACTTTTTAATAACTGATCTTTTGCGTATATAAACTTAACTTTTTCTTGTTTACAAATCTCTTCTGTCTTTATATCCTCTTTATTCCGCACACTTATTTCTCTTGATTTATATCTACTGTATATTTCTTCATAATCTACCACATCAAGTTCACTTTTTAATAGTTTTGTAAAGATAGACAAAGTTTGATATTTTACATTTGTTGCTGTGGGGAATATTTCTACAAAATGCTTATAAGTAGACTGAGTAATATGAAATCCATCATCTTTAAAAGTACTTTCTGAATCAATATCAATAAACAATTTATCATGTTTATAAAAATTTTTGAAAGCATACAAAATGTTTCCGTAAATGGATGAAGATTTTTCTTCTCCTGTTTTATCGTGATATTTGGACCTTTTCGAAGATGAAGTAACAAACCAGGATTGATTTATTGACAAAGAAACATCAATGTACAAATCAAATGTAGCACTAATTTTTTCTTTATCAATTCTAAAATAATTTTGAACTTTTTCACCGAAGACAAACTTATATTCGTAACCAAGTGGCGATTCTTCATCCTTGAAGATTAAATCTTTTTTACTAAATGAAAATCTAATGTGTTTTTTGCATAATAACTTACTAGTCTTTCTGGAGTAAACACAAAAATTAAATTATCGAAACGCTTATCTTTTTCCTTGATTTCGGGATAAATTATAATCTTTACTTGGTCACTCTCATAACGAGTTTTCATATTTGTCGAAATCTCTTTTAATAAAGCGTTTGTAGGAACTAAAATACAAATATTGCAACTTTTCTTCGTTTTAATAACTTTATTGATAAAGTTAGAAATAATCATAGTTTTACCAAACGAAGTGGGTGCCGATAAACTAAAATTATTCTTTTTTTGTATTTCCTTTACTACTTCAAATTGTTTATCAGTGTAATAAACATCTAATTCTTTGTCATATTGAATTTGTTTCTTATATGTTTCCAAAAATTCTATGTCTTTTGGAATAAGTATTTCACTTTTGTTTTTACCAAGTATTTCAATAGAAGGGAATAAACCCATTTTAGTAAAAATCGACACAGCATAAGAATTGAACAAATCATTATTGCAGTAAAAGTCTTGCAAATTAGACACTATCCTATTCGCATAATTCTTATATTTTGATTCACTTGAACTTGCAAAAATATCTGCAAACCTTAAAATATCGTTTAATTCTTTATCGGAAAACCTATACTCCTCTTTTTTAGTAGATTTTAAAAAGGAATAATAGTTTAACTTTTCAAGCTTATCAAAAAGCTCTTTGAAATACGCAGATTGCTCCGCCTTGATAATAATTTTGTCAACCAACATCACTCGCCTTTCACCTCTTTTATGATGTCTTTCCTAAAATCATCAATGCTTTCAAAAGGAATAAGATATATATAAAATGAATAAGCTCTACGCTTTACATCCGCTAATTTAGAGCATATGTTAGTAAATTCTGCCATAATTATTTGCTTAACCTTATCCACCATTTGTTGTTCATACACATCATAGTTTAGCGATTTATCTAAATCATTAGTTATGTTAAAACCAATAAAAATACTAAACGCCGTATGATGTGTCACATTATTTTTTGAGGGTAAAATATATTTTGAAATAAAATCAACATCTATATCCTCGAACTCGCCTGAGAGATTAGTAGCCAAAGTTGTAATTTCAAAATCAATAGCGTCACCAGAAATAAATCTATCAATTGACTCGAATGCTTTGCTAATTGCCAATTTTAAATCCGTATACATCTTAGATTCTGCAAGTATCACTTCATATGTATTATCATCTAACTTTAGCAAGTGCACGCCATCTGCACCCTTGACATAATCTTCATTATTAGTTTTTAGTTTTAATTTTGAAAGTATTTTAGGCGCACAAAGGACATCCTCGTTTATGCAATACGAAATTAATTCACCACCCTCTCCTTCGTTGCATTTACTACTTTTAAATTTCCCTTTTGACTCTTCAATCAAATCAGTAAACAAACCATCGGCTTTAAGTTCGTCAATTCGCTTTTTAGGAAGAGCATAATATACTGCTGCATTCTTTAAATGTTTAATTAGGTTTTTATAATCAAAACTATTTGATTTTAATTTAACCAATGCAAAATTTATATTTTTTCGATTGATAGAAATTTGTATAGTTTCAAACTTTTCATTTAATAATGTTGATTGAAATGTTGATTTCAAACCTAATGTCCTAGCAATTGTCATGCTTTTTCCTCCTATGCTAAAACTCAAGAATTTTTAATTATATCCTTAATTCGGAAAAATCAATGTCTCGTAAGATATTATCGCAACTGTCCTTGATATCCTTCGCAATTCGTCTTATACAGGCACAACTACACTGTCGCTCTACTTTTGTTAATATAATGAATCATCTATAACAACGCATTTAATGCTAGAATCGCATAAAACTCAATAATTTCTCCATGCTTAATTCCACATTTTAAAATGCAAACGGGGATTGACGTTCATGTTTCTCTTCTTTTATTTCTTCAGCTGTCTCTTCTGCAACTTTATCTTTTTGAGTCATTGAATATTTTTTTAAATTATTAGTCATACCATTAATTCTTGATATACCATCTAAGAGTTTATCAGTGTCCTCTGCCGTCATGGCATAGAATTCACGAACCCTCTTTTTACCCTCAAAGTTTTCTATAGCACGCAAATTAGGATTTAAACTATTAATTATGATATGTATTTATATCCGAGAGCCTATCTGATACTCCATACGTAGCATATATTCTAAAAGCGAACGGTATACACTCACTACGATTTAACTCTTGTAAACGTTTTTTCACATCATCTGCGTAGCCAGTACATATTCAGGGAAAAACGGATTTGTTAATATATAAATTACACCTTTATTTTCAATTTATATCTCCTTATTTGCTAAAATCACTTTGATTTTAGCATAATAGACATGTCAACTTCCGTCATATTTATATAATTTTTAATTTTCTCTAACGCGCCACAAAGCCATTGGATGCGCGGAAATACGTTCTAATATTTTTTTATCTTCAAACAACAATTCTGGGTGATAGTTTTTATTTGCGAACTCTTTTACAAATTCTTTTTCGTTATCGCTAAGTACAAGTAAGTCTTGTAAATATTCTTTTATTGAAGCGATTACCGCATCCTTTTTGAAATGGTCGTTTTTGTTAAGCATCGGTTTGAGTTGCCTATTGATATCTCTATCGGTAATACCGTCTAAAATATCAAGCGAAACGTCGCAAATACTAGCATCTCCACCGATACAGTTATAGAAGATAGTACATTTTTTAAGCATTTCCTTATCTTCTATCATACCGCTTTCAATAAGCCCGTAAACGTCGTAAATGTCTCTCGGTTTACAACGTCCGATTAAAGCCGCAAGCTTACTTCCATACAACTCGCAAGCGCTTAAAACTTTTACGCTCGTATCGCTTTCAGCAACGGGAGTTTTAATAGGTTTATGGCAGAGTGGAAGAACGTGCTTTCTATCAAGATAATTTATTTCTATTTTGATATTGTCACGGTTGCCCGCGTTATTTATATATTGAAAAACGGCGGAATCTAAAGCAAAATATCTTTTGCTTTGTGGCGAAAGCGAATAATTCTTTTGGAATAACGCCATTTGCAAAAAATGCCCCAATTCTTCCTTATCTTTTTCCATTTCCTCTTTCGTATCGCCAATATAGTCTAAATCTATATCAACCGAAAGTCTTGGAAGCTCGCGATAAAACAAATTGATAGCCGTTCCGCCTTTAAGCACAAGTTTATCTTTCCATTTGGACGAAAACACAAACTCTAAAATATCCGCAAGGCGCATAACCTTTTCAACGTTATCTTTTATAAAGTTCGTTTCTTTCGCCATTTTAACTACGTTTTTTTGCGATAGGTTTATCATATCAGTTCTCCGTGTTTATAAGTTTTTCGGGGTACATAAGTCCCCAATACTTATCCGTTTTTCTCGGCATCTTTTTATTTTCGCTTATGTCTTCTAATTTTATTGAACAGTTTTCCTTACATACATCAAAGAAGTTTTGCGAGAGAAGGTCTTTTTTAAGCAATGAAAGTAAGAACCCTGCTTTTTTATAAACAAATTTCTTGTTATACTCTTTCAAATAGGATAATAATGCTTGCTCGTCAAGATGCGTTATGCCGTTTAACGCCGTAACAAGTTCTTCAAGCCCACCCGCAAGGTCAATACGGTCGATACAGTCCACTACCGTCCTTTCCAAATCCGTAACGACGATTTCGGCATTTTGTTCTAATCGCATTATTCCGCCTTTTGCGGTATATGAAAAGAATTTATATTCAAGCCCGTTATAAATAAAGGGATTATAGCGTTTCTCGGTAAAAACTTGCACTTCTGAAAACATTTGATTTCCAAGCCCGTGAAATTCTAACGCAGAGTGATATGCAACGCAAGCATTTTCAAAAAGCGCGGACGCTATTTCAAAACGGCTCGCAAAAATATCGCCCGTCAATGAATTGACCGTCGCATATAATCCGTTTTTTATTTTTTCAATACGCCCATTTTCCGTTAACGCCTTTAATTTGACTTGCATACTTCTCTCGTTGGTAAAGTTGTCTAAGATTTCTTGCGTGCGGAATAGAGCTTGACTCAAATAAAAATCTTCCATTACTATCGTTTCCTTATCTTGTTATACTTATTTTACTCGAATTACGAAGAAATGTCAACGGTTTTGCGTAATTTAAGTAATTCATGTACTATATGTAATACCTACCCTTGATTTTTAACCATTTTAACTCAAAACACTGTAACATCTAAGAGTTTTGTGTATGTTTAGTTAATGTATGTACAAAAATCCCCTGCACCAAAATTCGCGGTTTCGGTGCGCAAATTTCATATTCACATATTTTTGAAATATCATTAGGCTGCTTTTCCCTTTAAAATACCCCATAATCCCGAAACACTAATTTGGGGTGGGATGGATAAAAGAAAATGTATGTGGTCAGGACATACTTCTCCTTCTATTATTTCTACTCCTTCCCATTTGACAGCGTCCTAAGCATATCTCTTATCTCCTGCCTTTTATCCTCGAAAAATACTTTCCTTCGGTATTTTAGCGCAAATACTTTATGGTACTTGGAATTCCATTTCGTATGTGCTAAACTGAATGTGTTATTTTCTTGATTTTTAATTAAAACGTCCTCCTTTGCGCCTTGCTTGTGTACGGTTGCGAGCCTTACATTCAGGTTAGTACAAAGGAGTTTTTTTGTATACCTACTATTCGCTACCGCTAAAGCCTTGTCGGATTCCTTTTTATCCACCGGCATAGCCGGTGGGTTTTGACTATATTAAAAAATCACGACATATTGTGTCGCGATTTTTTTGAACTAATTTATTCCAAGTGCTTTAACAACGGCATCTTCCGCACTACTGTAGAAGCTTATTTGGAATTTTGCGAATAAATCACTCGGAACCGTTGCTATATCTGCCGCACTACTCATCGGAATTAAAATTTTCTTTGCTCCGACATCAAAACATACCTGTAATACACTTGCAAGCTCTGCAACTTTTGACACCGTGCCGCCTATACTTAATCCTCCTAAAATAGCAAGTTGAGGTAAAACTGGCCTATTCAATGAACAGCTGCAATATGCTATAAGAACCGGGAGTGATATGTCGCTTACCAAACCGACCCCTTGACAATCTGTCAAATTCATCAAATAGTTTTTCGTATCAATAGCAATTGATGCACTAATTTGCTTTGCATTTGCCTTAAAATAATTTTGTGCTGTTTTTATGGACTCCTTTACGACTTGATTCGATGGAATACCAATAGTTTCAAACTTTCCGTTTCCTTCGTTCATTATAGACGTCTCAATCTTAAACAACCCCTTCATTCCATTGGAGCCACTACCAACTGTATATACATGCCCAGCCTTTCCTACTCCTTCAGGCAATAAGCTGCTTCCACCCTGTTCAAGAACAGGAACAAAAATTTCTTCCATATCGGACACCCGGATGTAACTGAATTGAACATCATAGAATTCCATTCCACCGATTTTCTTAAGCTGTTCCTTTACTCTGCGTCTTCCTTCAATGGCATACTTCAAGATTTCCTCGATCTCAACTTCGGTATAATTGCCATCAGGATAGATTAACTTTACAAGACCTGAGACCATTTTCCGTACTGCTATGGTGTCTCTCTGATTTAAGCAACGTCCCAGCTTAAAGTATTTATCAAAAGCATCTGTCTCCGGAACTTTTCTCATTTCCCTCATAAATTCAGCAAGATAGTCCGAAATAAAACCATAATTGTCAGTAAAGTATTCAGGACGCATCTTGGGAATTTCCCATCCCGGAATATAACAGTGCATTCTATCAAAGAAGGCACTATCTATCATCGCCTCGGGAAACGGCTCAAACAAATGCGAAGTTTTCAGCAAGCTATCAACACTTTGATTGATATTTCCAACAAAAACCATAGAGGCATTTGCCTGTATAGCATCTTTGCCCCTCGCAAAGGACCCCGATGCCATATAGTCTTTCATGATCTGAACACCATCTTTATCCTTAAAATTGATTCCCGCGACCTCATCAAAGGCAACACAGTCCCACATTCCGACCAAGCCTATTTGCCTTTTCGCCATATTGTAGAAAAGGTTTGCCACGGTGGTTTGACCGCCCGAAATCAAAATAGAATTCGGTGAAATTTCTTTATAAATATGAGACTTTCCCGTTCCTCTAGGGCCTAACTCACAAAGGTTGACATTATTTTCTACGAGCGGAACCAGTCGTGACAGCAAATGCCATTTTACACGATATTCGAACTGTGTTGGCTCCATTCCCGTCGAACGAAGTAATAAATCAATCCATTCCTCTTTTGAAAAGTTTTTTCTTCCCTCAATAATTTCGTTTTTGTCGAGATTCGGCATTTGTATGGGGGTAATATCGTTTATCATAAACGGACTTTTACCTTTCTCATCCTCATCAAAGAAATAGGTCAAGTCAACGATACACCATATGCCTCCAGCAAGCAATTTCTCATAATCACGAACATATTTAGGATGCACGTAAACGTTATTTATGCCTAAAAACATAAACTCCGCCATATAGTTATCCGATCTTTCGTTCAACTTGACAGTCAGCTTATCAATTACAGTATAGTTATGATTTTCCTTTATTTTTGCTTTGATTTTTTCTGCCTCATCGGGACGGACATAATTATCGGCAAGTATACGTTTTACTTGCTCGATACCCTGTTCTATTTCTTCCGCATCATCGGAGGTGCAATATGTCCCCAGTAAATATTCCAATACATATGTAGGGACATTTGCGCTGTTCTTAATTTTTTTAGTTGCTCCCTTCGGAACTACTCTTCCGGAAAACAATTCAAATACCTTTTTATCCAAATTATCCATCCCGATCCTCCGTTAAAAAATCTTAAAACCCAGAATGTCGATTGTAAATTGCTCTTTTTCAATGTATTCGCCGAGATTTTCCTCATCACATAACATCAGGAAATATCTCTTTGCGCGATCAAATTCGATATTTTTTAGAGTAAATCTTATCCTCGTTACCCTTTGAGATATATCGTCACAACTCGAATTGGCAGTAAAATGATATTCACCTGATACCTTATTTCCTTCTTCATCAACAAAGTACGTAACGCAGGTAATAGGTTGAACTTTGTCTTCAACTTTCTCATACTGTTCAAAATCAAGCGCAAAGCTTCTATTCGTTATTTTTCTGACTATGCTCTTCAGCCTTACGCCGACAGGTCTCGATAATTTTTCGCCTTTCTTAGCGTTTAACTCGCTTATATGAACGATCGGGACGATTGTTTCTTGCAACGAAGCGCCACCGTGAACGTACTGTACGCCAGCGCCCTGCGTTTTGAAAATATCATACCCGAACGGAACTATAACTTTATGCTCATCCTGTCCTAACAAGTCAAACTCCGACGTGTACGGGACCTGTATCAACTCATCATCCGTGATCACATACCGTTTTGAAGCTTCAATGGGCTTTTTTGATACAATATTACTATATTTTTGTGATTCTAACAGCGTATTGCGCCGATATAAGAAACCGTGATCAGCAGTTATAAAGAAGTTAGATATCTGTAAATTATTATACAACTTTTTAATAAGCGCAACTATCTCGGATATTGCATTTTGAGCGACGTCAAATACTCTTCTTTCATTATGTTCACCTGCATTATCTATAACGTTGTGATAGATATACACCAGTGATTTGTCTGCCATGTACGATCGAAGTTCATCCCGGGAAAATCCGCATATCTCCTGATAATCAATTGCAGCATAACTACTATTTTTAGATTGCAATATTTTGTTGCGAGCAGGTATTCCATTTGTTGTCTGTCCGTCAATCAGGACGTTCCCGTCTGTATAAGTTATATCATTGTGTGGTAAAAGCGCTGCCATGCCAAAGCGAGTCTCAGATGGAAGTGGCGAAATAGCATAATCCAATGAAACGTTGCCGCGCAAGCCCGCCTCGCTCTTTATCTCTTCGTATATTTCCTGCCCGATTTCGTATCGCAATCCATCCGATATGATTACAAACAACTTCTTGAATTGAAATTTCTGCAACATCTGATAGAAGTTAGATGAATTTTGGACACCGAAAAATTCCCACTTTTCCTGTTGGCTTAATGCAGTGCTGTACTCTCTTCCAAGCGTTCCTAAATATTTTTCGCCGTATAAAAATTCGACTCTTTCCATCAACGCTTCTATCTCTTCAATGGGATTATGAATCAAATTATAGTTATATACTGCATGCCTGTAATTCTTATCTATCTTAAAATAATCACTTGTATACTTTTTAATGTAATCTACGGCTGTCAACCCATTTTCCACGTTTGTTTCAAGTAGCTTAAACAGACAAATTGCTGCCATTAAGAAGGCATATTCGCTCTCATGCTCTTGATACCAAATGGAATTGGCTCTACTGTTAATAATTCGCTCAAAACGTTCGTAGTCAAGTCCGCCGTTTCTCAAACTGTCGGCTGCTTGCTTTATGATATAAAAATCAATCGCCTCGAAAATGTCGCTTTCTTCAAACAGCGATACGTCTCTGCCAACTAAAAGCCCTTCTATCTTCAGATCAGCCCCAATATTAAACTGCAATACTTTATATCGACTATCCTGCTTTATGTTATTGACGAAAAAACGTGCGTCCACTCTACCTTGCCCGTCAATCACGTATTGTTTATAAAAGCTCGGCATAGGATCAATCTCGACGTTTTGCTCCAGCATAGCGGTAAACAGAAAACGTTTGGCAAGAATTTCTATTTTCTGATCCCCTTCATAATTATACTCGTTAGAAATTTCTTCCCATAAAAAATCTTCAAACCCCAACCTTCTCAGTTCTTTATATTTCGTCTGCTCATTCCCGTCAAAAATAAGTTCCGCCAAAACACTTTCCAACGATCTCGTTTCTGCTTTGACAATAACGCACATCATGGCGAGCAACAAATCGCTTCCTTTCAGGTCGTCGTTTATCATAACGTATGAGCTGAGCTTTTTTGTCCTTTGAGCACTGTCAAAAAACTTGATATGTCTTTCTACAATCTTACGCAAATCAGAATTTGAAATACCGAGATGCCGCATCGTCAAAGCGACGGTGTCAGCATAATACTCCTCGCTATACATCAAAATATCCAAAAGCCAATTCTCTGCATCGCTCGGCTTCTCATATGGGATATATATAAGAATATTGCTATCCGTGTCCTCTTGCTCGACAATCTTCTTGATCGCAAATTCGTTGTGAGAACACAAAAGAACTCTGCAAACATCAAAATTATCGCTTGTTACGTCATCCTTAAAGTTGGCAGGAGCATCGTACCAAAAAACAATCTTCCTCCCGCCGCCGTTTTCTGCTTGGAAGATCTTAACTATCTCTCTCTTTGCTTCCTGATAATCTATATTAGCCATTCACACACCTCTGAAAATCGGTTCGTTTTATTTAATCGGGACAAGCAAATCCTTCTTTACCTTTACTCCGCTATCCGTTACCAACTCTATCCCCTGAAATTTAGCATAATTGACTTTTACGCCGTCATCAAGATCAATTTTGATATATTTATTTGCCATATTATCAAGTACTTGACCGTATTCAATGGCCTCGTTATAGGCACTCGCAAGTCTTGAGCGCTCTTTTTCAAGACGAACAACTTCTTTTCCCGTCGCATTCACCGTAGCGGCAGTAATTTCTTCAAGCTCGTTTTTTAACCTCGTCGATTCAGGCAAAAAATACTTTGCATTGATGCGCGCGAGCGTATCCTCGTTATATCTATGCATATAAATCAAGCATTTAAAGCCACTGTATTTGCCGCTTGAAAACATCCAATAAATAGGGCGTTTTTGATAAATCTTGAGATGATCCGCATAGAAATCATCACAGATATATCTGTTCAAAGTTTCTTCAGACGATTCATTCTTCTTTTTCCCGAGAGCTTCCGCAATAAAATCTATATTTTGCCTGTATGTATCCTCGCCGTAAACCAACTTTATAAGTCTTATCAGCCGTTCAGTCATACCATCCTGCATTCCGAGCTTAGAGTAAATCGGAACTATACCGTCAACATCGGGTTGATAGGTAATATATTTTGTACTGTCCCACTCTCCTCCGGCATAAGCGAGGCCATCGACATCGAGAGAATATCTGCCGAACTCAATGCCGATCAGATAAGAAATAAGCGATTTAATCTCGCGTTCCAAGTCAGCGAGGCGGACAGTAACGTCTTTATCTTCCACCTCAGGTGTAAGCTCGTCCTGCAAACCGTATATATCGATAAAAATCCGATTCAGTTCCTCTTCATTCGCTTTTAATCTGTCAAAGCGCTCTCTACACTCT
>ERZ1090879.1757-NODE-1759-length-11437-cov-22.293709_pt1 | contig 11437 bp, 6 predicted proteins | sample MGYA00478472_ERZ1090879 | MGnify/ENA primary metagenome ERZ1090879 (study PRJEB33644, sample SAMEA5815723) | chicken gut metagenome | biome: Chicken; feature: Gastrointestinal Tract; material: Caecum | place: Ireland | collected 2019-01-01 | study: A study of...
CTCCGGTTCGGGATCGGGCTCCGGTTCGGGATCGGGCTCCGGTTCGGGATCGGGCTCCGGTTCGGGATCGGGCGCAACATCTTCGACAAACTCCAGCGAGACGATGTCGATATTGCCGCTCAGCGTTTGCTGATCGGTCGTATAATCGCCCTGGTAACAGCAGTCGAGGAAAAAGTTGATGACGTCATATACAGCAGTATTGGTAAGCGTTACCGTCTCTGTCTCCCCCGCCTCAAGCCAGCCGTACTGACGGTTGGGTTCATCGGAGAGATCGATGCCGTAGAGAACCTTGTTCTCGCCGTTGTTGCGCAGCGTTATCTTTACAATGTCCGTGCGTTCCTCCGCGGTGACGTCGCGGTAAAGGTTCGCCCACAGACTCGGTGTAACGCCCTCGTAGCGCACGTTGGCGAGCACCCCGTCTTTACCGGTGATCATATACTTGCCCGCGCCGTCTTTGACAATGCCCCATCCGTTCACGGGTTCGGGTACGGGCTCCGGATCGGGATCGGGATCGGGCGTTTCAACTGCCTCGTCCGAAAATTCCACGGAAATAATATCCATATCTCCGCTGTATGTTTCTCCGGCGGATCCGCCCTCGAAATTGTGGCTGTCGAGGAAAATTACGATCGTCTTGAAAATCTCGTTGACGGATATTACCGCATTCTGCGTTTCGCCGGGAGCGATCGTAAGATTTGCATCTCCCGAAGCAGCCGTACTGTTCGCCGTGTCGACTCTTGCACGCACATGGATGTTTTCCGTGCCGTTGTTGCGCAGTGCAAGCGTAACGGTTTTTGCAGCGCTCTGTTCTTCGTTTACATCGTAGGCAAGTACGACCCAGCTTTCATATCCGATTCCGGAATAAGTTACGTTTGCATCAACGCCTTCCTTTTCGGAAGAAATCACATAGCCCGCAGAAGTTCCCGTCCATCCGGAATCGTTTTCGGGGGGCTCTACGATTCCGCCCTGCTCTTCGTCGTAGTAAAGTTCGGAAGAGAGGATGGTCATCTGACCGACGCGGTCGAACGGTACATTTTCATGCACATGGCCCGTGCCGTCCTGCGGCTGGCTCTCGAGATTGAACACGAGCCAGAGCTGATCGTTATAATTCCCCGCGAGCTCGCCGCTCGAAAGCAGGGAAGCGATCTGGCAGGTGAGCGTGATGACGCCGGTAGACGCATCCTTCTCCACCTTCATCATGGTATCGTTGTTCGAGCAGGAACCGTTGGAGAATCCGTCGCGGGCGTACTGACCGAACCAGCCCTGATAGTACTGTCCGCTGCCGTCCGGGCGCATATCGCCGAAGAGACCGAGCTGGAACTGCTCCACGCTGTCGGCATACGTCGTTTCGCCGATGACGACGGTATCCGACGTGAACTGCAGCTTGAGCATGTTGTTGCCCTCGAGCTCCTCTTTGGGAATAGGACGGTAGAAACGCGACCATGCCGCGGGGTTATTGTAGGAGATGACCGCCTCGGACGCACCGCCGCGCGTGACCGTGTAGCCGCACCATGCCTCGGTGCGCCAGGTGTCGTCCACGGGCGTGTAGGCGTCGGCAGGGCGTTCTTTGGAGAACCACATATCTTTGACGAAGATATCGCCCGCATAGATGGAATCGCCGTTGGCGATGCCGGGATCGGGGAACAGGCATACGTCTTTGACGATATCGAGGATCTGACGGTAGACGGACGGGATCTCGAACGTATACGTGACGTACGCATCGGAAGAGACGTCGAAGTACAGGTCGGAGCCGAGTACGTTCATGTTCTCCCTCCCCGTGACGGGGTTGACGATCTTCATGTTGACCGAAACGGGGCGCTCGGAGGCGCGCGCCTCGGCGCGCATCGTGATGTTCAGATAAGCGAAATCGGAGTATTCGCCGTCGATCTGCACGCCGAAATTGCGCCATGCGTCGTTCTTGGAATAGCCGAGCTTGGTGACGACGGGCGAGCCCTCCGCCTCCGCGTCGGTGTAGTTCTCTTCGATCGTCCATGCGTCGTTGGTCGTGGAGGAGATCCACCCCTTCAGATGCACGTCCTTTCCGTCGCCGTAATAGCAGTTGACGCCTTCTTCCAGCGCGCTGGGTTTGACCTCTTTGCCGTCATCGCATGCGGCGAGGACGCCGACGCTCAGCGCAGCCGCCATGACCGTGCTCAGCGCAATGAGCGCGATATTTTTCTTTTTCATGCTTTCCCCTCCTTAAAAATCGACGATCGCTTCATACGCGAGCTTTCTTTCGTGCTCCGCGTCAAAAATGTACGGCCAGTCCTGCCTGTTTTCGACGGGGATGTTGAAGAGATAGCTGCTGTCGTCGGCAACACCCCACTGCGTGACGCTGGAGATCTTGTCGGCATGCTTGCGGAAGATCTCGAACGCCTTCCCGAAACAGCTTGCCTGCAACTCCTCCATCTCGGGCGTGAACTCGGTGTATTTGAGTTCCATATCGGCATTGTAATCGTACATCGAGAAGTCGATCTCGGTGATCTGCACGTCGAGCCCCAGATCGGCGATGCTGACGATGAGGTTTTCGAGCATATCCGCATCGAAGGAAGTGATGTCGTAGTGCGCCTGGATGCCGACGCCGTCGATCTCGCAGCCCTTGTCGAGAAGGTTTTTGAGCATGACGATGAGCTTATCGCACTTGTAGGTATTGTTGGCGAAATACTCGTTGTAGTAGAGCTTGGTGCCCTCGGGCGCCGCCTCGCGCGCCGCCGCGAACGTATCGACGATGAGCTGCTCGATCTTATCGTTCGCCGCCGCACGCTCCTCGGCGGACTGATTGCGGGCGAGCCCCGCCAGTTCGTGCCAACGCGAGCCGTTGGTCGCATCGTCCGCATAGCTCACACGGAAAAGGTTTGTATCGTCTTCATCATGATCATCGGTGAGCATCTCGTTCCAGACGTCCCATGCGTACACGGTACTGTCGAAATGTGCACAGACCGTCCTTGCATGCGTCAGAAGCCGCTCGCGTGCAGCGTCGAACCCGCCGGCATACACCCATGAAGGAACAGCGTCCTTATTGTGCCAGCCGATGCAATGCCCGCGGACGGAGAGGTCGTGCTCCTGCGCGTACTCCACCATCTGATCGGCGAGCGTGAAGTCGAACTGCCCCTCGCGCGGCTGAAGAATGTTCCACTTCATCTCGTTCTCGCACGTCATGGAGCTGAATTCGTTGACGATATCGTCGTATAAAACATAGTTGCCGTAATTCATCGTCGCGCCGATGAGGAAGTAATCCTCGTACTTTTTGCGGAGCGTATCGTTATTGCTGCACCCCGTGACGACAAGCGCGGAAGCCGCAAGCATGGTTGCCGCAAGACCTGCGGCGAGTGCTCTTTTCATGATTTTTCCTCCTTGAAATGATTACTCTTTGCCGCCGCCGATGGCAACGCCGCGGATGATGAACCGCGAGAAGCACGCGTACACGACGAGCAGAGGCAGAATGGTCAGGAACACCGCCAGCGCCATCGCGCCGAGGTCGGTATTGTAGCGGTCGGTCTTGAGCAACTGCGAGATCATCGGGAAGGTGTACTTTTCCGTGCTCGACAGCAACATCAAAGGCCCCATGTAGTTGTTCCACGAGCTGACGATGCCGAAGATGGCGTTCGTGGCGAGCGCGGGCGCAAGCGTGGGCAGCACGATGAGGTTGAAGGTGCGGAATTCGCTCGAACCGTCGATGCGCGCCGCCTCCACGAGCTCCTTGGAGAAGTTCGCGTCGAAATACTGCTTGAAGAAGAACACCGCGCCGGGACCCGCGATCGCGGGAATGATGAGCGGCCAGTACGTATCGTACATGCCCATATCCACAACGAGCTTATAGAAACCGATCATGGAGAGCTGCCCGGGGATCATCATCAGGATGAGGATGATCGACCAGATCGCCTTCTGCCCCTTGTAGCGGTACGCCACAAAAGAGTATGCCGTGAGCGTCGAGAAATACAGACTGAGCGCCGTGGACGAGAAGCTGATGAGGACGCTGTTGAAGAACGCCTGCATGATGGGGAAATCATGGCTCATCAGCGAATTGAAGTTGATCACGAGATGTCCGCTCGGGATCAGGCTCATGCCCTGGTTGATCTCCGTGGTCGAGCGCGTGGCGTCGACGAAGAGCAGCCACAGCGGCAGAAGGCAGACAACGACCATCAGGCAGCAGCAGATGTAAATAATCGTCGTGACAGTCGTGTGCTTGATGCGCTGTTTGAGCGGGATCTCCTTCTTCGCAAGCTGATGGATCTCGGATTGCGTCATCAGATGAGTCGTCTGTTCCGTCATTCTGCCATCACCCCCCTCTGGCGCAGTTTGCGCTCAAGGCGCTTCTGCTGTTTGAGTTCGTCGGAATGCGTCACGCGGAAGAGCACGAAGCTGACGAGCATGCAGATGACGAACAGGTACACGCTCGCCGCCGACGCGACGTTGTAGCGCATCTCGCCCGTGAACGCCATCTTGTAGATGTACACGGCGACCGTCTCCGTTGCGTTCCTTCCGCCCGTCATGACGGGTCCGCCCGAGAGGAACAGATACGGGATATCGAACACCTGCAGACCGCCGAGCGTGGAGACGACGAGGCTGTAGACCACGATGGGCTTGATGAGCGGCAGCGTGATGTGCAGGAAGATGTCCTTCTGCGACGCGCCGTCAAGCTGCGCAGCCTCGAACACGGACGGATTGATGCCGAGGATCCCCGCCGAGAGCGTGATCATGCTGTTGCCGAACCACATCCAGAACTGAATGAAGGCGATGATGACGCGCGACGGCCACGGCATGAGATACAGGTTGACCTCTTCGCTCATGCCGAGCTTGGTGAGCAGCTGCCACAGACCTCCGCTGGGGCGCGCGAACAGCGTGTAGAACATGATCGCGACCGACGTCGCCGTGAGGATGTTGGGCAGGTAATAGATGGCTTTGAACGCCCCTTTGCCGCGCATTTTATACGTTTTGCCCGTGAACATTGCGGCAAAGATGAGCGCAAACAGCATCTGCGGCACAAAGTTCATCGCAAAGATCATAACGGTGTTCAGCAGCGACTGCCAGAACCGCAGCTGCGTTGCGAGCCATGCGAAATTTTCAAAGCCGATGAGACTGATGACGCGGTTGTAGCCCTCGTAATCGGTGATGCTCAGCACGATGGAATAGATCATCGGGTAGAGCGAGAAGATCGCGTACACCGCGAAGAAGGGGATAATAAAGACGATCCCGAAGTAATCCACCTTCCATTTGAATTTTTTTCGGGGCTTGCGGTCGCCCTCGGCAGCCTGAGGACGGAGCTCCGTCCCCTCGGCAGCCGTAATTTCTTCAGGATGGCGCATAGATCACCTCCCGTCAGCTGACTTTGATATCCAGTCCGGCAGCCTTCACCATTTCCTTGAACTGCGAAAGGCAGGAATCGATGGTCGCTGCCTCGGGCTTGGTACCCTCTGCATAGTTCGTTGCCCAAGCCTCAAAATAGCCGTTGATCTCGCTGTCGTAGCGGGTGATGATCTCGCCGTTGATCTTGTCCGCGGCGGAGATGAAAATGGAGTACGGGTTCTGTCCGCCGAGGAACTCGTTGTTCGCCGTGGAATCGGTCACGAGCTCCTGCATGTACGTTTTGTTGTTCATGAAGTCGCCGTGCGCCTTCGCCCAGTTGGTCAGATACGTCTTATCCGTGGAGAAGAACTCGACGAAGTCTTTCGCCTCTTCCAGCCACTGCGTCCCCTTGATGACCGCATGATAGGTGCCGCCCTCGAAGTAAGGCGCGGGACCCTCGATGATCGCCCAGTCGCCGTACGACGATCCGCCCGAGGAGTTTTCGCAGTTGTTGGCGAGGTTGGTGTTCAGCCCCCACGTCGCCTGGAAATAGCCGAACACTTTGTTATCGGAGATATCGCTGTACCAGGTGCCGTCGCCCGAAGTCGTCTCGTGGCTGAGATCTTCTTCTTTGAGTATTTTGGCGACCGACATCATGCTGTAATCGCCCTCGTACAGGCTGGAGTCGATCACGAGATTGCCGTTCTCATCCACCCAGCCGTTTGTGCGGCTGCCGCAGAACACCTTGCCGATGTCCATATAGGAGGAAATGACCTTGATCCCTTCCGGATATGTACCCTCCGTGAAAGTTTTCAGCCTTCTCGCAGATTCGATGAAATGCTCCCATGTATCGAAATGTTTCTGAACTTCCGCGGGATCGTCCGTTTCGAACACCGCCTTCGCCATGCTCCTTCTGTAAGCGAACACGCCGGGCGTGACGTTTGTCGCAAGCGCGTACAGATGTCCGTCCGTCCCCGTTGCGCCCTCCACCGTATAATCGTACATATCGGTCGTGAGATCCTTCAGATCGTCGAGCGGCTCCAGAAGGTTTGCGCCGTCGTCGATGTACTTTTTGAAGGTCTCCGCCTCCAGAGAGACGACGTCGGGCAGGTTCTTGCCGGAACGGAACGCGTTGTCGAGACGGGTGAGCATCTGGTCGAGCGGAACGACTTCTACTTTGATGTCATACCCGAGGTTGCGCTCCTCCGTATCGTAGTAGTCCGTGACCTGAGCCGCCATATCCGCGTCGAAACACCAATAGACAAGCTCGCTCCCCTTGTTGCCGCAGCCCGCCATCATCCCTGCCGCGCCGCAAAGCAGCGCGCCGGAGACCGCAATAGCCGCAATTCTCTTTCCCTTCATGCCATTCTTCCTCCACTATACATTAATTTATAGGTAATCGATTACCCAAAGGGGGAAAGAATAAATCGATCACAGAGGTAATCGATTACCTACGCCACATACTATACCACATGCGGCGCGTTCTGTCAATAGTTTTGAGAAAATCTTTTTTCTTTATTTTTTATATCCTTCACAACGAGCGCGGGCGGCAGACTGCCCGCCGCATGAAAGAAGGCGGCGCAGAACGCCGCCTTCGAGGGAACCGTGCCGTTAAACGAGCCTGCGAACGCTCTCCCCTTCGATGAGCTCCGTATCCAGGCGGATCATGCGTTCCTCCGTCTCTCTGCCCTCGATGACGTCGAGCAGGAGCTGTGCCGCGCGCTCACCGATGCGGGCGGCGTTCTGACGGATGGTCGTGAGCCGCGGCTCCACCATCTGCCCGATCGAAACGCCGTCGAACCCCGTGACGGAAATATTTTTTCCGACGGTGAGCCCGGCGCGGGCGAGCGTGCGGTACGCCGCGATCGCCGTGAAGTCGTCGGGATACATGACTGCCGTATACGGCTTTTTGCAGGAAAGGAGCATCTCCGTTGCGATCTCGCCGTGATCGTAGCTGTAATAGCCGGAGCGGAAAAAACGCTCCTCGTCGAACGGGATGCCGTGCTCGGCGAGCGCGGCTTTATAGCCGCCGATCCTGTCGTCCGTGATGGGCTGATCCCGCCCCGCGATGAATACGATCTCGCGGTGGCCGTTCTCGATCAGATAGTTCGTAAGGCACTTTGCCGCCTCGAAGTTCTTGCTCTCGACGGAGGGCTTCTGCGCGTAGGGCGATTCGAATCCGACCACGGGAACGTCGCTCTCGAAGAGCTGGCGGACGGCGTTCGTTTCGTAATTGCCGCACAGACAGAACACGCCGTCCAGACGGAGGGCGCGGCAGTGATCGAGGAGCTTTCCCTCCCATTGAACCGCCTTTTCGGAGATGAGCGCGATCTCGTAATTGTTCTTTTCCATCTCCGCACGGAAACGGTTGAGGATCTCGGCGAACAGTTCGTGGCGGAGACCCAGGCTCTCGTCGACGTAAAGCAGCACGCCCACCATGTTCGAGCGCCGTTTTACCAGGTTGCGCGCCGTTACGTTGGGAACGTACCCCATACGCTTTGCCGCGGCGAACACCTCTTTGCGCTTGCTTTCGCTGATGTTCCCCGCGTTGTTGAATACCTTGCTCACCGTTGCGGAAGAACAATTGCACGCCTTTGCGATATCGTATATTGTGACCATATCACGCCGTCCTCCTTTTCGGCTTTTTTATTCTTTCTCCAGAACGATCGAACGGATGCGCAGTTCTCCAGCCGTCACCTCGAACCGCAGCGGTTCGCGTTCCCCGTGCCGTTTAACGGGAAGCGCATACTCCGTCCAGTCCGCCGCGTCGATCGCGGCGCTCTCGCCGTCCAGCGCAAGAACGCCCTTGCCGCACGCCTCGGCGCGCACACGGACCGTCCCGCGCAGATCGAAATATTTGTATGTAAAACTCGTACCCGCAGTAAGATTTGCCAAAAAACGCTCGCCGTTTTTGCTCGTGACCATGGGGATGCCCGTGAAGCTCGCGTTCCCGCCGTGCGGCATTTTGCCGTTCGTCAGATTGCAGCAGATGACCGCGGGATAGCGCCCCTCGCCCCGCAAAGGTCCGCCGTTGAGCCCGCACGAAGTGATCTCGACCTGCGGGATGCTGCCGTCCGGAAGGATGACGATCGGTTCCGCGCATGCCTGGCGGCTGTAATCGGTGCCGTGCGTCTGACGATGATAAAACACATACCATTTCCCGCCGATCTGTTCGATGCTGCCGTGCGTCGTACCCGTGTGGTTGAGACGGTCGCTCTCCTTCCGTCCCCCGTATCCGACATCGCCGTTCGAGACGATCACGCCGCGGTAAGTAAACTCCCTGTCGGGATAGCGGCTCGTCGCATAGCACAGCTCGTGATTGTTGACGGAGGAGTAGATGAAATAGTAGGTATCGCCGATTTTCCGGATGGAAGCGCCCTCGTAAAAGCCGTGCCCGAAAAACCGATGCCCCTCTTTCAGCCCCTCTTCCGACATGCCGCTCTCGAAGGGCGTACCCTTGGTGACGGCGGGAAAAATACGGACGGGACCCTCCGTGACCGTCAGCATATCGTCCGCAAGGACGCAGCATACGGGTCCCATCACGCCGCCCTCCTCCGCCTCGATCTCCGCAACGCTCTTTCCGAACATCTCCGCCTGCTGCCGCAGGTACGCCTTCCGCCGCGCGGGAGGGAGCTCGTCGAACGGATACCACGTTCCGTAATAGAGGCGTATCGTTCCGCCGTCGTTTATGACGGCAGGATCGAAGGGCACGAATCTGTAACACAGCTTTCCGTCCGGAAAGCGGACATGCCCGTAAAACTCATACTTCCCGTCGGGCGTATCGCAGACCGCCACGCTGACGGGACCGTGATACCCGCCGACGCCCTTATCGCCGCTGAGGCAATAATAGAGATAGTATCTGCCGTCCTTCCCGCGCACGCAGTCGGGCGCATAGATATACGGGCGGCTCGTCGGCGCGGAGAGCGGATCCTGCGCCGCGCTGTAATTCGCGCCCTTGCTGCTCCAGTCGCTGAGATCGCCGACGGGCGCAGACCACACCTCGTAATCGAGCATGCAAAAAGTATCGCCGTTCTCTTTATCGTGCGAGCCAAACAGATAGACGCGGTCGCCGAATACGTGCGGTTCCCCGTCGGGGATGTAAACGTCGGGCGGTAAAAACGGATTATATACCTGTCTTTTCATATTTTCCCTGCAACATATTCAAGTTAATCGATTTCCTTACTCATATTATACATGATGTATCGGCGTCTGTCAATACACAATTTTATAATTTTTCAGGAAAAATTGTGCGAATATTCCGCAGAGTTCTCCCACGCGGAGACGCCCGTCCTTCCCCGCAACGCGTCCTCCCTGCGCCGCAGCAAAAAAACCCCGCTGCCGCGGGGCTCTCCGACGCCGAAGTTGTACGCAGCGTATGCGCCTCAGCATGAGCTGACGGCGCAGACGCGCGATACGGTTCATCGCCTTGTAAAAATTTCCTGTAACCTGCACATATCGACTTTGGGCTTGCGCTCTGCCGTCAGAAGTCCGTTGACTTCCTGCTGTACGTCCGTCAGCTGCGTATAGCAATATCCCTGGAAATTGCAGGAATATACGCCTTGCATGATGGATCCGAGCTGTTTTAAGAATGCTTCCTCATTTTGCGCCGCGCCGCTGTACCCCCACGCTTCGCCCTTGGCGTCGGATTGCATTGCCCTGCCGCCGAACTCCGTCAGAAGGGCAGGTTCACCTGCATACCGCTCCCCTTCCGCAAACAGCGCGAATCCCTGCGGGTGCATGCCGTCGTATTTTTCTGCCGCATACTTTTGGAAATCCTCCGCTTTTTCCGCATCGTAATCGTGTACGCCGAGGATATCCGTAGGATTCACCGTCTCAAACCCGTCGTTCGTGGAGATGAGCCGCGTAGGGTCGAGCGACTTCGTGAGATAGTACAGTGAACGGGCAAAAGCCTTCTGCATTTCGTCCGTCGCGATCTCCCGCGCGCCCCAGCTCTCGTTCAGCGGAACGTAGCACACATTGCTCGTGCAGTTCCGCCCCGCTCTGACGATCTCCTGCCACTCCTTCGTGATGGCAACGGCCTCCTCCGTACAGAAACGGTATGCGGACGGCATTTCGCACCACGTCAGAAAACCAAGCTCTTCCGCATAGTAGCAGAAATACGGATCCTCCAATTTCTGATGTTTCCTTGCGCCGTTGAACCCCATCGCCTTTGCGAGCTCAATGTCCTTTCTGAGCGCCTCCGCCGAGGGCGGCGTGAGCCCGCTCTCCTGCCAATACCCCTGATCGAGCACCAACCGCTGATAGTACGGGCGGTTGTTCAGGCAGATCTTGCCATGCTCGTCGACGGAAATTTTGCGCATGCCGATGCGCGTATGCGCGAGGTCGACCCGTTTCCCGCCCTTATATAAGGTAAAGTCCACATACAGCAGGCGCGGATTTTCGGGCGACCACGAGTAGTCGTCCGTATAGTCCTTGGGGAGCGCAAAGCGGTACCTGTTATGCCTGCCGCGGAGGGTGAGCCGTTCCCGTTTGATCAGTTTCCCCTCAAACGCGACAACAATTTCCGCCTCGTCTGCCAGCCCGTATAACGTAACCAGTTCGCCGTACAGTTCCGTTCTGTCGTAATCGCAGAACAGAGAATGCTCCGCGATGCAGTCCTCGCCGAAAAACTCCAGCCACACGCTCTGCCAGATGCCCGTGTTCGGGACATAGAAACAGGAGAACGGACTGCCCGTCCAGCTCTGTTTGCCCCGCGGCACGGCATCGTTCAGCGTATCTTCGCACCGCACGACAAGCATATTCTCGCCCTTTTTCAGAAACCCGGTGATATCCGCCGAAAAGGGTGCAAACCCGCCCGTATGCGTTAAAACATGCACGCCGTTCAGCCATACATCCGTCTGATAGTCGGCGGCATTGAAGCAGAGCAGCGCGCGTCTGCCTCTGTTCTCTTCGGCGAGCGCAAACGACCGCCTGTACCACACGACGTCGTGCTGCGCCGTATCCCCGATGCCGCTCGCGGGGTACTCATAGGTAAACGGCACATTGATCTTCAGCGGCAGCGCCTTCTTCCCCTGCCACAAACCGCTTTTTATGCCTTCATTCTTATCGTCGAAGGCGAACTCCCATTCGCCGTTCAGGCTCTGCCAATTCTCCCGCCGGAACTGCGGGCGGGGGTATTCTTTGTGTTCATATT
>ERZ1090879.1758-NODE-1760-length-11434-cov-4.338782_pt1 | contig 11434 bp, 16 predicted proteins | sample MGYA00478472_ERZ1090879 | MGnify/ENA primary metagenome ERZ1090879 (study PRJEB33644, sample SAMEA5815723) | chicken gut metagenome | biome: Chicken; feature: Gastrointestinal Tract; material: Caecum | place: Ireland | collected 2019-01-01 | study: A study of...
ACTTCAAGTTATTCTTTTTGGTAATATTCTTATATTCGACAAACCATTTGGATATCGACTTAAACGTCTCCAGAAAATAATGCGCGTCTGCGCAATTGGCAGATATCGTAGCAGGGTTAAATCTATCATCCATAGAATTTAACAGGGCATGTCTGACATTTTTCCTGTCCTTATCCCTTTCAAATTCTATAGAATAGGGCTCGGCATCTCTCAAAATATATTTAAGCAGAATGAACACCGTGATCATTCGCTGCTGGCCGTCGACTATCTCGTAATAGTCGGTGTCGCTATCGATGCTATAATTGTTGCCCAGCTTTTTGCGGACTTCATCGCCTGTAAGTTTTTTTACGACTATGGGCTGCAGGCAGTAAAATTCGCCCACTAGCTTGTTACCGCCGGTTTTTTGCGTCCCGAATTCATACAGATCGGTCAAAAGCCTTTCAACCTGACTGTCGGTCCAACGGTATCCTCTCTGATAGGACGGAACAACAAAACATAGTTTCTGGTCATTGAACCCGTTTATCAATTGGTTGATTGAAGCACTGAATAAATTGTTGGCTGAGTTTTCGCTCATATTCCGATACGACTCCCTTTGTTGCAAATTATTTTGCAAACAACCTTTGAGAATAGGCTATTTTGTAAACATTATATCACATTATGATAAATATAACAATAAATACCATAAATTATCCGATAGATTTTATGTAAAGCTTGGTTAAACAGACTGCCTTACTCTTCTACAATGCGATGCTTTGCCGATAAATCCCCGCTTGCATAGTGTCAGCAAAATATACTCACAGACAAAATCAAACTCAATTGTGAGTTTTCTTGTTATACAGTAAAGGCGGAGTCCACAGGGGCTTCGCCTTTTTACTTTTTATATAGTTCGTCGGATAATAAAAATAATCCGAACGTCTTACGAATTACGAAGAAGTTCGAATTATTCCAAAGTGGCTGGGGTAGCTGGATTCGAACCAACGAATGACGGAGTCAGAGGCAGTCTCTAAACCCGAAAACCACAATATATAGACAATATTCTGTTCAGTATGCACCATATAGTGTGTTTTTGGTCCCAAATTTAAGCTCGGTCGTCAATCGGTCTCTTGTAAATTTTTATCATGTTTTACAGGCAAAATCCTATACAAAACCATCAATCGATAAAAATACATGGATATGCAACGCAACATATAATTTCTGCCTTACAATCTTCAGAAACAATGAAAGGCAGGCCTAACTTATTGCGTAATGACATTCCGCATACGTCGCTGCGTCTTATTTCATTCGGACATAGAACGTGCTTCTTCCCGCGCCCTGCTTTTCAAGCTCCCCTGACGCCGCGAGCTTCCTGAGTGCCAACTCTACCGAACTTGCACTGAGCGACGGGCAAAGTCCGCAAATCTCCGCCTTCGTAAACTTTCCGATACGCGTGCCCACCGCTTTGCGCACAGTCTCGAGCGCAGGCAGCTTCTCCGATACAAGCTCCATTCTATCCTCAAAGTCACGGTATGCCGCAATGACCGTCCCCAAGAGGTATTTGATAAACGGCACAGCGTCCTCTTTCCCCTCATGCCAGCCGCTCTGCGCCGCTGCCAAGGCATCATAATAGAGGTCCTTGCTCTTTGCGATCTTTGCCTCCAAGGAGATATATTTCCCGACCATATACCCGCTCTTATATAGGAGCAATGTATTGAGAAGCCTGCTCATGCGTCCGTTGCCGTCCAAAAACGGGTGAATGCACAGAAAGTCGTGGATAAACACGGGAATGAGGATGAGCGGATCGACTTCTCCCGCCGCGACCGCAAGGTTGAATTGTTCGCAGATCTCCTGCATCGCCACGGGCGTTTCATAAGGAGCAAGCGACGTAAAGAGCGTATACTCCTTTCCGTCCTCGCCCACCGCATTGATGTAATTCTGAACGTTCTTGAATTTGCCGCCGATAGACTTTGCCGAATGACTGTAAAGAATTTTATGCAGCTGCAAGATGTAATTGGGCATAACGGAGATATATTCATAGCTCTCATGAATGACGTTGAGCGCATCCCGATAGCCCGCGATCTCCTCTTCGTCTCGCGTACGAGGCGTGGTCTTGTCGGACAGCAGCTGTTTGAGTCTTGTGTTCGTCGTGCGGATGCCCTCGATCTCGTTGGACGTCTTGGTGCTTTGTATTTTGGCGAACTCCACGAGCCGGTCAAGTTCCTGCGGCAGCTGCTTAAGATAGAGCTCCCGCCTGCCCTTTGCTTCATGAATGGCGGCGATATAGGCGACGACCTCCGAATCCCACTTTTGATTTTTCAACGCAATATAGTCGAATGTCCGCATTGTTTTCTTCCAATCAAAAGACTTTTCTCGTAAATTATAGCCAAAGTTACGAGAAAAGTCATTCTTATGTGAGAAAAAAGACGGTCATCCCGTAAAATTATGGGTGAATTATGAGATTTCACGGAAGCCTTTCTCGGCAATCATTTTTTCAAAATCACAATGAGATCCTGCACCTCAGTATAGGGGTTGCGCTCTGAAAGAATTTTATCTTCCTCATAACGGGCGTTTTTCTTTTCGGAACGATTTATCGCAACTGCATATTTGTCCTGCAAATCGCATTGTAAATAGACATCCATGGCTTCATTGTAACCGGGGACGTATTTCTTCATCTGTTCCTTGACCGCTTGCGAAGAAGTTTCTGCCTTTGGATTTTCTGTAAAATGATATAAAAGCCAGATTTCAAAACAGGGGTTAGACACAATGAACCTGATATGCGGATACCTTTGCCGTGCCTTTAAATAAGCGTCATACTTATCGCGTTGCAAATCGAGGTCAATAAGGCAAAACGCCAAGTCACCGATTTTGGGATCCATTTGATACTCTTTATAAAGATTTGCCGCACGCCTAGCCATTCCCATGACGTCGGTGGCCTCTGAGTCCCTGATTTCAAGTCGATAAGGCAATTCTCTGACCTTATAATGAGAAAAATACCTGCGCTCCGTCTTATTCTTACCTTCACAGACAAGCAATAAGATGGGACTTCGCTGCCTTTTGTAAGATTGCTTTTTTGCCATTCTCAGTTCTCCTTGATAAACGGAATGGCACCGAAGCGCCCGAGAATGTATGCTTTTTCAATATTCTCATTTTTACGCGGCGAAAAATCGGTCAGCGGGTACATCGTCGTCTTACCGCTTTTAAAATCACGCTCCGTGAACCAGATCTCATCCCGACGAAGGAGCTCCAGATCGAGGAGATTGGTGTCGTGTGTATTGGCGATAAGCTGCGCATTGTGTACGTTGATTTCCGGATCGAGAAACAGGCTTACAATATATCTAACGAGAATGGGATGCAGGCTTCTGTCTATTTCGTCGACAAAAAACGTTATCCCGTTTTGGAATACATGATACAGGATAGGAGAAAGTTCAAACATCTGTATCGTCCCGAGCGATTCTTCCTGAAGGTTGAGGGTATATTTCACCTCTGCCTCCCCGTCTTTGACGGCATGCTGTATGTTGATATTATAGACAGGAGAATTTTCTATTCTTTCGATCAACTCAGTTTTCCCCTGAGCAAGAAGAGATACCATCGAGTTAAGCATGGGATCCTTCGGCATCTCTTTGAATTTCTTTTCCTCGATTGCAAAATCATCAATGCTTATATCTGCATTATTGAAGAATTTAAGGCAGAACTGTTTATAATCTTCAAACTGCCCGTCCGCTTTAATTTTTGCAATATGCGCCTGCCACTGCTCATGGAGAGAATACGGCAGCAGCGTATTCAGGAGAAATTCAACAACCGGTTTGGTAAGAGGATAATTCCAGTTCGCAGAAGTAGCCAGAAACAGCTTATTGCGTGTAGTCTTTGATGCTATATCGCGGAGTGTCCTGATATCCCGTTTGAATTCATAGCTATCGGTATCCGTTCGTTCAAAGATATTTGTGGGTTTGGCCGTGTTATATACATCAAGTTTTTCGTTTATTACCCTCTCCTGCGTACAGGAAAACGCATAATGGTACTTCTTCCCCTGCATTACAAACGTAAGCGCAAATTCCGACGGGATATTCTTGGCATCGCGGCGGAACTTGAACGGCATGACCTGAATAGGCATATTTTCAAGAAGTTGATTGGAATTGAAAATGAACCAGCGTACAAACGCGACCGCGCGAATAAAAGAGGTCTTACCAGACGCATTGGCTCCATAGATAAGCCTGACACGAGAATACTTATCATCGATCAGGCTTTCCCTGTGTTGTTTATCGCTATTGGCAAGCATATCAAAGTGACATTCGTCTCCGAAAGACATAAAATTTCTAAAGCTAAAATCAATAAGCATATCATCACTCCCAATTTTATTATACACCAAGTTTTAGAAAAAATCAACGGTAAGTCAGAATATTTTTTGCTATTTTGCATGATTTTTACAAAAAAATCAAAAATATTCTCGAATCTCCGAATTATAAGGAAGAAAGCCAAACTTACGAGAAAAGAACGGAATAACAAAAAGCATATTTTTCGTTGTTGCCCCCCGAATTATTTGCCGTTTCGTGCAGGGAGTCTGGCACAGCGGGCGCGGATGTCAACGCGAAAAAATTTTACTGAGTTATAGATGAAGCAGAAAGGTGTTCAACGCCGGGCGGGTCTTGCGACCTGCCCGGTCTTTTTTTATTCCTTCATCCTAAACGGCAACCGCAAAATTTTATCGTGGGCCGTTGACATCCGGGCTCCTCCTTCCAAAGAACAAGCATTAAAACTTCCGCAGTGCCGTTTGGTCCCTGCCGAAAGGCAAATAAAAAATTCGGGAGGTTTCCTCAGATGAAAAAAGTAGTTTACTCCGTTTCCAGAACAAATCGATATGGAAGCACCAAGATGACCGGTCTCGGTTTTGTCACCGATAGCGACCTCATCATCGCACAGAACGGTAAGAGCGGCAAGGCTTATATCCGCGTTTTTGAAGATTGCGTCAAGAATTGCCACGCCATTCAGGGACGCGACGGCGAGTTTAAGGGTCCTCACTACGAGATCCGCGAAGTCGAGTTCGAGACGAAGACATCGAGCGGCGAAAGCACAGGATACGAGACGAGAGAAGTTGAGATCGAATATTCCGTCTGGTACAAATACGTTGATTGAGGAGGAAGAAAAGTTTTATCTCAAAGAATTTGCATTCTTCGACGGAGAAGATACCGTCGTATTCAACATCGTTGCGCTGTATGAAGGCAGCGATAAAATCACGCTTGCCGTGACCAGGAACGGAAAGATCACCGTTTCGGACTACGAACTGCATCATGACAGCAACGGTCAGTACTTCGAGTACGGCGTTGCAGGCCGGGAACATATCCACATCGACGACTTTGAGGAGGTGAAATGATGAAGGCTAAAAAGATCAACGAATTCAGAGGAGACTATTTCTTCTTAAGCAATTTCTGCCATGCAGAGATCAACTACCAAGGGAAAACGTATTGGAATAACGAGTCTGCATTTCAAGCGATGAAGTGTCCCCAAAGAGCGGACGAGTTTCAGGAACTTGGGCCTCGTGAAGCGAAGCGGCTCGGCAGAAGCGTAAAGCTGCGTTCGGACTGGACGAAGGTGAAGGAACAAATCATGTACGAGATCTGCCTTGCGAAGTTTATCCAGCATCCCGACCTCAGAGAAAAGCTCCTGAATACGGGAGATGCCGAGCTTGAAGAAGGCAACAACTGGAACGATACCGAATGGGGCGTCTGCAACGGTGTGGGCGAGAATAAGCTCGGCAAAATTTTGATGCGTGTAAGAGAAGACCTGAGCGGGAAAAGAGAAACGCAGAATGTTTACAACGAAAGAGAAGAAAATCGAAAGAAGGGCTTTGAGCTGGATATGCTAGAAGGCAATATCTGCCGCCTGAGCATCTGCGAAACGAAGGAAGAAGCGTACTACCAATATTACTACATCACCATGCGAGCGCAGAAGGTCCTTGAGATGACGTTGAAACGTCTCGACCATGAAGAAGCCGTAAAGAAGTTAAAGAACGAATAAGGAGGATACTTCCATGAAACTCACGCTTACGAACGTAAAAGAACTAAAACGTAATTCAAGCAGCCCGCTTTTCAAGCGGGTCTGCAACTACGTTATCTCCCGTTGGCACGATTATGATGACAAGGTGTATATCTTCACCGACGTCCTCTACCACGGCTGTCAGTCAGGCATTGTCGGTGAACTTATCTACTATGAAGATACGGTACGCTTCTACAAGCAATACCGCGAAGAAATCAACGAACTTCTATACGATACCATGTCGGGGACGGGGCTTTACGCTCCGTCCGATTTGTTTGGCGAGTAATGGGATAAAGAAGATCCTCTTGTGCAGGACATCTACAATCAAAACCTTCTGGCTTGGTTCGGCTTCGAGGAAACGCTGAGAAACCTCGGTTACAACTTTGAAAACGTCGAAAGAAAAATATAAGGAGAATAAATCATGTCAACAAGAAGCTACATTGCAATGAAAACGGGTGAGAACACCTACAAAGCCGTCTACTGTCATTACAACGGGTATCTCTCTTACAACGGCGTCATGTTGCTGGAGAATTACAACACGGCGGAACGTGTAGAGCAGCTGCTTTCGCTCGGAAATATCTCATCTTTGAGAGAAAAGATAGCGCCGGCGCCGGGGAGCAAGCATTGCTTTGAGACGCCCGATGATAACGTTACCATCTTCTACGGAAGAGACCGCGGCGAGAAAGGGCAAGGGGCCTTCACCTGCACGGAAAAGGAACTCAAAGACCCGACATCGTGGATCGAATACATCTACGTATTCGACGGCGGGAAATGGTATTACAGCGTGATCACCCGCAACGGCTTTTCGGAGTTTATCCCGCTGGAACGGGCAATTCAGAAAATCAGAGAAAGGAGTAAATGAGAATGAAAGACAAGAAAGAAGAAATGAAGAAGGTTGCCATCAACTACATGAAGCGAATGGATATCTACGAGCCGTACATCGAACGGTTCGAGGGGAAGGATATGCCTTGCTTCTATGGGAACTTCGGCGGCTTTTGGGTGGATCAAGAGCCTGAACTCTATGCCAAGATGAAAGAGATCGAGAAGAGGTACAACTGCCTCGTTTATGCCATCACGCATGAATTTGCCGATTTCGGAGAGTGTTACGACTTTCTGATCGTAACGGAATACAAGGAGGAATGGCCGACGCTCGTTGAAAGCAACGGTCGGATGCACAGCGCCTTCGCCTACGTTTGGAACAAGACAGACGACTGGTGCAGCGAGTTCGGCAGCGTCCTTATTCAGAGCTTCGGCGGAGGCATCAAAAGGCTTACATAAGGTGAAGTAAATGAAACACGAAGAAGAATTACAGGCCATCTTGACGGCGCTATACGCCATCAATAAGACGAGCGAACACGAGGACAAGAACATCACCCTTGTCCTCGAATACGCTTTTAAGAGGTTTTACGGCGCCAATACCAACCTTGTTCTCCTTGCTTGCGTTGGGAAAAACAAGGAGCAGATGATGAAGGAAGTCATGGAGGTGCTTACCACCTTCACGCAATATAAAAATTATTTGGAGGTAATCAAACAATGAAACCGTTTCAAGCACCGGCGCACATCCATTCCCTCGGTGGGAAGTTGGAAGAAGTAACAATCCTAGAACAGGTCGGAGACAACGACTATATCGTGGACTACAATGGCGTGAAGTGTCACGCCATTTTTAATTGGTTCAACGGTAACTTCTACGCAGATGACAAATACGGGCTCGTAAAGGAGAAATGAAGATGGCGAAACTTGCAGAACTCAAAAAGTACCTTAATCACGAGTTTTCCACGGGCTGCTACACCGGGGACGATTACAAAACCTTTCAGACGAAGTATCTGAATTACTTGCGCGCCGTCTGTAAAGAAAACCACTGGCAGCTCGTCAACGTCGGGAAAAACCATTACTGCTTTTCGGCGTTCATCAAGAGCGCGGAAAACAAATGCGTTTATCTCTCCATTTCGGATGTGCATTTATCATTTTTCCCTCCTTATAAATCAAAGTCCGGCTTAGCGATAAAACCTATATCACCGCTTGCATAAGCCGGATAGTCGTGCTCTGCGTCGGCGGGGTCGTATTCTATGAGCGCCCCGTCCCAAAGGTCAAGGTACACATTATCTCCGCGTTTGACGGCGGGGATGAGCCCTCGGGTGGTGCTGAGCAGATAGCGGCGTTCATTTTCGATTCCTGCCACTTTTAAATGGCTCTCATTGTAAACGATCGGCTCTCCGTTCTCATCGACAAAAAGGCTGCGTTTGTAGGAGCCTTCGATGGGAAGCCCGTCATCGCCGATTTTCTCCACCATGCGAAAAGGGGTCCAAGGGGTCGGTTCTATGTCGGACGTGGTGTACATATCGCTCCACGGATAATCTACGTCGGCGATATACACATACATAAATCCCTCAGGGGCAAGCTCGATGAGGGCGTACTGTAACTCCTCATGCTCATTATAGACGGGATACACTTCGAGATCCGTGTATTCGCTTCCTTCCCCCAAGAAGCGTTCCTCGGCGCGCTCCGTGATGCGGGTAAGGTGCTGTTCCTCAGAATAAAACCACGAGTAGCAGCTGCATACGAACCCCGCAAGCGCCACCCCGATCACCACGACAAGCGAAAGCACGATCGCTAAGATTGCCACTTTCTTCTTTGTCATACACACTCTCCTTATTGCATTAAATTCAGACACAATGCCTCTTAGTGCGCTTTGGATAGTCTCGTCGGAAGACATTTTACCTCTTTGAAAACAAGACTCTCCGCCGCCACGAAGGACATCTAAGGCTCAGACAACAGTCAGAGCGCAATTAAAACAGATGCCATTCTTTTCTGTTTCATAGTTTTTTTCCTCCCTAAATTTAGATTTGTAAGCACGGCGCCTTGCTTACCTTGTATTTACCTTACCATATTTTCCCTCTAAAATCTACCAAGCGGACTTGACATCGTTGACAATTTTACTTGACAACTATGTCAAATCCGCTTGACTTTCTCGCATATTTGCAATTTTTATGTGATTTTTACACTAAGAGTTCTCCATTTGCACCATACAGAACGGAAACAGTTTCTCTTTCCTCCCAATCTCGGTCATCCATCTTATAGCGCATCCTGGCCTTCCAATACTTCTGCTTGCCGCCAGTAGGCACACGAATCTCTAAGGATTTCCCCTGATTAAGATCCAACGTCGAATTTCGCCCCTCCAAAGTCATCTTAGTATAATCCTCCGTATAAGTTTCCGATGAATACAGTTCGACGTAAACGACAATAACCGCAGGGAATAAAGTGAATTTATTCTTTACGGTACCCATCACATATCCATTGCCCCCTTCAATAGACAAGACAATAGACGCAAATAACCCACGCTCTTCATCCTCTATACTTGAACTACAAGAAGAATAAGCCGTCTCTTTTGATTGCGTTTCTGCCATACCTAGAGATGGATAAAGCAGACTGCAAAAAGTGAATGACAACAAAACCGATAAAAGAAATTTTCTTGCTTTTTTCATAAGCACCTCCATTTATTCTTCTATCATTATATCCATCCCGGAAGATTTGTCTATCAAGCCGAATTGACATTTTGACAATTTTACTTGACATCTGTGTCAGGTCGGCTTGACAAAACGCTTTTTTTATAGCACTTTTTCCTAATAAACAGATAAGCGATCAATGCGATCTCGAAAAGAGACATAAGCACAAACAGGCATCCGAAATAGATGATCGTGCTTTGCGTAATGTTGAGACCTGCCATAACAAGAACTGAATAATCTCCATATTGCTCATATGGTAAGAACGGAAAAAAGAGAAGACCCACAATAACAAGGCCAAACGTCAAAACGCAAATCGACGAGATCAATATGGCATTGATGATTTTATTCTTCCTGCCTGCCTTGACCGCCGCATAAGGATCGGCGCTCGCTGCAGCAAGCCGTTCTTCCGAGACTTCGCTCGGCTGCGATGACGGAAGAACATTATCAACGTCGCCGCTTGCCTCTTCACGCTCCGAAATCTCTACCGGGGCAGCAGCGTCCGCCGCAAGCACCTCGGCTTGAAGCGCCGCTTGTCTGACAGCAGGTGAAACCGTAGGCTCCTCGATCCCCGCGAAAAATTCGCTCATAGTAACGTTCATCGCAGAGCATAATCTTAAGAGAGCTTCTACCGATGGCTCCTGTATGCCATTTTCCCAATTCGAAACAGATTGTCTACTTACATTTACCTTGGAAGCGAGTTTTTCCTGCGAAAAGCCAGCTGCATTCCTCAGTTCGGCGATCCTGTTTCCTATAGAATTTCTTGTAATGTCCACCATAGAAAACCTCCAATTTGATTATAACACAACTTGTTATCAATGTAAAGTATACGAGCCCAACACTTTCAGTCGCTATCACCGCGGCAACTGTTTCAGCCTTGTATTTTTCTGATCGTTTTCTCCCAATAAAAAAAGGCTTTTCTCGTAATTGATAGCTAAAATTACGAAAAAAGCCTATACAAATCCTTGAGCCCGGCAGCCTATCCCGCCGCCCACAGGATACGCGCGACAGAGCTCACCTGCGGATGGTTCGCCCCGAAGGAACGGCGTGAGGCACCCGTTCGGGGGAACCGCCCTCTTCCGTCGCCTTCCGCTCGAAGTCGTCCTCCGCCCGGATGGCCTCCTCGATGGTGGCCCTTGTCATGTAGCCGTACAGTTCTGCCCCGAGGACGTCATCGAGGTACATAAAAAACCCGAGGCCGGTACCCGACTGTGACGCGGTATAGGTCACGCCCTGATACGTGAACTGCCGCAATTGCTTGGTGTTGTGGTTGTTGCAGATGGTTGCCAAATACACCGTATCGTTTTCTCCCGGCTGCTGATTACAGCCGAGCGGCACGAGATGTCCTCCGACCATCCTGCCGCCGCAGCTAAAGTCCTCTATTTCCAACACGTCTCCCGAATAATTCGGGAAATAACTGTCATCGACGTAGAATTTTCCGCCCGCTTGACAATGCTCTGTGTCGCATCCCAAGATACTAAGCACTTGGAGCCATGACTTCCCGCAGATGTGCGGATCCGCGCTGCTTCCCTTGACGTTGACATAGCAGCCGTCGAGCGTGACGGCATCCGCCCCCGTGCTGCCGAGCGGCACGGCGACGAATTCGACTTCCTCCGTTCCCGCAGGCGCCTCACCGCCGTAATCGCTCTCCTCGGAGTACACATCGTAGAGGACGTACTTATCCGCCTTCCCGTTCTCACCCTTCTGCAGCCTGTAGACGATCATAAGGTCGCTTTTAACAGCCTTCTTCCCCTCCGGGATGCTCATGTGCTTCAGTAATCTGATCATATCTTCCTCCTTAAATTTTTTTATGACTCGGCCCCGCTGCGTGCTTTGACGTCGGCCATGGCCTCTATGAGCGTCTGATACTTCTCAACAAATTCTGCGATGGTGACGTACTCCTGCATCTGCGTCTTTGCAGCGGGGTG
>ERZ1090879.1763-NODE-1765-length-11418-cov-7.131039_pt1 | contig 11418 bp, 7 predicted proteins | sample MGYA00478472_ERZ1090879 | MGnify/ENA primary metagenome ERZ1090879 (study PRJEB33644, sample SAMEA5815723) | chicken gut metagenome | biome: Chicken; feature: Gastrointestinal Tract; material: Caecum | place: Ireland | collected 2019-01-01 | study: A study of the...
TGCACTGGCTGTTATGGTATTTAGTTTCTTTGTGGCAATGATCTTAAATGAGAAATTCAAGGGACGTGCTTTTGTAAGAGCAATCTTCTTCCTGCCTGTGATCCTTTCTTCCGGCGTTATACTCGGGGTGGAATCCAATAATGCATTATTGTCCAGTGTGCAGGATATGATCCAGGAAAATGGCTCCAGCAACAGTATTACGGTAGCCATTCAGGATATACTGATGACTTCCGGTATGGGTTCCAAAATCTTTGAGGTTGTCTTCGATATTGTGGATGGTATCTATGATGTAGCTATTGCTTCGGGTATTCAGATTATTATTTTCCTGTCAGGATTGCAGACAATTTCAGAAAGTATGTATGAAGCGGCTGCAATTGAAGGATGTACGAAATGGGAAAGTCTGTGGAAGATCACGTTCCCAATGATCAGTTCTCTGTTTTTGGTAAATTGGATTTATACCATCATAGATTTCTGTATGAGGTCAGATAATGCGGTAATGGAAAAGATAAGTGATGAAATGATCGTTCAGATCAACTATGGATATTCATCGGCCCTGGCGTGGGTGTATTTCCTGATCGTTATGGTCATCATAGGCATAAGCTCACTCATTATCTCAAAGGGGGTTTACTACTATGAGTAAGAAGACAAAAACAGCATATCAAACAATAGGTTTCTGGGAAAGAAATCGAAGATCTCAGGGGTATTTATTAAAAAAGACTGTGCGAAATATTGTCTATAAAATTGCAAGAGCAGCTTTGTTATTCGGTATGTGTTTTATGATCTTACAGCCTATACTGAATAAAATTTCTATCAGTTTTATGGCAGAGGAAGATTTGTATAATCCTATGATCATTGCGATACCGGAACATTTTACGAAAGCAAATTATGAACTGGCTGCACAGTTTATGTCCTATGGGACTTCGATCATAAACACGATTGTGGTCTCGCTGACAATAGCTGTTCTGCAGATCGCAGTATGTACACTGGTAGGTTATGGTTTTGCCAGATTTGATTTTCCGCTGAAGAAGTTCTGGTTCTTATGTGTTATGCTGGTCATTGTCGTACCGCCTCAGACTATTTCAACATCCTTATATCTGCATTTCAGATATTTTGATCTGTTTGGAATTATAGAGGCCGTGACAGGATCGAGTTTGAATTTGAGAGATTCGGTGTTGCCATATTATCTGATGAGTGCAGGGTGTATGGGATTGAAAAACGGGTTGTACATATTTATGATTCGCCAGTACTTCCGCAATATTCCTAAGGAATTGGAAGAGGCGGCATACGTGGACGGATGCGGCACCTTGAAGACATTCGTAAGAATTATGCTTCCGGATGCCAAACCGATTTTAACATCCTGTTTCCTGTTTGCGTTCGTATGGCAGTGGACAGATAAATTTTATTCCAAGATGTTCCTGGGCAATATAAAACTTCTTTCAACGCAGTTAGCGATGATCGCGGACCGGCTGGATTTTTATATTGTAAATACCTTGGGAAATCCGGCAGGAGCATCTATCGGATATACAAACTGTATTACATCTACAGGTACTTTGATGGTAATTGTACCGTTGCTGATTTTATATCTCTTTGCACAGAAAGGTTTTGTGGAAAGCTTAAGCACTTCGGGTATTAAGATGTAAAACGCAAAGAACTATTTTGTATATTATTCCTGAAAGGAACTTGCTGTCCCAGAAAGTGCAGGTGAATGAAAAAGGAATCATATAAAGAAAAAAGGAGGAAAAAAATGAAAAGCAGATTTGTAAAGAAATTAATCGCAGCATCGCTTGTAACTGCAATGTCAGTATCTATGGTTGCCTGCGGAGAGAACACCGATGATGCTCCTCAGAGCAGTACATCTTCGGAAGAGTCAGATGATTCTGAAAAGTATACGGTCATTACTGATGATGAAGGAAATCCTATTGATTTGGGAGGAATTGAAGTTGTCATCCGTGACTGGTGGACTCCAAGCGAAGAAGAAGAACCGAACAACGCTTATGAAGAGGCACGTCAAGAATATCGCGACTGGATTCAGGAAACGTATAACTTTACGATCAAAGAAATGGCTATTTCCGACTGGGGTTCAACTCCTGAAGATTTCTTAAATTATGCGACCAGCGGTGGAGATGAATATTATGTATTTGCGCTTCGCCCAGGCAGCGAATTAGTAGCTGCACTGAACAGCGGTTTAATGTATGACTTGTCTACGCTGGACTGTCTGGATTTCTCTGAAGAGAAATGGCAGGCAAACGGTGTTCATGAAGTGATGTCTAAGGGTGATGCGATTTATGGTATGAGAGGTATTGCTCCAGAACCGAAAGGCGGCATATACTTTAATAAGAGATTATTGGAGGAAGCCGGAATTACAGCAGATTCCATCTACGAATTACAGGAAAATGGAGAATGGACCTGGGATAAATTCGAAGAACTCTGTTCACAGGTTCAGGCGGATACCGATAACGATGGTGTGATTGACCGTTATGCAATGGTTAATTTTCGTTCCACCTTCTATAATGAAGCTGTTGCATCCAATTATGGCGATTACATCGCTATGGATGAAAATGGAAAATATTACAATGATCTGGAATCCAATGAGACGCTAGATGCATTAAACTGGGCTCTTAGAATGCTGGACACCTATGACTATCCGCAGCCTGAGGGAAGCGAATGGGATTACTGGGTAGAAGCATTCCAGAATGGCAAAGGCGCCTTTATCGCCGGTGAAGCTTATCAGGCAAGCGGTGACTGGGCGAACATGGAAGACGATTTCGGTTTTGTGTGCTTCCCGAAAGGACCTGCAGCAGATGACTATACCAACATCCGCAGCGACAACCCGTATGTAATCCCGGCTTGCTATGATGCCGAGAAAGCATGGAAGATTGCATTTGCTTATGATCTTTATACAGATCCGGTTCCTGGATATGAAGATTATAACGATGCGTTGTCAGGATATTATGATTCTTTCAGAGATACAGAGTCTGTTGACTTGACGATCACAAGATTGATGGAAAACGGAAGAGTCACCTACCATAATATGATCCCGAATCTGGATCTTGGTGCAGATTTACTCTGGGGTATCAGCAAAGATAATACTCCGGCACAGGCGGCTGAGGCAATCAGAAATACCTGGGCGTCTTATCTGGAAGAAGCAAATAAATAAATTGAAAGGGGGTGTTTCTGGGCGCCCCTTTTCTTGAAGTTAAGGAGAAATTTTCATGACAGTAATTGCAAAAAACCCTATTATGCCAGGATTTTATCCGGATCCTTCCATTTGTGCAGTGGGAGAAGATTATTATTTGATCAATTCAACGTTTGCTTATTTTCCCGGGCTTTCTCTCATGCACAGCAAAGACCTTGTACATTGGGAACAGATTGGCAATGTGATGGACAGAAAATCTCAATTGCCTTTGAAAGAGGCAGGGCACTCCGCAGGATTGTTTGCGCCCACGATCCGGTATCATGAAGGCGTTTTTTATGTAATCTGTACGAATGTGTCTTATGGCGGCAATTATATCGTAACAGCATCAAATCCGGAAGGACCATGGTCTGAGCCATATTATATTGAGGGAGCAGACGGCATCGATCCAAGTCTGTTCTTTGATGAGGATGGAAAATGTTATTATATTGGTACTCATCCCAATCCGGAAGGCTGTAAATATGATGGTGACTGGTATATATGGATCCAGGAACTTGATGTAAAAACCATGAAACTGGTGGGTGAACACAAAAATGTGTGGAATGGCGCCATGAAAAATATCGTATGGCCGGAAGGTCCTCATCTGTATAAAAAAGGCGAGTATTACTATATCATGCACGCAGAAGGCGGTACAGGACCTGATCATGCGGTAACGGTTTGCAGAAGCAAAAATATCTGGGGACCTTATGAAAATAATTTCTGCAATCCTATTTTGACACATAGACATCTTGGGCGTGACTATCCTGTTAAATATGTAGGACATGCAGATCTGATTGAAACACCTGCAGGTGAGTGGTATATGACTATGCTGGCAGTAAGACCCAAGGAAGGGTATACCACGATGGGACGGGAAACATTCCTTGCGAAAGTGGTTTGGGAGAATGACTGGCCCGTTGTAAATCCAGGTGCAGGAATGTTGACAGATACCGTAGAGATCGAACTGCCGGAGTGGAGACCGGAAACGGATGTAAATTCCTACACATACAGAACAGGTGCTAAGACCTGTGTACCGGGAAGCAGCAGGGAATATGATTTTACCAATATGAAAGTTCTTGGAGATGAATTTTTGTTCCTTAGAAATCCGGAAGAAAATATGTATCAATTAACAGAAAAAGGTCTGAATCTGCATTTCAGTCCTGTTACACTGAAAGAGAAAGCGAGCCCGTCTTACATTGCCATCAGACAGCAACATCACAGGTGTAAAGTAGAAGCATGCTTGAAAACAGATGGTCTTACTTCGGCAAGAAGAGCCGGGATTGCAGTCGTACAGAGTGATGAATATCAGTTACGCGTTGAAGTAGGTGACAGCAAAGCGGACGTAATTCTGTGCGAAAAAGGAATGGATCAATGTGTTGGCTCCGCGGTTGTGGAAGACAAAGAAGTGGTGCTTTCTATTGCCATAGATGAGTTGAAAGCGACTGTGGGAATGAAAGACAGTAAGAGGGAGATTATTCTGGCAGAAGATGTGGATATTCGCGCATTATCAACAGAAGTAGCAGGCGGGTTTGTAGGATGTACAGCAGGTATCTATGCAGTGGCTGAAGGAGAAGAGGCAGATGGATATGCCATGTTTAAGAGCCTTTCTTATGAGGGAAGAGAAGGCAAGTGAATGTGGCAGTTATTTTGTGGTCGATGTACTCTAAGTCTTATATCGTAACAGACATCCGGGATATTTTTCTTTTTGGTGATCTGTTTTTTAAAAAGGAGAAACAATTGTGAGTGATTTTTTTAATTGGGATAATAAATTCATGACTGCAATGTCAAAGGCCAGCGATGCAATCCTTTTAGGTATTCTTTGGATTGCATGCTGTCTCCCGATCGTTACAGTTGGAGCATCGTCCGCTGCGTTTTACTATGCATATCACAAGGCAGTTCGGCAGAGAAGGGGATATGCCTGGAAAGAGTTTTTCAGCGCCTTTAAATCAAACTTTAAATCTGCTATCATCATTTGGCTTATTATTTTGGGCCTGTATCTTGTGACCGGAATGGATTGTTATATTTTGTATACGTCATTGGAAACCACGGATCACGCATTGTTTTTGCTGCTGATGATCATGATCGTGATTGCCTTAATAACGATATGGGGAATCTACGTGTTTCCGTATCTGGCGCGTTTCGAAAATACTACGAAAGTGATCATAAAAAACAGTATAGCGGTTATGGTCATGAATAAATCATGGTCATTATTGCTTCTCGTGATTTTTGTGGCAGCGGCAGCGCTGTTTCTTCTGGTTCCGCCGGCTGCAATTTTTGTGCCAGCCTTTTACATGTGGGTGGATAACAAAATTTTAGAACTGATTTTCCGGAAATACATGAGAAAAGAAGATTTAGAAAAACAGATAGAATTGGACAGAGCAAAATCTGGTATGATTTAAGCGATAACTTTGATTTTGCAAATTCTATCGTTTCATTTAATTACTGTCAGGAAGGAGCAGATATGCGAAAAAAAAGGACCAGCAATGCGTTAAAAGGGATTGCGAGTTGTATGATCTGTGCATGGTCTTTATGTGCCTGCGGAAATGTTGCCGAGGATTCATCGGACCGTAAAGTAATGGAAGAGAGCAAAGCAGCAGAATATGAAGCTTTGTTTGATGAAATTGAGGCGATTACGCCGTACAAATCATTGAGCAATACCAATCCGATCATGACTCAGAGATTTGGTGCAGATCCATACGCTATGGTTTATAAGGATCGGGTTTATTTCTATATGACCGGAGATACTTTTGAATATGATGCAGATGGAAGTGTAACGGAGAATACTTATGGAAAGATCAATACCATCAGCGTAGTTTCAACAACGGATATGGTGAACTTTGAAGATCATGGTACAGTATATGCAGCGGGTTCCAAAGGAGCTGCTAAATGGGCAGCTAATTCTTGGGCTCCGGCAGCGGCATGGAAAGAAATCGATGGAGAAGTAAAATTTTTCCTGTATTTTGCAAATTCCGGCGGAGGGATTGGCGTATTGACTTCGGATAGTCCGACAGGACCCTTTGAGGATCCGTTAGGAGAAGCGTTGATCAACAATCATACACCGAATTGTGCAGATGTCATATGGATTTTTGATCCTGCAGTTCTGGTGGATGATGACGGAAGAGCATATCTTTATTTTGGCGGAGGTGTTCCTGAGGGGCAGGCTGCCAATCCTGGGACAGCCAGAGTGGTGGAACTGGGAGAAGATATGATCAGCATTGCAGGTGAGCCGGTAATCATAGATGCGCCTTATGTATTTGAGGATTCCGGTATACATAAATACAATAATAAGTATTATTACACCTATTGCTCCAACTGGGATGTGGATCAGGCGGGAACAGATCAATACGGGTTCGAAAGCGGAGAAATTGTGTGCATGGAACGCGAAAGTCCATTGGGACCGTTCACCATAAAAGAAACCATTTTAGAGAATCCGGGGAAATATTTCGGATTAGGCGGAAACAATCATCATTGTGTGTTTTCTTTTAAGGATCATTGGTATATTACCTATCACACCAGAGTATTGGAAGGAAATATGGGGATTGAAAAGGGGTATCGCTGTACTCATATTGATTCTTTTACCATGCAGAAGGATGGCAGTATTGGTCTGATAGATCAGACCCTTCAGGGCAGAGAACAGTTATCTTATGTGGATGCCTATCAGCGTCATAGTGCAACGGAAGTGGCAGTGATGAGCGGTATGAGTACAGTAGCAGGAGATGCAGTTACTGATTTCTATGGTTCGGGAACCATGGCGCTCGGAAAAATCCAAACAGGTTCTTTTGTTAAGGTACAGGGTGTGGATTTCGGGGAAGGAGCACCTTCCAAATGGATCGCAGAGATTAAGAATGCAAATGGAGAAGTTGGAGTGATACAGCTTCGTGCAGATGGATTAAATGGAGATATACTGGGCTATCTGACCATCGATGCCAATACCGGTACAAATTATGCAGAATTTGAGACAAATTTGAATACCGGTATTACAGGTGTACATGATGTGTATATGATTTTCTATGGAGAGGAATATGAGGTGTTATCCTGGCAGTTTGAAAAATAAATAGGGATTAATTGTAAGGAGAGGGAAAGTTATGGCGTATTTACTAAGTTACACTCGTTTACCTGTCGACAGTGTAATTTATGATCCGAGACTGGCATACAGTATGCACCTGGCGATCAGTGAGGACGGTGAAAATTACCAGGCGCTGAATCACAATTCCGGTGTACTGTTTGTGAAGGCAACCGAGAATGAAGATGGTTCTTTGACACCATGGAGTTTGAAAAATCCTGTGATCCTGGAATTGAAAGATGGAGGTTTTGGAGTAGTAGCCGAAAGAATCGGCGCCGATGGAGAAGAGGATACGGAAAGCGCAGGAAAGTTTCTTTATTTTACCACAAAAGACTTTTTGGATTATACAGAAGTAGGATTTCTGTCGAAAGAAGAAGCGGAAGAAAAGAAAAGAGAAGGCAATGCAGACCGTATGAAAGTACCTGCAGCAGAAAAATTGGAAATTCAAGGGGTTGTTCCGCAGAATGTCCTTGAGATTTCAGAAAGCGTGGCGGACAGACTGCGTAAAAAACTTCTGACGCCGGTAAACTGTGGTATGGAGTTCCCTGAGCAGGTAGAGGCATCCAGTGCAGAAGAACTGGAAAAATATCGGGCCATGGCTTTCTATACAGATGGTACAAAGGTAGCGAAAAGAGTGGATTGGGACTTGAGTACCGTGGATTTTGCAGTGCCGGGAACGTATAAGATAAAGGGAAACGTGCATCAGGAACATTTTGAATTTCCGATTGCGTTTTATCGTGCCGATCCTTGTGTGGCGAAGTGGAAGAATAAATATTATTTTATTGCAACGAATGATGCGGACGATAATCATACGCTTTATATCAGAGAAGCGGATACGATTCCGGAGCTGGTAAATGCAGAAGAAAAACTGATTTTGGATTCCACGACTTACCCTCATGTTGGAAATCTGCTCTGGGCACCGGAGTTTCATGAGATAAATGGTAAGCTTTATATTTTCCATGCAGCTACTCCGGATGAATTTTTCAAAGAAGAAAGCCATGTAATGGAATTGCGTGAAGGCGGAAATCCTTCCTGTAAGGAAGATTGGTCTGAGCCGAAGAGAGTCGTATGTCCGGACGGCAGTGATCTTTGTGAAGCGGGTAAAGAAATTACGTTGGATATGACTTGTTTTGAATGGGAAGGAGATTATTATGTAATCTGGTCCCAGAGACAATTTCTGCCGAAAGATTTAGGGGCGTGGCTCTATATTGCAAAGCTGAATCCACAGGAACCCTGGAAATTATTGACAGACCCGGTGGTGTTATTGAAGCCGGATTACGGATGGTCCAACAATCATACCTTTGTAGTGGAAGGACCTTTTGCGCTTCCGCGGGAGAATAAACTGTATGTGACCTTCTCAGGAGCGGCAGTCGATACTTCTTATGTAGTAGGATTATTAAGTATCGAAAAAGGAAAGGATTTGTTACAGCCTGAAAACTGGAAGCAGGGAAATTATCCGATCCTGACTGCAAGAAGTGTAGAAAGCGAGTATGGTACCGGACATAATGCTTATGTGACCGACGAGGATGGCACCGTTTGGAATACCTATCATGCACGCCCGGGAGTGGAAGGAGTAAGAAGCAGCGGCATCCGCAGAGTGCATTTTGATATCGACGGAGCGCCGATGCTGGATGTGACGGAAGAATTGGATCTGTCAGAAGCGTTTGCACAGGTAGAGACGTGTGTCGTCGTGCGGTAAGCCCTGAAACAGATGAGACGCGCTGGATGTGTCGTGGTTACGTAAACGGGAGGTGTGTAATGAAAGAAATCGCAGGGAAAAAAGTAATACTGACAGAGGGTGAGTTTCTCCGTCGTGAAGAAGCAAACAAACGTTATTTGATGAAGCTTGAGACTCCTTATTTATTACGCAGCTATTTACATGAGGCAGGCAGATATTCCGGGAGAGGACCTGATGCAGAAGCCTTTGGAGGCTGGGAAGATCTCAGCTGCCAGCTAAGAGGACATTTCCTGGGACATTGGTTGTCGGCAGCGGCGCTGCATTATCAGGAAACGGAAGATGTAGAGTTAAAAGCAAAAACAGAAGTCATTCTGAAAGAACTGGAGCTTTGCCAAAAAGATAACGGCGGAGAATGGGTATGCCCGATTCCGGAAAAATATTTGTACTGGATAGGAAAGGGAAGGAACATCTGGGCGCCGCAATACAATATTCATAAGCTTTTTATGGGGCTGATCGATGTATATCGAATGATGGAACAGCCAAAGGCGCTTTCCATAGCAGATAAACTGGCGGATTGGTTTTATCGATGGAGCGGCAGATATACCAGGGAAGAGTTTGACGATATTCTGGATATGGAAACCGGCGGTATGCTTGAGGTTTGGGCAGACTTATATGAAATTACGGGTCAGGAAAAATATAAGATTCTGATGCAGCGGTATAATAGGAGCAGATTGTTTGAACCACTATTGGAGGGAAAAGATGTATTGACAAATATGCATGCCAATACTACGATTCCGGAAGTCCTTGGCTGTGCCAAAGCGTATGATGTCACAGGAGAAGAAAAATGGCTGCATATTGTTGAACAATATTGGAAGTGTGCGGTTACAGACAGGGGATGTTTTGCTACAGGTGGCCAGACGCAGGGAGAAATCTGGACACCTATGAAAAAACTGAAAGCAAGACTTGGTGATAAAAATCAGGAACATTGTACCGTTTATAACATGATACGTTTGGCAGAATTTTTGTTTCGGCAGACGAAGGATCCTGCCTATATGCATTACATTGAATACAATGTTCAGAATGGTATTATGGCTCAAACGTATTGCCCGGAAGGCGGTCTGTTAACTTATTTTTTGCCGATGAAAGCTGCAAGCAGGAAGGAATGGGCCGGAGAAAGAGACAGTTTCTTCTGTTGTCATGGAACTATGGTACAGGCGAATGCTGCATGGAACCATCGTTTGTATTATCAGGAAGATGATCACTTGTATGTGACTATGTATGCCGATTCGCAAGTGTCTTTTGAAATGCAGGGCCGGAAGATTTGCCTTACACAGAATCAGGATTATATGAACGGAAGTCTGATGACCTGTTCGGAAAACAATGCCAAACAGACCATAAATGAAACAGTCAGTGCTTATGCGAATAAACCTGATTTCAGAAAATATGTTTTTACAATACATACACAGGAAGACACCCCATTTCATTTGATGCTTCGCATACCAGACTGGATCAGGGAAGACGCAATGGTTTACATAAACGATGATCTGTATGTAAAGACCAATAATACCGCGAAATTTGTCGCGATAAACAGGGTTTGGAGGAACGATGACAAAGTGACCGTACTGCTTCCGATCGGATTAAAATTTATCCCTCTGCCGGATGATGCGTCCATGGGAGCCTATCGGTATGGAGCCGATGTACTGGCAGGTATTACAGAGAAAGAACGTATCTTAAAGTTGGAGACGGAGAAACCGGAAGATGAGCTTTCTGCTGATACCGAACGGCAGTGGGGAGAGTTCCGTACCTTTTACCGGACAGAAAATCAGGATCCGGGTATTAGTTTCAAAAAGCTGAATGAGATTGGTAACGAACCATATCAGATCTATTTTAAAGTGAAATAAAGCATATGAGGTCCAAATACTCCAAGGAATGTCTGGACCTTATTTTTAACTTCTTATTTTTTACCTTCTCTGCAGGGCAAAGGTTTTTATTGTGCAATTAATATTTCTAAAACAATTTTCAAACACGCTCTAGTAACAAACAAGAAAAGGAAATAAAGAGGAGGTCTCTAAAAATGAAGAAGAGTAGTTTTGTTGCGATGATTTTGGGGATTATCAGCTGTCTGTTTTTTGGTTTGGGAATGTGCATGGCAATGATTCCGGAATGGAATGCGTTTACACCTGGAGTTGTCGTTGGATGTGTAGGTATTGTTTTTGCCTTGATCACAGTATTTGTATGGAGAAAAATGGAGCATAAACAGCCGATTAAAATTACGGGAAAAGCGGTATTGACAGCGGTTGTTGGTGTGGTAGGCGCTCTTGCCCTGGGCGTCGGGATGTGTTTCACCATGGTGTGGGGAAGCATGATTCTGGGTATTGTGATCGGTATCGTCGGAATTATCATTTTGCTTTGTCTGATACCGTTGTGTAAAGGACTGAAATAAGACAAAAATAAATGCGCTTGCAATCAATAGGTCGGGATGGTATTATGTAAACATGACAGGGATGG
>ERZ1090879.1764-NODE-1766-length-11409-cov-4.970671_pt1 | contig 11409 bp, 11 predicted proteins | sample MGYA00478472_ERZ1090879 | MGnify/ENA primary metagenome ERZ1090879 (study PRJEB33644, sample SAMEA5815723) | chicken gut metagenome | biome: Chicken; feature: Gastrointestinal Tract; material: Caecum | place: Ireland | collected 2019-01-01 | study: A study of...
TTCGTCGGCAGCGTCAGATGTGTATAAGAGACAGCTTATATCCTTGGGGACTTTGACAGTTTGAAAGACGGCGTGCTGGAGAAGTACCGGCAGGAAAACCAGGTGCCGATCCGGGAATTTAATCCGGTCAAGGACAACACCGATATGGATCTTGCGCTGCAGCAGGCAATCATTCTGGGAAGCAGTGAGATTTATATTCTTGGCGGCACCGGAGGAAGGCTGGATCATTTTTTCAGCACCGTTCAGAATCTGAAAAAAGCATGGCTGAAACAGATTCCGGCATATCTGATTGATTCCAGAAATCTGATCACTCTGCCGTGTGAAAAAGAATTTACCATCGACAGGGAAACACAGCACGGAACCTATGTTTCGTTTATGCCCCTGGAGGAGCGGGTGACGGGACTTACGCTGGAAGGGTTCAGGTATCCGCTGGAAAACTATACCCTGATCAATGCTTCCGGAGGTCTTGGCGTCAGCAATGAAATCGTGGAAGCGCAGGGGCGTGTGAAATATGAGGACGGTATTCTGCTGATGATTCAGTCCAAGGACTGAAATGTTTCGGACATGCACCCGGAATAAGAAGAACAAGCCGTGGCTATTGCTCCATAACGTGGAGAATCAGCCACGGCTTTTTTTTTCAACAACCTGCATTGGCATAGTTCATTCCCAAAGTTCGAGGATCTTCTGCTGTATCAATGATTCGACTGACAGAAAACGGATACGGCATGCGGTACAAAATTGATAAAGATTTGAAAAATGATTGATAGAATTTTTCATGGGGAGGTGTGGAGATGGCACAGACAATCATGGTGATAGATGATGAAACAGAAATCCTAGATATGCTGAAACGATATTTTTCCCTTGAAGGCTATCATGTAATTACAGCCGCCGGAGGAAAAGAGGCGCTGCAGAAGTTGGAGAAGCAGCCTGATCTTATTTTGCTCGACATCAATATGCCGGAGATCGATGGCATTACATTGTGTAGGAGTATACGCGATTTTGTTTCCTGCCCGATTCTGTTTTTGACAGCCAATGCAGAGGACAGCGATAAGATCAAAGGATTTGGCGCCGGAGGGGATGACTACATTGTAAAGCCTTTTTCTATTGATGAACTGGGAGCGCGGGTGTCGGCACATCTGCGCCGCGAAAACCGCAGTAAAAGAAAGTCCCGCGTTCTGTTCGATGAACAATTGGCAGTTGACTATTTAGAGCGTGCGGCGTATTGGGACGGACAGGAAATTCCGCTTTTGAAAAAGGAGTTTGACATACTTTATTTTGGCGGGGCTTATTTTTTACAGAAGCAAAATCAGGAAGCCGCTTATGCTCCTGTTCATGGCGTCGGATAGAATTGCAGCAAATGATCTGGATTTTTCCATTGCGTACGACAGAAAGGATGAAATGAGGCTGCTTTGCAAAGCGTTTGAAAAAATGCGCTCTGCGCTGGCAAATAATAATCGTGAAATGTGGCGGCAGATGGATGAACGCCAAAAGATAAACGCGGCGTTTTCCCACGACCTGCGAACACCACTTACCGTCATAGAGGGGCATTTGGAATCCTTCAAAAGTATACGCCAGAGGGAAAAGTGAGTGCCGCCGACGCGATGGAAACTTATGCTGTCATGGCTGGACAGATCGAACGGCTGAAGAGCTACGTTTCTTCCATGAATACATTACAGCGGCTTGAAGATGTGCCGGTTGTCAGAAAATCAATGCCGACGGAGGAGGTGATCGCCCAATTAAACGATACTGCCGAAATTGTATGCGGTGATAAACAGTTATCCGTTTTGAATAAGACTGTGGCTGCACAGATCAGCGTTGATTCCCAAATTGTCATGCAGGTGTTCGAAAATATATTATCCAATGCAGTGCGGTATGCGAAATCTTCCATATCCATACAATATGCGGTTGATCCGGATAGGTTCTCGATCACGGTAACGGATGATGGAAAGGGATTTGATGACATCGCCCTTAAATCAGCAACAAACCCGTTCTATACAACAGAGAAAAGGGCGGATACCGTGCAACATTTGGGTCTTGGCCTGAATATCTGTAAAATTCTTTGTGAGCGTCACAATGGCAGCATAGCACTGTCAAATAATATGAGAACAGGCGCGTCCGTAACGGTTCGATTTGGAATGACAGATTAAAACAATTACTTTCAGAAATCTTCCTGCTTTTCACAGGGAGATTTTTTGTGTTTGAAAGATATTTGAAAAATGCCTTTTAAAATATAAGTGTAAATCAAAATCCAACGATTGAGAAGATTGAGAAAGGCGAAAAATATGTTACAGATTGAAAAAGTTTCCAAAACGTATCACTCAAACGAAACAAGAATTGCCCGTGTCTGGTCATTATATCCGCTTTCAAAGCTAAGCAGCACGACGACACAGTTTGAAGCCTTTGCGACCTACCTTATGCTTATGCTATTTATTGCGATTCTTGCCTTTGTGTCCGCTGTAATGGTAATGGGACTGAAACTGATCAGCACAATATGGGAGGATGCGGAAGTATATGAGAATTTGTGGAGATTGGGAATGAAGCGAAAAAAGATTCAGGGACTTATTACGAAGCAAATGCTGTTCGTTTATTTTATTCCTACGGTACTTGGCTGCATCGTCGGAGCCTTTACCACATACCGTATTATGTTGGTGTCCGGTGTTATCTATATCGGTGAAACGATGCAGTTCGTCGGTTGGGTGTGCGGTTTTATACTGATCATACAGATTGTGATTTTTTTCATACTTCGTGGTTTGTGCGTTACAGTTCAGCCTAGGTCTGCGCAGACCGTAAGAACGTGATTCAGGCGTGCAAAATCCCATCGCCAAAGGCGATTTTAAATGGATTTTGCATGTAACGGTTCAGCAAGACTGAACTGTTACGATTGTGCGGCAATCATTGCCGAATGTGATTGAAATCAAAGAATCTTTGTGCTATACTTTATAGTTGCGTTGAACTCTTTTTTGTGATGGAAAGGAGTTCATATCACGAAAAAAAGCCAAAACACAGAGAAAGGCAGAAACCCGCATAAATCAAGGGTTTCTGAACAGGTAAAGATAAAAATGAAATTAGGAATCGTCGGACTTCCAAACGTAGGAAAGAGTACATTATTCAATTCTTTGACAAAGGCAGGGGCGGAGAGCGCGAACTACCCGTTCTGTACCATCGATCCTAATGTGGGCGTGGTGCCGGTGCCGGATGAGCGTCTGCAGCTGCTTGGAGATTTCTATCATTCCAAAAAAGTGACGCCGGCGGTCATCGAGTTCGTGGACATCGCGGGTCTGGTAAAGGGCGCCTCCAAAGGTGAGGGACTTGGAAACCAGTTCCTGGCAAATATCCGCGAGGTGGATGCGATCGTCCATGTGGTGCGCTGCTTTGAGGATGAGAATGTCATCCATGTAGACGGAAACATTAATCCGCTGAGAGACATTGAGACCATCGACCTGGAGCTGATCTTTGCCGACCTGGAGGTTCTGGAGCGCAGGATCGCAAAGACAACGAAGACTGCCCGGATGGACAAGGAAGCGGCGAAAGAACTGGAGTTTCAGCAGAGACTGAAAAAGCTGCTGGAAGACGGCAAGGACGCCTCCCTGATCGAGCTGGAAAATGAAGATGAGGAAAAATGGTTTGCAGAGTACAATCTGCTGACAGGAAAACCGGTCATCTATGCGGCGAATGTTTCCGAAGATGATCTGGCGGACGACGGAGCATCCAACGAACATGTGGCAAAAGTGCGTGAATTCGCAAAAGAACATGACAGCGAGGTGTTTGTCATCTGTGCGCAGATCGAGGAGGAAATCTCCGAGCTGGAAGACGATGAAAAGAAGATGTTCCTGGAGGATCTGGGACTGAAGGAATCCGGACTGGAAAAACTAGTGCGCGCAAGCTACCGCCTTCTGGGTCTGATGAGCTTCCTGACTGCAGGAGAAGATGAAACCCGTGCATGGACCATCCGTCTTGGCACCAAGGCGCCGCAGGCTGCAGGAAAGATCCATACGGATTTTGAGCGTGGATTTATCAAGGCGGAAGTGGTGAATTATCAGGATCTTCTGGACTGTGGTTCCTATGCGGGAGCCCGTGAGAAGGGTCTGGTGCGCATGGAAGGAAAAGATTATGTGGTGCGTGACGGAGATGTGATCCTGTTCCGCTTCAATGTGTAAAGAAAATAGAAGTACCGTTCAGCTGGATGAGCGGGTGCATACAGAATAACGGTGAACAGGAGAAGGATGCTTTATGGATATGCAGATTTATTTTCCGCATCTTGGGATCTATCTGGAGCATGTGGGAAAGACCCTGACGGTCTTTGGATTTGATATTGCGTATTACGGAATTGTGATCGTGACCGGTATGCTGATCGGCGTGGCGATCGCGATGCACGAGGCGAAACGGACCGGGCAGAATCCGGACCAGTATATTGACCTGGCAATGATCGGCATCGCGGCAGGAATTGCCGGAGCGAGGATTTATTATGTGGTTTTCGCGTGGGATTCCTACAAAGACGATCTGCTGAGTATTTTCAATATCCGTCAGGGAGGCCTGGCGATTTACGGTGGGATCATCGGCGCGTGTATCGCGGTGGCGATCTACTGCCGCGTGAAGAAACTCCATTTTTTCCAGGTGATGGACACGGCAAGTATGAGTATCGTTTTCGGACAGATCATGGGTCGATGGGGCAACTTCTTTAACCGGGAGGCATTCGGAGGATATACGGACAATCTTTTCGCGATGCAGCTTCCGGTTTCCGCGGTGCGTCAGAAGGATATCACCCAGGAAATGTGGGATCATCTTGTGACCATTGACGGCATTGATTTTATCCAGGTGCATCCGACGTTCCTGTATGAGAGCCTCTGGAATGTAGGAGTGCTGCTGATCCTGATCTGGTACAGAAAACACACAAAGTTCCACGGAGAACTGTTTTTTATGTACCTTGCCGGATACGGGCTGGGAAGAGCCTGGATCGAAGGGCTTCGTACCGACCAGCTGCTGCTGCCGGTAATCGGGCTTCCGGTTTCACAGATGCTCTCTATTGCACTGGTGCTGGTATGTGCCGGAGTGATCCTCTGGAAGAGAAGAAAGCTTCGCGGAGCAGGCAACGGGCAGGACATGGAAACCAAAACAGAGAAATAGCAGCCGTTCTGCCGAGGGAAGGCAGCGGGCAGAGAAAAATTTCAGAATATATTTGAGTGGAAAGAACAGACAGAATCGACACTGTCCTTTGATGTATGTATCTTGTACAGCAAAGAAGACGGTGGAATTCTGTCTGTTTTTTTCTTTTTTGCCGGTAAACGCTCCGGAGTGTGCCTGAACATCCATTTTTTGCGGAAAGAAAGATTCAAATACGTTCTGATCTGGTGGGAATATGTCCTTGTTCCCCACCGGACAGGGAAAAAAAGAGCCTTATCAGGGAGAATCCCCCACACGCCGTCCGACACTGCACTGCGGTAAAGCAAATTCCCGGAAAACCGCATAAATCCTGCATTTTTTCAGGAAGGAAATTTTGTAAATTCTGAAAATCCCCTTGCTATTTCCCAGAAGATGTTATATTATAGACACATAAGTGGTAGAAAGTGGTGAAAGGTGGTGCCATGGGGAGGGAATGTGGCAGTTCCTGTCCGGCACTGAGACGAAGGTGGTGTGTGGGGAGACCTCCATCTTCGGTTAGGATAAGAGGGTTTTCATTATGTTCATGGGAGAGTACAGTCATTCAATTGACGCGAAGGGAAGATTGATCATACCGTCCAAGTTCAGAGAACAATTGGGAGAAGAGTTCGTGCTGACGAAGGGATTGGACGGTTGTCTGTTTATCTTTCCCAATGATGAATGGGTGATCTTCGAAGAAAAGCTGAAAGCCTTACCACTTACAAACAAGAGCGCCAGAACCTTTTCACGTTTCTTTGTAGCAGGCGCTGCGTCCTGTGAACTGGATAAGCAGGGGAGAATTCTCGTACCGGCGACGCTGCGGGAGTTTGCTGGTCTGGAAAAGGATGTGGTCCTCACCGGAAATATCAACCGGATTGAAATCTGGAGTAAGGAGAAATGGAACGAGAACAATAACTATGATGATATGGACGCGATCGCTGAAAATATGGCAGAGATGGGAATCGTGCTGTAACAGCTTTTGCGGTCCGGCGCAGAAAAGACAGCGGCCGGCGCTGCTGGTAAAGACTCGTTTTTAAATACAGGAGAAAATCATGAATTTTCAGCATACATCAGTACTATTGGAGGAAACCATTGCGAACCTTAAGATAAAACCGGATGGAACGTATGTAGACGGGACGTTGGGCGGCGCGGGTCATGCGAGTGAAGTATGCAAACGTTTGTCTGCCACGGGGAGATTTATAGGAATAGACCAGGACGATGCCGCAATTGCTGCTGCGGGTGAACGCCTTCGTGAATTTGGTGAACGGGTAACCATCATCCGCAGTAACTATTGCAATATGGTTCCAAGACTGCAGGAGCGAGGGATCCTGGGAGTGGATGGGATTTTGCTGGATCTGGGGGTCTCTTCCTATCAATTGGACACCGCTGAGCGTGGATTCACATATCGGGAAGATGCTCCGCTGGACATGAGAATGGATCAGCGGGCAGAGCTTTCTGCCTATGACGTGGTCAACGGCTACAGCGAAGAACAGCTCGTTCGAATCCTCTGGGATTATGGGGAGGAAAGGTTTGCAAGGAATATTGCAAGAAATATATGTACAGCCCGGCAAGAAGAGCCGATCCGGACAACTGGGGAGTTAACCGAGATCATCAAGCGCTCGATACCGGCAAAGATAAGGGCTACGGGCGGTCATCCGGCGAAAAGAACCTTTCAGGCGATCCGTATTGAAGTCAATCAGGAATTGACGGTTCTGGAAGAGTCGCTGGATGGAATGATCGATCTTCTGAATGATGGCGGAAGATTATGTGTGATCACTTTCCATTCACTGGAAGACCGGATTGTAAAGAATATTTTCAGAAAAAATGAGCATCCATGTACATGCCCGCCGGATTTTCCGGTCTGTGTGTGCGGAAAGAAATCCAAAGGGACTGTCATCACCCGGAAACCGATTTTGCCGGGAGAAGAGGAAATGACGGTGAATCCCCGTTCCAAGAGCGCAAAGCTGCGTGTATTTGAACGGAAGAGATGATGCTCACCGTAGGGAGACTGGAGAATTATGGCAAAAAGAAGCGATAGAAGGGTAGATTCATCAGAGAGAGCGGAAAGATACCCACAGGATGACTATGAGGAGGGAAGCGCACTCCGGAAACTTTCAGCAGTTCCACAGGAATTGCCCAGGGAGTATCCGGAGGAGCAGCCGGTCAGAAGGCAGAGAACAGCGGGACAGCGTGCACGGAATGCACAGATCACGCCGCGGTTCCTGATGGGAACGGTTGTTTTATGTGCTGCTATGGTAGCGTTCGTTGTGGGCTTTCTTTGTTTAAAGGAAAAGATTACAGAACAGAACAGACACATCGCATCGCTGGAAAACCAGATCAATGACCTGAAATCCGACAATGATGCGTATTACAATAAAGTGATGGCTTCCGTTGATCTGGAGGCGATCCGGGAGGCGGCAATGGATCGTCTGGGCATGAAGTATGCCGAAGAGTCGCAGATTCAGTACTATGATACGGACGGAAGCAGTTATGTGCGCCAGTATCAGGAAGTACCGCAGAACTAAGAGCAGGTGAAAATACTTGGGAAATAAGAAAAAAAGCAGAAAACGCGGCGCAGTACCGAACAAAAGAAAAATCGATTACAGAGTACGGACGAAGCTGGCAGCACTTTTTATTCTGGTGCTGCTGGCTTTCCTGATATTAGTTGTTCGTGTCATCTATGTCAGCGCTGCAAAGGGGGAGGAATACGAACGCCGTGTGCGCAGCCAGAATCAGCAGTCCCAGGAAAGTACGGTAATTCCCGCCAGAAGAGGGGATATTACCGACCGGAACGGAACGGTCCTGGCAACCAGTGAGAAGATTTATAATGTCATTCTCGACTGCAAAGTGGTCAATACAATAAAAACCGTTAACGGAGAGGACACGCAGCCTTATGTGGAGCCTACGGTGCAGGCGCTGGTCGAGCAGCTTGGGCTGGATGAGGAGGATATCCGCAGCAGGCTGACCGGCGAAGAGACGAAGGAAAGCCCGTATCAGAGGATTGCTTTGGGGATTTCCATCAATGAGAAAAATAAGTTTGAAGAGTATCGGGATGAATACGACGATGTTTCTTCCGATGATCTCAGTGAAGCGGAGCAGCAGGAGAAAGAGAGACGTTCCAATATCCAGGGCGTCTGGTTTGAGGATACCTATAAGCGGGTGTATCCGCTGAATTCTCAGGCATGTGACCTGATTGGATTTACTTACAGCAACGGTACGGCGGACTGGGGGCTGGAAGGCTATTATTCGGATGTGCTGGACGGCACGGAAGGCAGGCAGTACAGCTATTACGGAGCCAGCGATACGCTGCAGCAGGAGATCATCGAACCGGAGGACGGCAACAATGTGGTGTCCACGATCGATGCGAATATCCAGAAGATCATCCGTTCAAAGATAGAGGAATTCAATACAACCATGGCGGGTGAGAATGCTTCGGAAGGGACGGATCAACGGAAAGGCGCCGAGAATGTGGGCGTGATCCTGATGGATCCCAATAACGGAGAGGTCCTTGGCATGGATTCCACCGACTGGTATGACCTGAACAATCCCAGAGATCTGTCGCTGTATTATTCCGAGGAAGAAATCCACGATATGATAGCCTTTGAGGAGGAAAATGCCGAGAAGGAAGCAAACGGAGAAGAGACCTCTGATTATGATGAAGCGACAGGCAGGCAGACAAGGCTGAATGCGCTCAACGGGATTTGGAGAAATTTCTGTATTTCCGATACGTATGAGCCGGGTTCCACAGCAAAGCCGATGAATGTTGCCGCCGCCTATGAGACCAATTCTATCACCGACGAGGACACCTTTGTCTGTGACGGCTCCCAGCAGGTGGGTGGTTTTCAGATCAAATGTGCGGTCTATCCCAATGCTCATGGGACAGAGACTGCCGGGGATGCCTTGAAAAATTCCTGCAATGACGCGCTGATGCAGATTGCGGAAAAGATGGGGTCCGAGAATTTCCTGAAATATCAGAAGCTGTTTGGATTTGGGTCTAAGACCGGGATTGACCTGCCGGGAGAAGCGGCTGGTCTGATCTACTCGGAAGAGAACTGGAATGAAACGGCGCTGGCGACCTCCTCTTTTGGGCAGGGGTATAATGTAACGATGATCCAGCAGCTTGCAGCGTTCTGTTCCGTCATCAACGGAGGATATTACTATCAGCCAAGAGTGGTCAGTGAGATTACGGACAGCAATGGTTCCGTCGTGGAAACCATCGAAGCGAAGATGCTCAAACAGGTGATTTCCACCAGTGTCAGCGATAAGATCCGGGAATATCTGGGAACAGCCGTTGAGGAAGGTACTGGAAAGAGTGCCAAGGTGGAAGGATATACCATGGGCGGAAAGACGGGAACCGCAGAGAAAGTACCGAGAAAACAGGGAAATTATCTGGTGTCCTTTATCGGATTTGCTCCGCTGGACGATCCTCAGGTGGCAATCTATGTGGTGGTAGATGAACCCCATACGGACAATCAGGCGAACAGTGTCTATGCCCAGGAACTGGCAAAAAACATCCTGACAGAAGTGCTTCCGTATCTTGGAATTTATCCGGATGACGGAACGGAAGATACCGGCTCTGGCTCTGAAACAGCGGCACAGAACGACGATCTTCCGGCTCCGGCGGAGGAGGAAGAGGATGAGACGGTTGAAAACGGAGGAAACGATCGGTACAGTGACGGTATGACTAATGCGGACAACGTGACGACAGGAGAATAATGTAGCTGTTCAGCTGGCTGAGCGGTTACAGAATAACAAAAGAAAATGCGGTGTGTATCTGAATCTGCAGGAATGAATTTTCAGATACGCCGGTGAATAACCCCATAAAAGCTTCCATATAGTGTTATTATAATGGGAGCTTTTATGGGGTATTCTATGCGTAAGAACAAAACTTATAACAAGAAGAAAATCGTGATCGTTTTCTTTCTCTGCGTGCTGATGCTCCTGGGATTGATGGGGCGTCTGGTGTATCTGATGGTTTTCCGTTCGGATTATTATTCGGAAAAGGCAGATGAACTTCATGAGCGGGAACGGGACATCAAAGCAGCGCGCGGAAAGATTCTGGATGCCAATGGGACAGTGCTGGCGGCAAACCGGACCGTCTGCACAATCTCCGTGATCCACAGCCAGATCGAGGAGCCGGAAGCGGTGATCTCCATGCTGGCAAAAGAACTGGAGATGGATGAAGAGACGGTGCGCGAAAGAGTGGAAAAACTCTCCTCTATCGAGAGGATCCGGACGAATGTAGATAAAGAAACGGGTGACAGGATCCGTTCTTACGGGTATGCCGGCGTCAAGGTAGACGAAGATTTCAAGCGTTATTATCCCTATGACGAGCTGGCTTCCATGGTACTGGGGTTTACCGGGTGTGACAATCAGGGGATCATTGGCCTGGAAGTGAAATATGAGGAGGTTCTGAAGGGAATCGATGGAAAGATTCTGACGACTACGGATGCCAGGGGGATTGAGCTGGATGGGATCGGCGAGAGCAGAGTGGAGCCGGTTCCAGGATATGACCTGAAGATCAGTCTGGACGCCAACATTCAGGAGTACTGCCAGCAGGCTGCCGAAAAAGCGATGGAAGAGAAGCAGGCAGACGGAGTCTCTATTCTGCTGATGAATCCACAGAACGGTGAAATCTATGCCTGTGTTAACGTACCGGAATTCGATCTGAATGATCCGTTTACCCTCAATGACGGAACGGATGTGTCGGTACTCTCGGAGGAAGAGCTGCAGGACAAACGGAATCAGATGTGGAGAAATGCCTGTATCAATGATACCTATGAGCCTGGTTCCACCTTTAAAATTATTACCATGTCAGCGGGGCTGGAGGCAGGTGTGGTGACGCCGGAAGATACCTTTTCCTGTCCCGGATACAAGATCGTGGAAGACCGGAGGATCCACTGCCACAAGAGAACCGGCCACGGGGCAGAGCCTTTCGTACAGGGCGCGCAGAATTCCTGCAATCCGGTATTTATCGAAGTGGGTCTGCGGCTGGGAGTGGAGACTTTCTGTGACTATTTCCGCCAGTTCGGGCTGATGGATAAAACGGGGATCGATCTGCCCGGGGAAGCGTCCACGATCATGCATAAGGAAGAGAATATCGGGCAGGTGGAGCTGGCAACCATGTCCTTTGGACAGTCGTTCCAGATCACGCCGATCCAGCTTGCCACGACGGTTTCCTCTCTGGTGAACGGCGGTACAAGAGTGACGCCCCATTTCGGCGTGGAGGTGCTGGACGAAGACGGAAATGTGGTGGAGAAACTGCAGTACGAA
>ERZ1090879.1765-NODE-1767-length-11392-cov-46.875805_pt1 | contig 11392 bp, 8 predicted proteins | sample MGYA00478472_ERZ1090879 | MGnify/ENA primary metagenome ERZ1090879 (study PRJEB33644, sample SAMEA5815723) | chicken gut metagenome | biome: Chicken; feature: Gastrointestinal Tract; material: Caecum | place: Ireland | collected 2019-01-01 | study: A study of...
AGCGCTCAATTTCCCTGTATGTGTCCCGTCCATCCGCACATGTCGGCTGGACGGGGCTTTTTTGCCTTTTTGCTCCCCATTATGGGCATGGTGCACAAATTTTATGCTTTATTTTCGTCAGTTCGTGGCACCCAGACCATTAAAATGTAGGGATACAACACAAAATATTTCTAATTTTTGAACGCAGGGTGTGATATACTACATTACACGGTAACCAGTATTCCGCAACTTTGTACAGTTGGGATTGTGCAAAGCGTACCAACCCGGGCCTGTCTTTCCCAGGGGCAGGCGGTCCCCCGCGGACAGGTCCACCAGCAAAAAAGGAGAGTCATTCTATGGCAAACACCGGTACGGCCGTGCGCCCCTTCGGCATGAGGGACAAGCTCGGCTATATGTTCGGTGACTTCGGCAACGATTTCACCTTCATGCTTTCTTCCAGCTTTATGATGGTGTTCTACACCGACATCATGGGCGTGCCCTCCGCAATCGTCGGCCTGCTGATGATGGTGGCCCGCTTTGTGGACGCCTTCACCGACGTGGCCATGGGCCAGATCGTGGACCACGCCAAACCCACCAAGGACGGCCGGTTCCGTCCCTGGATTAAGCGGATGTGCGGCCCTGTGGCCATCGCCTCCTTCCTGATCTATCAGTCCGAGTTCGCCGGCATGCCCATGGCCTTCAAGGTCGTGTGGATGTTCGTCACCTACCTGCTGTGGGGCTCCGTGTTCTACACCTCCATCAACATCCCCTACGGCTCGATGGCTTCCGCCATTTCCCCCGAGGCCAACGACCGCACCCAGCTGTCCACCTTCCGCAGCATCGGCGCCACCCTGGCCAACCTGGTCATCGGCACCGCCACCCCGCTGCTGGCCTATGAGACCGTCAACGGCGCGCCTGTCCTGAGCGGCAGCCGCATGCTGATGATGGCCGGCCTGTTCAGCGTCTGCGCGATCATTTGCTACATCCTCTGCTTCAACCTGACCACCGAGCGCGTCGTCATCCCCGCCAAGACCGAAAAGTTCGAGCCCGTGGCCCTGTTCAAGCGCATCTTCACCAGCCGTTCTCTGCTGGGCATCATCCTGGCGGCCCTGTGCCTGCTGCTGACCATGCTCACCATGACCGGCATGAACCCCTACATCTTCCCCTACTACTTCAAGAACACCGCCGCCCAGTCCGCTGTGGCCATGTGCTCTTCCGTCGCTTCTCTGTTCGTCGTGGCCCCGCTGGCCACCATGCTGGCTTCCAAGATCGGCAAGAAGGAGACCGCTATCATCGGCTCCCTGTTCGGCGCCATCGTCTACCTGATCTGCTTCATCCTGCATCCTGAAAGCGGCTGGGTCTACCTGGGCTTCTACACCGTCGCTTACGCCGGCCTGGGCCTGTTCAACACCATCGTCTGGGCTATGATCACCGACGTCATCGACGACAGCGAGGTCAAGAACGGCGTCCGCGAGGACGGCACCATCTACTCCGTCTACTCCTTCGCCCGCAAACTCGGCCAGGCCTTCTCCGCCGGCCTGGTGGGCGCTCTGCTGAGCATGATCGGCTACTCCGCCGCCACCCAGCAGGACCCCGCCGTTCTGAGCGGCATCTACACCATCGCCTGCGTGGCCCCCATCGTCGGCTTCACCGTCATCGCCCTGGTCCTGTGGTTCGTCTACCCCCTGAGCAAAAAGGTGGTGGACGGCAACGTCGAGACCCTGAAGGCCCGCCGCACCAACCGCAAGTGATCCCTTTTCTCCAGCGATATGCTCTAACCTCCTAGCCACATAAGCAGAAGAGCCTCCTGACCGACCGCCGGGAGGCTTTTCTGCTTTTTCCGCGCCATTTTTGAACCCGCCGGAAACTTTTTGTGAAAACGCTTGCCAATCTTTTCATTGGCCGCTATACTGGTAGACTGAACGTCAAAAAACAGGAGAACTGATTGTGAGGCCCAAGATCATCGCACACCGGGGCGCGTCCCACCTTGCGCCCGAAAATACCCTGGCCGCCTTCCGGCTGGCCGCCGCCATGGGGGTGGACGGCATCGAGTTCGACACCCTGCTCACCGCGGACGGCCACCTGGTGGTCCACCATGAATACATCACCGACCTGCACGCCAACGCCAACGAGGTCATCCCCTGGTGTACCCTCGACCAGCTGCGCGCCCTGGACTTTGGCAGCTGGAAGGACCCCCGCTACGCCGGCGAGAAGATCCCCACCTTTGCCGAGGCGCTGGAAGCCTGCAGCGATGTGGACACCATCCAGGTGGAGTTCAAGTCCCCCCTGGGCGCCAACGCCACCACCGACCAGGACGCCTTTGCCGAGCGCATTCTTGAAGAAGTGGAAAGCTCGGGCCTGGCGGACAAGATCATCGTCACGTCCTTCAACCACGGCATCCTCAGCCGGGTCAAAAAGCTGTCCCCCTGCCAGCGGGTGGGGGTGCTCACCCTCAACTCGGTCGACTCCTACCTGGCCCCACCCCCGGCCCTGCTCCAGACACTGGGCATCATCAGCGGCCCCGAGGCCGATGCCGCGATGGAAAACGGCCTGCCCGGCGGGCAGCAGGCCCTGCGCACCCTGGTGGACCTGGCCCAGTACGCCACCCTGAACGGAGACGAGACCTCCCCCGTCCGCTGGCTGATCGACCGCCTGTGGGCCCTGACCTCCGACCATCCCGGCGAAAACCTGTTCGAGCTGCTTTTGTGCATGGCCTCCCAGCACGACCTGCCCTCCTACCTGGCCAGCCTGGATTTTGTCCCCGAGGTGCTCAGCTGCCAGTACAACACCTGCTTCCGGGACCGGGACCTGGTCCAGAAGGTGCAGGCCACCGGCGTCGAGGTGGCCCCCTGGCCGGTGGACGGCGTGTTCGACCTCCAGAGCATCCTGGACATGGACCCGGTGACCATCGTCACCAACCGCCCCGAGCGGCTGTTCCAAATGCTGGACCCCGATTTTCAAATGCCGGAGGCCGCCGCCGCCCTGCTGGCCGATCCCAGCCTGGCGCGCTGACCGTCCCCGCCAAAGCGCCGGAAAATCCACTGGAAAACCACGGATCTGTCATGATTTTGTGTCTTGACAAATCCGTTTTCTTTTCCGATAATAGTTTTGTATCGAATTGTTTTTGTGCCGACAGTCCAGCTGCAAAATCGTTTTGCCGCAAAACGGTCCGGCTGCGAACAACCAAAGGAGTATCGCCATGCACACAGATCATTTTACCCTGCCCGGCGAAGGGCCGATGCTTGCCAACCCGCCCAAAGACCTGCCCCAGGTCATCCCCGCCCAGATGCGCCGGGTCAACAACCTCATCTCCCGCCGGGTCAACTACTACAGCCGCCAGAACGGCGTCGAGGACGTCACCGCCATGCACGGCTGGATCCTGGCCTATCTCTACAACTGCCGGGACCGGGAGGTGTTCCAGCGGGACATCGAGCGGGCCTTTTCCATCACCCGCTCCACCGTCACCAACATCCTCCAGCTGATGGAGAAAAAGGGCTACATCCGCCGGATGAGCGTCCCCCAGGACGCCCGGCTCAAGCGGCTGGTCCTCACCGACGCCGGGGCCCAGGCCCACCAGCAGATCATGCGCAGCCTGCGCCAGACCGACCAGTATATCACCAGCCTCCTCACCGCCGAAGAAAACGCCGAGCTGCTCCGCCTGCTCAACAAGCTCCGGGCCGGCCTGGAGTGATTTCCGCCCCTGTCTGAACTTTCTATGAACAGAATTTGAAACCTTGCCCCAGCCGGTTGACATCCGGCTTTTTCCGGGCTATAATGTTCGACGCAAAACAATTCGAACCCAAACAACAAACGATTAGGAGGTATGCCCCATGCTGAAAAAACTGGCCTCCCATCTCGGCGAGTACAGGCGCGCTGCCATCATCACGCCGCTCTTGTCCGCGCTCGAGGCCATCATGGACGTTCTTCTCCCGCTTTTGATGTCCTACATCATCGACCAGGGCATCGAAAAAGGCGATATGAACGCCGTCGTCAAGTACGGCCTGCTCACCCTGCTGGTGGCCGCCTTTGCGCTGCTGCTGGGCCTGTCGGCCGGCCGCTGCGCGGCGCGGGCCTCGGCGGGCTATGCCGGCAACCTGCGCGACGCCATGTTCGAGCGGATCCAGCACTATTCCTTCACCAACATCGACAAGTTCTCCACCGCGGGCCTGGTCACCCGCATGACCACCGACGTCACCAACGTCCAGAACGCCTTCCAGATGCTGACCCGCATGTGCGTGCGCGCCCCGGTCCACCTGGTGTTCGCCCTGGTCATGTCCATCGCCATCAACCCCCACCTGACCCTGATCTTCCTGGTGGCCATGGTCTTTCTGCTCCTGGTGCTGGGCGGCATCATGTTCCCCACCATCAAGATCTTTGACCGCGTCTTTAAGAACTACGACGCCCTCAACGCCTCGGTGCAGGAGAACGTCGCCGCCATCCGCGTGGTCAAGAGCTTTGTCCGCGAGCAGCACGAGAACGAAAAATACACCCAAGCCTGCCAGCACCTTTACGAGCAGTTCGTCAAGGCGGAAAGCCGCCTCAGCTTCAACAACCCCTCCATGCTGCTGGCCATCTACGGCTGCAACCTGGCCCTGTCCTGGTTCGGCGCCCACTATGTCCTGGACGGCATCATCACCACCGGCCAGCTCAACGCCCTGTTCGGCTACGTCATGAACATCCTCATGAGCCTGATGATGCTCTCGATGGTCTTTGTCATGCTCAGCATGTCGGTGGCCTCCTGCCACCGCATCATCGAGGTGCTGGACGAAGCCACCGACCTGCCCCCCGCCAAGGCCCCCGTCCAGGAGGTCAAGGACGGCAGCGTCGAGTTCGACCACGTCACCTTCAAGTATAAGCACGGCACCGGCAGCCCGGTGCTCAGCGACATCACCTTCCACATCCAGCCCGGCGAGACGCTGGGCATCATCGGCGGCACCGGCTCGGCCAAGTCCAGCCTGGTCCAGCTGATCCCCCGCCTGTACGACGTTGCCGAAGGCAGCGTGAAAGTGGGCGGCGTGGACGTCCGGGACTACAACCTGGACGTGCTGCGCCACGACGTCTCGATGGTGCTGCAAAAGAACGTCCTGTTCTCGGGCACCATCCTGGACAACCTGCGCTGGGGCGATGAAAACGCCACCGAGGAAGAGTGCGTCGAGGCCTGCAGGCTGGCCTGCGCCGACGAGTTTATCCAGCGCTTCCCCGACAAGTACCATACATGGATCGAGCAGGGCGGCACCAACGTCTCGGGCGGCCAGAAACAGCGCCTGACCATCGCCCGCGCCCTGCTGCGCAAGCCCAAGATCCTGATCCTGGACGACTCCACCAGCGCGGTGGACACCGCCACCGACGCCAAGATCCGCCAGGCCTTCCGCGAAAAGCTGCCCGGCACCACCCGCATCATCATCGCACAGCGCATCTCCTCGGTGCAGGATGCCGACCGCATCCTGGTGCTGGACAACGGCCGGATCAACGGCCTCGGCACCCACGAGGAGCTGCTCGCCACCAACAAGATCTATCAGGAAGTCTACAACAGCCAGACCCAGGGCGGCGGAGACTTCGACAAACAGGGAGGTGAATCCTGATGGCTGAACAGAACGTGCGCACCGTCCGCGGCCCCGGCGGCCGGGGCGCCATGGGACGCCCCCGGCCCAAAGTGGCCAACCCCGGCAAACTCATCAAGCGCGTCCTGGGCGAAGTGTTCAAGCACTACGCCCCCCACTGCCTGGTGGTGCTGGTCTGCATCTTCCTCAGCGCTTTTGCCAACGTCCAGGCCAGCCTTTTCCTCCAGACCCTGATCGACGATTACATCGCCCCCATGCTCCAGCAGCAGAACCCCGACTTCGGGCCCCTGCTGGGCGCGCTGGGCCGCATCGCCTGCATCTACCTGGTGGGCATCCTGGCCGCCTGGGCCAACGCCCGCATCATGGTCAACGTGACCCAGGGCACCATGCGCAACATCCGCACCGAGCTTTTCACCCATATGGAAAGCCTGCCCATTAGCTACTTCGACACCCACCCCCACGGCGACATCATGTCGGTGTACACCAACGACGTGGACACCCTGCGCCAGATGATCAGCCAGAGCATCCCCCAGCTGGTGTCCAGCGTCATCACCATCGTCTCGGTGCTGGTCAGCATGCTCCTGCTGGACATCCCCATGACCATCCTCACCCTGTGCATGGTGGGCCTGATGCTCTTCTGCTCCAAAAAGATCAGCGCCCAGAGCGGCAAATACTTCATCTCCCAGCAGCGCGACCTGGGCGCCGTCAACGGCTACATCGAGGAGATGCTGGAAGGCCAGAAGGTGGTCAAGGTCTTTACCCACGAGACCAAGACCCTGGAGGGCTTCCGGGATCTGAACAACAAGCTGCGGGAGAGCTCCATCCGCGCCAACGGCTACGCCAACATCATGATGCCCGTCAACGCCCAGCTGGGCAACGTGAGCTACGCCCTGTGCGCCCTTCTGGGCGCAGCCCTGGCCGTGGGCGGCGTGGGCGGGGTCACCCTGGGCACCGTCATGGCTTTCCTGGCTTTGAACAAGAGCTTCAATATGCCCATCAGCCAGGTGTCCATGCAGGCCAACAGCGTCATCATGGCCCTGGCCGGCGCCGAGCGCATCTACGCCATGATGGACGCCCCCAGCGAGACCGACGACGGCTACGTCACCCTGGTCAACGCCAAGTACGACAAGGACAACAACCTGGTCGAGTCGGACCAGCGCACCGGCCTCTGGGCCTGGAAGCACCCCCACCACGACGGCACCCTGACCTACACCAAGCTGGAAGGCGACATCCGCTTCTTTGACGTGGACTTCGGCTACACCCCCGAAAAGACCGTCCTCCACGACATCAACCTGTACGGCCTGCCCGGCCAGAAGATCGCCTTCGTGGGCTCCACCGGCGCGGGCAAGACCACCATCACCAACCTCATCAACCGCTTCTACGACATCCAGGACGGCAAGATCCGCTACGACGGCATCAACATCCGCAAGATCAAAAAGGCCGACCTGCGCCGCTCGCTGGGCATCGTCCTGCAGGACACCCACCTGTTCACCGGCACCGTGATGGACAACATCCGCTACGGCCGGCTGGACGCCACCGACGAAGAATGCGTGGTGGCCGCCAAACTGGCCAACGCGGACGGCTTCATCCGCCGGCTGCCCGACGGCTACAACACCATGCTGACCGGCGACGGCGCCAACCTGTCCCAGGGCCAGCGCCAGCTGCTGGCCATTGCCCGGGCGGCGGTGGCCGACCCGCCGGTGCTGATCCTGGACGAGGCCACCAGCTCCATCGACACCCGCACCGAGGCGCTGGTCCAGTCCGGCATGGACGGCCTGATGTACGGCCGCACCACCTTCGTCATCGCCCACCGGCTGTCCACCGTCCGCAACGCCGACTGCATCATCGTCCTGGAACAGGGCCGCATCATCGAGCGCGGCAGCCACGACGAACTGATCGCCAAAAAGGGCAAGTATTACCAGCTGTACACCGGCAACCTGGCCGAGTAAGGCGCTTTCCGCCCGCCGGCTCGCGTCTTTCCCGCCGGGAAACAGATCCCTCCATGGCCCCATCCGGCCCCGTATCCCGGCCGGACGGGGCCTTTTTGCGTCCCGTGGGGCAGCATTTTTTGCGATTTTCTGGAAAAAACGCGTTTCTCTCTTTTCACCCGCGCGGTTTTATTGTACAATAAAAGCTGAAACTGCCAAAGGGAACAACGAGAGAGAAGGAGAAGCGCTTTCTATGGCGAATCAGAATATCAAGGTGCTGGCCCTGGATCTGGACGGCACCCTCACCAACGACCAAAAGGAGATCACCCCCCGCACCCGGGCCGCCCTGGATGCCGCCCTGGCCCGGGGGGTCACCATCGTGCTGGCTTCCGGCCGCCCCACGGCGGGGGTCCTGCCCGTGGCCCGGGAGCTGGGCCTGGGCCAGCCCGGCCGGGCCGGGGCCATCCTGGCCTACAACGGCGGGGCCATTGTGGACTGCGCCCCCGGCGGCCGGGTCCTGTGGCAGCAGGTGCTGCCCGCCCCCATGGTGCCGGCCCTGTGCCGGTTTGCCGCCAGCCAGAACGTGGCCATCGTCACCTACAACGACGAGGGCATCGTCACCGAGCGCCCCGAGGACCCCTGGGCCCAGCGGGAGGGCTTCACCAACAAGCTGCCCATGATCCATGTGGAGGACCTGGCCGCCTACGTCAACTACCCGGTCAACAAGATGCTCCTGACCCTGGACCCCATCCGCCTGCGCCCGGTGCTGCAGGCCGGGCAGCAGCGCTTTGCCGGGCAGATCGACCTCTACCCTTCCAGCCCCTTCTTCATCGAGGCGGTGCCCCTGGGCGTGGCCAAAGACCGCAGCCTGGCCGCCCTGCTGGACCGGATGGGCCTGTCCCCCGCCCAGCTGATGGCCTGCGGCGACGGCATGAACGACCGCTCCATGATCCGCTACGCCGGGGTGGGGGTGGCCATGGCCAACGCCGAAGGTCCCGTCAAGGCCGCCGCCAACTACGTCACCACCGCCGACAACAACCACGACGGCGTCGCCGAGGCAGTCGAACGCTTTATTTTAACGGACTGAAACAGAACGGAGGGAGAGCAGCACTATCATGCCGCAGCGCAATTTGGTCATTTTTGATTTGGAATGGAACATCGGCTACCATCCCCATACTTTCAACTACCACGGGGTGGAGCAGACCCTGCGGGGCGAGATCATCGAGATCGGCGCCGCCAAGATCGACGAGCACGGCGCCGTCCTGGATACATTTTCGATCCATCTGCGGCCCCGTATCTTCCGCAAGCTACAGCATCACATCGCCAAGGTCACCGGCCTGACCCAGGCCGACCTGGACAGGGGCGAGCCCATCCTGCAGGGGCTGCGCCGGTTCATGAAATGGTGCGGCCCCGACGCCGAGTTTGCCGAGTGGGGCCTGGACGACGTGCCGGTCCTCAAGCAGAACCTGTTCCTGTGCAACCTGGACGAGAGCCAGCCCACCGTCTGGTACAACCTGCAGCAGATCTTTCTCAGCCAGTACCCCCGCAAGGAGGGGGACGGCCTCACCCTGGAAAGCGTGGTCACCCGGCTGGGCCTGCCCACCGACCGCCCCTTCCACGACGCTCTGGCCGACGCCCTTTACACCGCGGACATCTGCCGGTGCATCGACCTGCCCCGGGGCCTGGCCGAGTACCCCTCCGAGGAGGAGACCCTGCGCCAGAGCCTCTGCCCCGCCCCCGGCGACTACCGGGATTTCCGCATCTGGGAGGGCTATGTGGAGCAGTTCGCCTGGCGCAACGACCCCCGGGTCTTCCGCGCTGCCTGTCCGGTCTGCGGCGCGGCCCTCGCCCCCGACGAGGTCTGGCTGAAAAAGGGCAGCAACAGCTGGTACACCCTGGCCCAGTGCCCCCACTGTGCCGGGGCCGGCGGCGAAGCCGGGCAGGGGGTGTTCCTGCGGTACAAGCTGGCCCGGCGGGACGGCCTCCACTGGACCTACGCCCGCTGCCTGCAAATGCCCACCGCAGACCTGCTGGCCCGGTGGAACAAACAGCGCCGCCAGCAGCTGGAGCGGGTCAAGGCCGCCGAAGCCCGGGCCGAAGGCAAGGCCGTCAAAGCCGCCGCCGTCAAGTAAGCGCCGCATTTTTTGTCATAGTATGGAAAAAAAGATCGGTTCGTTCACTGGTTTGTCATAATCGCAGGGTATACTAAGAACAGCGGGACCCTGCAGCCCGCCCGGGCAGAAAGGCGCGCCGCAAAACGTACAATGAAATGGGAGGACGGTACATGGAAGAAGCACTGCTGTATTGGAGCAGTCAGATCACTTCGCTGGAGTTCTGGCAGCACCTGCTGGACAGCTTTGAAGGGTTGGGCCCGCTGATGCCCATCCTGCTGGCGATGGTGGAATCCTTTGTACCCCCTCTGCCCCTGATCGCCATCGTGGCCCTGAACGTGGCGGCCCACGGTCCGGTGATGGGCTTTCTGTACAGCTGGTGCGGGGTGGCCCTCGGCGGGTCGCTGATGTTCACCTTCTGGCGGCGGTTGGTCAAGCGCTTTTTCTGGCGGCACGCCAGCAAGTACGAGTGGTTCCGCCGGGCCCAGAAGTGGGTCAGCAACTGCGACACCTCGGCCCTGTTCACCCTGGCCATGCTGCCTTTTACCCCCACCTCTTTTCTGCACCTGACCTTCGGCATCTCCGACTTTGACGGCCGCCGCTATATCCTGACCCTGCTTGCCGGCAAGGCGGTGATGGTGGCCATGATGGCCATCTTTGGCCAGTCCCTGACCAACGCCCTGGAAAACCCCCTCTACCTGGTGCCCGCCGTCGCCCTCTGGGTGGGGATGTATTTTGCATCGAAACTCTTCTGCCGCAAGCACAACCTGGATTGATCCCCCAACATACAATAAAAGTCCCGTCCAGCCGACATGTGCGGATGGACGGGACACATACAGGGAAATTGAGCGCTGAGAGTGTGCGAGGCCGCAAGGCCGAGTGCGCGGTTCAGCGCTCAATTTTGTCCCCAGGGGGATATTAGGGGGAAGGAATTTCTGCCGCGCGACTGCGCGCAGAAATGGGTTCCCCCTAAAGCGTGTCGCTTTTGCGACACGCTGAGGCCCATGCCGGCTTCACACGCCGGCACGGGCCTTTTTGTTTCTTTGGGTATTATTACAGGCTCAGCCCTTGGGGCCGGCGCCATGGCGCTGCTCTTCGGCAGCCAGCTCCCGGTCCAGCGCGGCCTTGCGGTTGTCCAGCAGCAGCTCCTTGTTGTAGCGGAAATACCGCTGGCAGCCGTTCTCGGCGATGAAGGTGTGGGCCGCCGGCGACACGGTCAGCTCGGTGACAAAGACCACCATCTCCTGGCTTTCGCCAAAGGCATCCTCCATAAAGTCGAAGGCGGCCTCCAGCGCGGCGGCGGCCTCGTCCTGGACTTTTTCCCGCTGGTCGGCCAGATCCTCGAAGTAGCTCCGCAGCAGCTCCAGGGCTTCCTGGGTGGCGGCGGCGTGGGCGCGGCGCAGCCGGCCCGCCCAGTCCCGAAGGGCCCCTGCCACCCCCAGCCGGTGGGCCAGCCCCTCCTTGTCCAGGGCGCCCGCCGTCCGCAGGCGGTCCGTCTCGGCCTCGTAGTCGGCGATCTGCTGCTGCAGCATGGTCTCGGGGTCGCCGGGCTCGGCGTCGGGCAGAGCGGCCAGGTCCTGCTTCAGCTGGCGCAGCAGGGCGTAGCAGTCGTCGGCCACCGCGTTGCGGCGGCAGGAGTCCGCAAAGCGGCTCTTGAGCCCCGCCAGCAGCAGGCTGACCAGGGACAGCCGCTCGTCAAACGGCGCGTTCAGCAGCCGTGCAAAGGCCGCGGGGCGGGGTTTGCCGGCCAGGATCTCTTCCACGCCGTAGTCGTCCCGGTACTTGTAATAGAGGTCCAGATAGGCGGCAAAGT
>ERZ1090879.1771-NODE-1773-length-11372-cov-9.409561_pt1 | contig 11372 bp, 11 predicted proteins | sample MGYA00478472_ERZ1090879 | MGnify/ENA primary metagenome ERZ1090879 (study PRJEB33644, sample SAMEA5815723) | chicken gut metagenome | biome: Chicken; feature: Gastrointestinal Tract; material: Caecum | place: Ireland | collected 2019-01-01 | study: A study of...
AACCGCGCCCGGCCGCCGCGGGGGGCCCCCGGGCGCTGGGCGCTGGCAAACGCCCGGCCCGCCGCCCTTATTTACGGCGCCGCCGCGACTTTTAGTCGCGGCGGCGCATATTTTAAATGCATATACCAATTTGCCGCTTATAAATAAGCGGAGTTTCTGAAAGGCGTTTAATTTAAACAACCATGTCATTTCGGCTAAGCCGCGCCCGTTTCGGGCGCGGCGCATGGAGAAATCTATTCTCAAAGCAAGTAATAAGGAATAGATTTCTCCACTCGCTGTCGCTCGGTCGAAATGACAATAAGTAAACACGCTTTTCGGGAACACATTAAACCGGCGCGCTCTTGACAAACTAATTAATAAATGGTACAATATAATAAAACATACGTTTAAAGGAGGCGTGCATGAAGGAGCGGACATACATTGCAATAGACCTTAAATCTTTCTATGCCTCCGTTGAGTGTGTCGACAGGGGGCTCGACCCCATGAACACAAACCTCGTCGTGGCGGACATAAGCCGCACCGAAAAGACGATAGTGCTCGCCGTTTCGCCCGCTCTCAAAACCTTCGGCGTGCCGGGCAGACCCCGCCTTTTCGAGGTGGTGCAAAAGGTCAGGGATATAAACCGCGCCCGCAAAAGGAGCGCGGCGGGGCATAAGTTTACGGGCAAGTCGCATTTTTTAAGCGACCTTTCGGCTGACCCGTCGCTCGAACTCGATTACATCGTCGCCCCGCCCCGCATGGCGCACTACATCGATTACAGCACGCGCATCTACCGCATTTACCTGCAATACGCCGCGCCCGACGACATTCACGTGTATTCGATAGACGAGGTATTCATAGACGTAACCGACTATTTAAAGTGCGCAAAGTGTACCGCGCGCGAATACGTAAAGCGCATAATCGACGACGTGTTCCGCAAAACGGGCATAACTGCCGCGGCTGGCATAGGCACCAATCTGTACCTGTGTAAAGTGGCGATGGATATCGTCGCCAAGCACGTCCCCGCAGACAGCGACGGCGTGCGCATAGCCGAGCTCGACGAAATGTCTTACCGCCGCACGCTGTGGGAGCATAAGCCCTTAACCGATTTCTGGCGGGTGGGCAGGGGATATGCCCAAAAGCTGTCCGCGCACGGGCTCTACACCATGGGAGACATCGCCCGCTGCTCTGTGGGCACGGGCGCAATTTATAACGAAGATTTGCTTTACAGAATGTTCGGCGTCAACGCCGAACTTCTCATCGACCACGCGTGGGGGTGGGAGCCGTGCACCATTGCCGACATAAAGTCCTATAAACCCCAGTCCAACAGCATAGGTTCGGGTCAGGTATTGCAGGAGCCTTACCCCTGCGAAAAGGCAAAGCTCGTCGTTACCGAAATGGCGGAAGGGCTCGCCCTCGACCTCGTGGCAAAGGGGCTGGTAACCGACCAGATCGTCATGACCGTCGGCTACGACATCGAAAACGACGGTTACAGCGGCGAGTATTCAACCGACAGGTACGGCCGCAAAATTCCAAAGCACGCGCACGGCACGCAAAATCTTGAAATGCGCACTTCGTCGGGGCGCACCATCCGCGAAGCCGCCCTCGCTCTGTTCGACAGAATAGTCAACAAAAAGCTCAATATCCGCCGCCTTTACATCACGGCGACCAAGGTCGTCGGCGAAGACAAAGCTTTTGAGGCGGCCGATGAACAGCTCAGCCTGTTTTCCCTCGGCGGCGAGGTCAGCGTAAAACAGCAGGCTGCCATCGCCGAGGATCAAAAAGAAAAAAAGCGGCAGCAAGCCGTGCTCGAAATCCGCAAAAAATACGGCAAAAACGCCGTTTTAAAGGGCGTCAGCTTAGAGGAGGGCGCAACCGCCAAAAGCCGCAACGGTCAAATAGGCGGTCACAAGGCGTAATACGGTGCGGCGCGTTGCGTTTAACGCGCTGAAAAGGTGCTGTAAATGCGCGCCGCCAGCGGCGGCGCGCCCCCAAAACAAGTTTAAATTTCTTAAAACGGAGTTTTTATGGGCAATTACGACGATATAATAAATCTTCCCCACCACAGGTCGCAAACGCACCCGCATATGTCCGTCGGCGACCGCGCCGCCCAGTTTGCGCCCTTTGCCGCCCTGACCGGCTACGACGACGCCATAGACGAGGAGGGCAGGCTGACGAGCGACAAAATCGAGCTCGACGAAAACTCGCTCTCCGCGCTCGACATTACCTTTTCCGAACTTTCCGCACGCATCGCCTCGCACCCGCGCGTTTCGGTGACATATTTTTTGCCGGACGAAAAAAAGGAGGGCGGCGCTTACCTCGTCCGTGAGGGCGCGCTCAAAAAAATAGATTCATACAACATGCAGCTTATCTTTTGCGACGGCTTCGCCGTAGACATAAATAACATTCTCTCCCTCGAACTCCTCGATTGAGATATAGCAAAAAATTATTGCCCGCTCAGGAATAAGTCATCTCAGCGTGGTAACGGAGGCGATATGAAAGGTAAAAAAATTCTGAGGGTGCAGCCCGTATACACAATGTTGCTTTACCTTTTTATGGTGTTGTGCTTTGTGTTCTTTCTTTTTATGCCCAGCATTCTCAAATGGGATTCGTCCGGCATATATGACATAATTTATTATTGCCTTATGGGGTCGTGCTGTTGTTTTGCGGCGGCGATGCTCATTTATTACATTCAATTCGCGCGCGTCGACAGCGAGGGCATAGTAATAAGCGTCCTATTTTATCCCATTGCAAAGGTGCGTTGGAAAGATATACAAAGCGCGGTTTGCTGCAAAGTTCTTACATACGACAACAGGACAAACGTCTATCTTAAATGGATTGTCCTCAAATGCAGCGCTTCGGACTATGTGCGCGGGCGCGCGGGGAGAAACAAAAAAAATAAATCGCCGTTGTGCATTATTGCAACGGCGAAAAATATAGCGGTCATAAGTCAATATGTTGAAATCACTCACGAATGTACGTAAACTTCGGGACTGCGCTGCGAAAACTCAAATTCCGTGTTTTGGTGTTGAGTTTTCGCAGCATTTTTAATTTGCGGCAATCAATCGCCGTGTTGCCCGTTCAGGTAATCGCGCCAGAATTTGCAGGCGTCGCTGCGTTCGGCGTTGCCGGTTTTTGCCGCCCTGTAAGCTTTGGAAATTTCTTCGTATGTCGCCGAAGATATGTCTACTGTCGGCATATCCAGCTCACCATTCCCCAGTTCAGGTTCTCGCTGCCCTTGTGGGTGCGCACATATAAATTTTTAAACTTTTTGTCGCGCCTGTATTTATAGGCGTTTGTTTTGTACGTCCAGGAGCAGAACGACCAGCCCATTTTGTCGAAATATCTGAAATAAGTCAGCCAGTCTTTTTCGCGCCCGTATGCGTTCCATTCCCCTATAAAAACGGGAGTCCGGTACGCCATAAAATTGTGCATCATTCTGTATACGTTTAAGCATGTTTTTTGCGAAAACGGGGTAAGGTTGTATATGTGATATTCCATGCATATGTTTTTCCAACCGTATTTTTTAATGCGCGCCCCGTTTACGGGGAATGAAAAACATTCAATAAATATAAGGTGGTCGGGGTCTTCTGCGCGCACCGCGCGGTAAAGTGCGTCGTAGTAATCAAAGTTTATCCTGCCGCCGTAGCGGTGGGGCTTGCGGCGCGGCTCGTTCAAAAGGTCGTAGCCCGCAACCGTGCGGTTGCCGCGGTAGTGCCTCGCTATCTGTTTCCACAGCTCCACAGTCGCGCGGCGGTTGTTTTCATTAAAGTATAAATCGAAGTGCGCGTCGTCGCCCGAGTGGTGGTCCATGTTCTGCGACCCGTGTCCGCCGTGCAGATCGAGTATGGCGTACAAGCCGTTTTTTCTGCACAGTTCAACCGCCCTGTCAAGCGCGTCAAATGCGCCGTCCCTCAGTCGCCCGTCCTTTTCAAGGTTCATATAAGAAAAAGGTATGCGCACCACGTTCATGCCGAGGTCGGCAATGGTTTTAAAATCACGTTCGTCTATGTAACTTTGAATATAAATTTGTTCAAGTTCGTCGGCTTGTCCGTCGGTAAGGGCGGGATTGGCTTTCATGGCTTCGCGTCCGCGCCTTTGGGTGTAAACGCCCGTGTCAAACCGTCCCACGTCGGCTACGCTCATCCACGGTTCCTGAATAAACCAGTTGCCGAGGTTTACGCCTTTAAGCTGAATGATGTTTCCCTCGCCGTCGTATAAGGCGGTTCCGCGCGCCTGAATAAAAGAATTTGCATGGTCAATGTGTTGCGGGGCGGCGCAGTTGCCGTCCTTGTAAAGAAAATATAAGCAAAGCGCTGCGGTTATAACGATTATCGCGCCGACTGCGCAAAGCATTATGATTGCTGCCATATTTTTCCCCTTGTTTTTTTGATATAGATATTATACAGCAAATTCAATGCCGGCGCAAGAATTAAATTATAGTGTGCGCAAAAACATGCGCCCGCCGATGCCGATAAATACGGCAGCGGCGGGCTTTTTCCGCATATATTTAATTTTGTTTTGTCCTCGCGCGGAATATAAGCGATGCGAGGAAGGAGAATACCACCGCCGCAGTCACGCCCGCGCTGGCCGCCGAAAGCGCGCCCGTCAGGGCGTAAAAAAGTCCGCGTTCGGAGCCCTTTATCGCACCGTTGGCGAGCAGGTACCCGAACCCCGAAATGGGCACAGTCGCGCCCGCGCCCGCAAAATCGACGAGCGGCTGATACGCGCCCACCGCCGTAAGTACCACGCCCGCCAGCATAAAATAAACCAAAATTTTGCCCGCCGTGATGTCGGTGATATTTATTATTATCTGCGCAATCGTGCAAATGGCTCCGCCCACGGCGAATGCCTTAATAAACATCAGCACAATTTCAAGTATTTCTCCCGCCATGATCACACCTCCAACTGCACCGCGTGGCTTATGCATGGTATCGATTCGCCCTGCCCCGACGAAACCGTCGAAAGCAGCGCGCCCGTCGCCGCAAACAGCACCCGCTTGAAAAGTTTGCTTTTAAGTTTGGAATATACGTAAGAGTTGAACACCACCGCACTGCACCCCGCGCCGCTGCCGCCCTGAAACTCGTCCTCGATTACTTTATAAACAATCTCGCCGCAGTCTACATGGTTGCTCGAAATGTCGTAACCCTTTTCCCAGCACAAGTCCTTTAAGATTCTGCTGCCCAGCGCGCCGAGGTCGCCCGAAAGTATTATGTCGTAATCTTCGGGGGCGGTGTCCGTGTCGCGGAAGTGCTGAATAAGGGTGTGCGCACACGCCGGCGCCATTGCCGCGCCCATGTTGTTTACGTCGGTCACGCCGTAGTCCACAACCTTGCCCATCGTGGCGTTTACAATGCGCGCGCCCTCGCCGCGGCGCGAAATTACGCACGCTCCCGCGCCCGTCACCGTCCATTGCGACTGGGGCGGTCGGGTAGTGCCCTGCTCCAAGGGATAGCGGTACTGCCTTTCCGCCGAGGCGAAGTGGCTGCCCGTCGCAGCCACGGCGTTGTTTACGTAGCCCGCGTTTACCATCGACGCGGCTAACAGTATGCTCTCCGACATGGTCGAGCACGCGCTGTACACGCCAAGGAATGGTATTGCAAAGTCTCTCGCCGCGAAGGAGGCGGAAATTATCTGGTTCAGAAGGTCGCCCGAAAACAGCACGTCGATCTGCTCGCGGTTTAGCCGCGCATTGGCGATCGCCGTGTCTATGGCGTACGAAAGCATTTTACATTCCGCCTTTTCAAACGTGCTCTCGCCGAACATGTCGTCCGAAAGCGCTTTGTCAACGTAGTTTCCCACAATGCCCGCGCTCTCTTTGGGGCCGGTTATCGTTCCGGTAGAAATTATTCTGGGATTATTTTTAAAATATATTGTGTGCCCGCGCAGCGTCTGTTGTATCTGCATATGTACGCAAACAGTATGCCCCGCGCCTTAATATTTATGCGGGCGCGCACATATAATGGTGTATGAAAAAGCGTAAAATGCGCCTTAAAACCAAACTCATAATAATCATCTCGATAGCTGCGGCAATCGCGCTCGCCGCCCTCTTTTTCAACAACGCTACCGCCGTAATCCTCTCGGTCAGTTCGGCGTGCCTCAAAGCCATGAACACCCTCGCCGTGGACGAGGCGGTGGGGGAGGCGCTGCAAAGCGGCGCGGAATACGGCGACTTTATGACCGTAAGTTACGGCGACGACGGCAACGTCTCTTCAATGACAGCCAACAGCGCGGCGATAAACTCCGTCGCCCGCAGGGCTGCGTCCCTCGCGCAGACCAAACTCACCCAAATGAGCGGCGGCGGAATATCCATCCCCTTGGGCGCGTTTACGGGCATAGAGGCGCTTTCGGGCTTCGGCGCGGGCATAAACATAAAAATAATCCCCGTTATTTCGGTGGAGTGCAGTTTTGTTTCTCGCTTCACGCAGGCGGGCATAAACCAGACCCTTCATTCGATTTATATAGAGGTCGTCACCGACATAACAATAGTTCTCGCCGCCCGCACCGAGCGCGTGCTCGCCGCAAGTGAAATACTCGTCTGCGAAAGCCTCATAAACGGCGAAATCCCCCAAATTTATTTGCAGGGCGGGCTTTTGGGTTCGGGCTCGCTCGTCCCCGCAGATTAAAGTGTTTTTTGTTTGCCCGCTCCTGTTATTTTAGTGCGGTAGTGTGCCTTGTTTGTCATTTCGACTAAGCCGCCCGCTATTTCTGTTTGTCATTTCGACTAAGTGCGGCGTAGCCGCACGCATGGAGAAATCTATCAGTAAAGCAATAATAAAGCGCGGCGAAGGCTTTTTGAGCCTTCGCCGCGCAAAATTTATAAAAGCGTTTTTTTAATACGGCATATTGAAATTGTTGCGCCTTTATTACCTCAGCGCTATACCCATGTTGTGCGAAAGGTTGTTCAAAATCTTTTTAACATATCCGTCGCATTTTTCGGGGGTGATGGCTTCCTCCGCTGGCGTAAAGGTCACGCGGAATGCCATGCTCTTTTTGTTTGCGCCCACCTGTTCGCCCACGTAAATGTCAAAAAGTTCAACGCCCGTCACGTATTTGCAGGCAGCGCGTATCGCCTTTTCAATGGCGCCGCAGGTCACGTCCATGTCGGCGACCAGCGCAAGGTCGCGCGTCACTTCGGGGAACTTGGGCAGGGGGGTATACTTGAATGGCTGCGCGCAGCTCATCAGCGCGTCATAGTCGAGTTCGGCAAGGAAAACCTTTCTTTCCAGAGCCAGTTCGTCGGCTATTGCGAGGTCGAGCCTGCCCACATAACCCAAAACTTTGCCGCCACACACAATGTCGGCGCACACGCCGGGGTGAAGGAAGGGGCGGGTGGAGGGCACGTATTCAAACTGCGCGCGCAGGCTGTCGGCAACGGCTTCTATCGCGCCTTTAAGGTCGTAAAAGTCGCACATTCCGAACATGCCCATGCACAGCTTTTTGCGCTCTTCAGGGAAGTCATTGAGGGGCAGCTGCCTGGGAATGTAAACTTTTGCAATCTCGAACAGCCTGCCCTCCATATTGCCGCGGCGCAGGTTGCGCACTATCGTGTGCAGCATAGAGGGGGCGAGAGTCGTGCGCATGACCGAAAGGTCTTCGCCAATGGGGTTCTTTATCTTTATAAACTTTCTCTCGGGCGCGTCCGCAGGTATTCTCAACAGGTCTAAATCCTTTTCGGAATAGAACGAATAGGTCGAAATTTCGTACATTGCTTGCTCTACCAGCGTCTTTTTGAGCGCATACTCGGCTTTCTGCTCGTCGTTGAATCCGCCGTTTGTCACCTGGGCTGTGGGCATGAACGTGCCGTGAATGTGCTCGTAGCCGTACATTCTTATGACCTCTTCGGCGATATCGGGGTAGTCGTCTATGTCCTCGCGGTAGGCGGGTACGTCAAGGATCATGTCGTCGCCGTCAATTTTTACGCCGAAGCCGAGCTTTGCAAGAATGTTGCGCATTGCCTCCGCGGGCACGGTTATGCCGAGCAGCGCATTGATTTTTTCTATGCTTACCGTCATGGTTTTGGCGCCGTCGTGCGAATAGGGCGTTTTGACGTCGCAGTGGACGTCGGTTATCGTGCCGCAGCCGAGGGTCTGAATAAGGTTGAGCGCCCTGTTCATGGCGAGCTCGGTCGTGTACTCGTTTACGCCCTTTTCAAACATCGCGGAGGAGTCGGAGTGCTGACCCAAAGCGCGCGAAGTCTTTCTTACGCTGTCGCGCGCAAATTTAGCAGCTTCAAACAGCAGTTCGCGCGTCGTGTCCTCAATCTCGCTGTTGAGTCCGCCCATAATCCCCGCGAGCGCGGCAGGCTTGTCGCCGTCGCAGATAACAAGGTTGTCGGGGTTGAGTTTGAACGTCTTGTCGTCGAGGGTGGTAATTTCCTCGCCCTCTTTGGCGCGGCGCACGACGATTTCCCTGCCAGAAAGGGTCGAAAGGTCGAATGCGTGCATGGGCTGTCCCATTTCAAGCAGAACAAAGTTTGTGATGTCAACTACGTTGTTTATCGAGCGCAGCCCGCACAGAGCCAGGCGCTTTCTCATCCACATGGGCGAGGGTGCAATTTTAATGTCCTTTACGTAGTGCGCAATGTACCTCGGGCAGAGGTCGGGCGCAAGATCGGTAACTTTAATGCCGTCGTCCGAATGTACCGTCGTATACGTGCAGTCGGGGTGTTTCAAAGGCTTGCCCAAAACGGCGGCGACCTCGCGCGCGATGCCTAAAATGCTCTGGCAGTCGGGGCGGTTGGCGGTTACGCCTATGTCAAAGATGTAATCGTCCAGTCCCAGTATGGGCTTTACGTCCTTGCCGTTCTTGCAGGAGGCGGGGAGGAGGAGCAAACCGTTATAGTCCGCGCCCTCGTACATGTCGCCGCTGACGCCCAGCTCTGCGCCCGAACACAGCATTCCGTACGATTCTATGCCGCGCAGCTTACCCTTTTTAATGGTCATAACGCCCTCAACCGTCACGTGGTCTTTGGCGGTGGCGTAAACGGTTGCGCCGATCAGGGCCACGGGCGCCTTAATGCCGACGGCTACGTTGTCGGCGCCGCAGCAAATCTGCAAAACGCCGTGCTGCCCGCAGTCAACCTTGCACACGTGCAGATGGGTGCCCTCAACGGGTTGGCACTCGGTAACTTCGCCCACTACAACGCCCGAAATGTCCTTTCCTATATCTATAAGCTCTTCAACTTCAAAGCCGCAGCCGAAAAGTTTTTTCTGCAACTCCTCGGCGCAAACGTCTATGTCAACATAATCTTTTAACCAGCTTAAAGGTGCTTTCATCTCGTCTCTCTCCTCAGTCCTTGAACTGTTTCAAAAATCTCACGTCGCCCTCGAACAGCATCTTCATGTTGTTTATGCCGTATTTTAGCATGGCAATCCTCTCAATGCCCATGCCGAAGGCAAAACCCGTATATTCGTCGGGGTCAATTCCGCAGCCTTCCAGAACGCGCCTGTTTACCATGCCCGCGCCTAAAACTTCAATCCAGCCCGTGCCCTTGCACAGCCTGCATCCCTTGCCGCCGCACTCAAAGCAGCTGACGTCAACTTCAACCGAAGGTTCGGTGAAGGGAAAGTAGGAGGGGCGGAGGCGGGTTTTAACGCCGCTCCCGAAAATTTTTCTCGCAAATTCGTCGAGCATGCCTTTAAGGTCGCAAAGAGTAATGCCCTTGTCGACGACAAGCCCTTCCATCTGTCCGAACATGGGCGAATGGGTGGCGTCGTCGTCGCTGCGGTAGACCTTTCCGGGCGAAAGTATCTTGATGGGCGGCTTCTTGTTTTCCATTACCCTTATCTGCCCCGCCGAAGTCTGCGTGCGCAGCAGCAGCTCGTCGGTTATATAAAAGGTGTCCTGCATGTCGCGGGCGGGGTGGTCTTTGGGGGTGTTGAGCGCCGTAAAGTTGTAGTAATCGTTTTCAATTTCGGGGCCTTCAAACACCTCGAACCCCATGCCGGAGAATATGTCTACAAGCTCGCGAATAACCAGCGTGTTGGGGTGATAGGCTCCCGCGGGCATCTTGCGCCCGGGCAGGGTCACGTCTATCTTTTCGGTTTTGTAAAGCTCTTCAAGCTCAATCTTTTTAACGTTTTCTTCAAGGGCGTCAAACTTCTCATTCGCCCAGTCGCGCAGGGCATTTATAATCTTGCCTACCTCGGGGCGCTTTTCCTTGGGTACGTCGCGCATACCCTTCATGAGTTCGGAAATTTCGCCCTGTTTTCCGAAGAACGCAAGTTTAAGCTCTGCAAGCGTCTTGCTGCTTTTTATGTCCTTGGTCACTTCGTCAATCTTTTTTTTGAGTTCTTCAATTCTTTCTTCAATCATAAAAACCTCTTAAAATTCCGCGCATTTTTCGCGCATAAAAAAATCCCCGCGTCTTTACGACACGGGGAGGAAGTTTTATAAAACTTACTCGGTACCACCCGATTTCGTTGTAAGGCAATCCTTACAACCTTATTTTCCGACTTACGCGCGGCAAAACGGGGCGGGCTACTCTTTTTATTTCGCGCGCCCGGCTCGCGGGTGAATACCGCACCGCCCTTTTACGGCAACCTTTCAGCCCGTGGGTTTGCCTCTCTTTTAAAAGCGCACTGGTGCGTCTGTCCCGGTCACAGCCGTTGAAACAATTATACAAATTTAAAATTTTCTTGTCAACTCAATTTTCGACGTGCAAAAAACAAATTGCGTTAATTAGTCGTAAATCGATTGACCATAGCAATCGAATGCGACGACGGCGGGGAAGTTTTCAACTTCCAGCCTGTAAACGGCTTCGGATAAAAGGTCGGGGAAAGCTATGCACTCGCTCTTTTTTATAGCCTCGGCATACAGCGCGCCCGCGCCGCCTATCGCCGCAAAATAAACTTTGCAGTTGCGTACAACGGCTTCGCGAACTTCCTTACTCATCTCGCCCTTGCCAATCATTCCGCCCAGACCCGCGTCTAAAAGGGCGGGGGCAAAGCTGTCCATCCTGGCGGAGGTGGTGGGACCGCAGCTGCCCGAAGCCATTCCCGGCTTTGCGGGGCAGGGCCCCGCGTAATAGATGTAGGCTCCTTCAATTTCAAAGGGCAGTTTTTCGCCCCTTTCCATAATCTCTTTAATGCGCCTGTGCGCGCAGTCGCGCGCGGTAAGTATAATCCCGCTCAACAGCACGCTGTCGCCCGCGTGCAATTCCTTAACTTCCTTACTTATAAGCGGCAGTGTCAGTTTCTTCATTAAAGTACCTCCTTGCGGCAGCGCATGCAGTGGCACTGAATGTTGATTGCCACGGGCAGCCCCGCAATGTGGGTGGGCGCCCATTCGCAGTTTACGCCCAGGGCGGTAATTTTTCCGTGAAAGCCCTGGCAGCCTATGCCGAGCGCGTTTATTTTGTCAAGCGACCTTTTTTCTATGTCGGCAACGTC